>Ga0256831_1002166_pt1 | contig 10330 bp, 11 predicted proteins | sample 132544metaG_FD_189087 | JGI IMG/M metagenome (GOLD analysis project Ga0256831, IMG submission 189087) | Hydrothermal vent microbial communities from Lau Basin, Pacific Ocean - 132-544 | ecosystem: Environmental > Aquatic > Marine > Hydrothermal vents | place: Pacific Ocean: Lau Basin | collected...
TCGGTGTTTCACATAAAAACTTTAACATTTTAGCCCATTTATGACCAGCTTTAAAATCACCACGTACATAAAACTCAACCCTAACATTTTTAAGTTTATTAAATTCTTTCAATACTCGCTTAGTTATAGCGAACATATGTTTACCACTATTGTCAGACATTAACGTCCACGCTTCTAATCTATTCTTACCAGTCCGCATTAACCCAGCGCAACAAACAACATAACCATTATTATCAATGCTTGTGTAAGCTATATGAGAACCTAATAATTCAGCATAACTTTCATCTAAATATTTGTTTATATACCCCTCATACTCATAAACTACGAGATTTTTGAGATGAACAGGCAAGAATGGTACAATGTAAATAACTACCCCCTATCAGACGTTATAACCTGCGGCATTATAGCTAAAATCGTTATAGGAAACACCCCTTCATCTCCCACATAAATATACCCATCTGTGTCATAATGAAATCCGCCAGTGGTTAACGGAGTGTCGCCAGTGTATAACGAAATATCCTCATTATAACTCTGAGCCTGTTCAAAATCTAACGGAGTATAATCTATCCCATCAGGACTGAATGACAACCCTAAAGAGTTTAATAAACGAACTATAACGCCTTGAATTTTTTTATTCTTACCTTGAGACACGCCATCACGACTTCCTGCCTCAACTCTTTGTGTTTTAATATACCAAGGACAGGCTAAACCTACATTTATATAACTCCCTTCCTTGGAATTTAATAATGTCACAGAACCACCTGAAACTACTAAATCAGGGTGGGATTTACCATCAATTAAGAGCTTTACAGTCTCGCCTTCTAAATGGTCTAACCCGCTAACTGTGTTGGTGCTAACGCCATCGTAAACTATACCACTATCAACATGAAACGCATATTTTTTATCTAATGTCCCATCAAATGTTTGCGTTAAATATTCTAGATACTGGACTGTATAACCATTTATTGTACGCTCAACAATCACCGTCAACTGGTCAGAGTCATAGTTTTTGTCAGGTGCTACAGAAATAGCCTTAACTTTAACGTCTTTACCGCCAAGGATATGCCTATGCGCCCCATAGATCTTATGGTCAGGATAATACGTTATGCCGAATAAGCTACCATCACTACATATAACCCAAATAGTATTTAACGGCTCTTTCTGTAAAGTAATATCAACAATACCGCTAGAGGTTAAGTGCCCAAAAAATAAACTTCTATCTTCTGGCTTAAGTCTATCTATATTAAAATTATAAACAACATCAAACAATCTTCGGCGCGACCTTTGGATAAATAGTGTATTAACCTCAGCCGTTAAACTTTGCATATACGCGCTACCAGTTGACGATATTTGATTCACTTTAACGCTATCAGGAGTTAGAACAGCAGATGATGATGTTGATGATATTAACCAATCAGCTCCAGAAGTCCCAACAATCAATCCCTTGTCATCTTGATTAGCCCAACATATCTCGTTAACTTCTTTTGATTTTAGAGTGCCTGAGATTGACGCATCTGCCGTGACTAAACCGTCTTTATCACTAGGAGAAAACCTTAATTCATCGCCTGTATAACCACCGGTTATAGTTAACGCCCACCTGTCACTGTAAGTTAAACTCCACCCTAAAAATATCCTGTCTTGTATTAAAGATATAACTCGTGGATAACCTGTAGTTTCTGACCATATAGATAAACGCCATCTAGTATCAGCGGCACTTGAACTAGGATTATCTCCCTTTATATCAGCGGTAACTTGTGTGCTACTAATAAATGCAGTTATTTTTAACCAAGTCCAGTTATTAGCACCATCACGCCATCTAATCAATCTTCCTACATCTGTAGAGATAAATCCATTATCAGAGTTTATTCCGTTAACTGAACTAGCTGTTACTGTAACTGAACCTGTAGTAGCTGATAATGATAATGTTGTCGTTGTTAGATTTTCTGGTAAATAAGCTCCGTCATTAAATGAAACTTCTGATAACGTCCAATTATTAGCACTAAACCTCACTAAAGCCCTTGGAGCGTATTCGCCATGAGCAATATAAACTACATCTCCAACTTGCAATGTTTGGAATTTTTTTAAACCATCGTCATCAATTAAATCATCACTAGCATACGGGCTAACCACCTCATAAATAGATCCGCCAGACATAACATATTCGTTATCTTTAATGAATCGTATATACTTATCACCTAATTCAATCTGAAAAACCCCACCAGAACCGCCAAAATCAAACGGCACAAGGGTTGTTTTCTTATTGCTGTACTTTACCTCACTAATAAATTTACTGCCACCACGGCGCGTTACAGCACCTTGCTTGAGGATTATCATATTTTCTAATTTAGATAAACTATTGGGATAAGAAGCTAAATTTATATGACCATCTAGTAAAGGTGAAAATTCACCAGCGGTGAATGAAAACTGCATAGGAGATTCTCTAACCATACTTAACCTCTCGCTACAATCCAACTACTCTCTAATAAAGTATCGGGTTCTTCCTGAATAGACTCCACAACATACGCCTTAGATATAGTGTCGTAAAACTCTCGCGTAAGTATCTGCTTCTTCGTGTTAGAGCTAGATATTTTTTCACATGCCTCAACAGCTAATTTACAAGCAAACGCCTCTGCGAATAACGTACTAAAATCACCGGCATTTTCAATTCTTTTAATATATTTTATATATAATGGCGAACCTGCGTCAGTGTGTAAATATTTACCTAATAACGAATAATTAGGATTACCCCTTATTTCTATAAGCCTTAAAAAATCAGTAGGGAGTAAGTATTTTGAGCCATAACCCCAATCGGGAGAACTGGCGTCTACTGCTATTTTAGCTAATTCTTTTGCAAATACCCAAGGAAAATAACTGAGCAATTCATCTCTAACAGAATCATAAATATCATTTAAAATTATTGCACGTGGGGAATTATCTGTTTCGATATTAGAAACCCTCAAGTCACCTAATTTTAATAACGCTCTGTTAGCAATATCAGTCTTTGAGGGCATATCTCACCTTAAGTTAAGACATGCAGGGGAGAGAAGGGCATCACCCCCTGCATGTATATTAAATACTCAGATTTACTCTGAATATACAATCTCTAAAGAAACTGTACCTGTGGCGGTTGTTCCTGTAGTAACAGTAATACCAACATATAAATCAGAATATGCAGGGCGTTTAGTTAAACCCGCCAACTGCCAAGCTGTATCAGTAATTGTACTAATATTAGCCTTTTCAAATCTCATTTCAGTCATTGGTACTGCCGCAGAATTAACGTCAACATCATCAGCAAACGCATCTGCCTTAACTACCTTGTAATCACCGTCATTGCCTTTAGTGAATAAGCCTAGTGATACTACACCAGCAGTACCAAGATCGTCACAACCAAACTTTAACGATTTTACAATAGCCTCAACAGGCAAACGAAATACCATAACTGTATCGTCATCTGATGTTGCTGCTAACTCAAACGTATCAACCGCGCCTTTGTTATAACCACCATGTAAACGTGCATCAACCGCTACCGCTGGTTTAGCATCAAACTTAGTGATATTTTTTCCTAAATAATTAGTCATAATCTATTTCTCCTTATGCTTCATCGCATTTAATTTCAAAGCAACCTTGCTCATTAAGACGAGTATAACCTTCTTTACCTATAACCTCGATATAATCAGGGTTATTTTGGATATTAGGCAACTTACGTATAGTAGGAACAGCTTCTTTCCAAACGGCTCTACCCATAGCACTATCAACCCAAACAGGGTTACGGCGATAACCATTAGCATCTGTTTCAAGTAAATTACTTATGATAAAGTTAATACCTAAAAAATTACCAATATTATCATCAGCTAATGCAGTACGGTTATAATCCCCAGAACTAACAAGCTCTTGCGCTAACAATTCATCATATTGATGCGGAGATACAGCTACGTTAAGACGATACATTTCAAAATCAATGTTATTTTCACGTCCCATTTTCTTAACTTCACGAAGCTTCTCAACATTCATACCAGTAGCACTACCCCCACCGCCTGTCGTAACACCAACTACATTGTTAGTGTCAAAAGACGTAGTAGTATCACCAGTTTCGCCTGTTTTCGCATCACCAAAAAACGCTTTCAAAAACTTAGCGTCACGTTCACGGTTAACAGCAGAAACAGCCGAAGTAACATAAACCCCTTGAGGTCTAATATTAGTTTCAAGTAACTGAATATCATTAACTGTAGTTCCCCAAACAATATCCTCAGAATAAACCCAACGCGAATCGTGACCAATCTCAGCGTTCATTACAGGTTGATTTAAAGTATAGTTAGTTGATACGCTTGTTTCTCCAACTTGAGATAACATTCTTACCGCCTTACCCTCAACACCACGTTCTTCACGTGCATTTAGGGCAAGCTTTGCTTTTTTTTGTTGGAACAGTAATTCAATATTAGATGAATAGTCCTGTATCCGTAGATCATTTAAATTTGCCATTATAGACTCCTTAAATTAAGTTTAAAATTATGAGCGTTTTAACACTCAACTAAATTTTCGGGTTGGCTTGTCCTACGCGGGGCTACTCCTTCTAATGTTTAACATCTTTAGCAAGATGGTGGCGTTAGGGGACTTCTCCTTATCTAACCATAATACTGTAACAAACTTTTTACTCGCCAGCAATGATTTTATTTAATCGCTTAATTTTATCCAAATCATTACCTTGGTTGCGGTTAAATAAATCTAATCGACTCGGATCTGACGAAATATCATTCATCAACTTTTTACGGTCATCTAACGCCTGTTCCTTCGTGTAACCAAAAGGTCTATCGCCAGTCGAATCCGGAAGCTTATCCTCACCAAATTTCATACCCGCGCTACTAAACATTTCTATCATCAACTTCGTGCCAACAGCATCTTCGATACTAGACAATACGCTTTTTTTATCTGCACCTTTTGGCAAATTCGCCGTTACAAATCTTCGCGCTAATTCTCTACGTTCTTCATACGCATCACCATACTCAGTCTTTAAATCTGCTAATTCTGCTTCTGATTTCTGCTTCTGCTCTAACTGATAATTTTCCAACTCTTTAGCCTGAAACTCAGCGTCCCACTGCACTAACTTAGTAAACGCATCGGCTGGTATACCAGCTTCAAACGCTTTTTCCCTAAACCCATTCAAACGCGCTTCATCAACATTAAAATCATCAGGCAACTCAACCTCATAACCTTCTGGTTTTTCTGGCCGACCTAGCTTCTGCCATATCTCGTCCATAGGCTCACCGTCTTTAGGCAACTTCAATAGCTGTTCTTCTGGAACTCCCCTAAACTTCTCTAACTCCTGATACGCCTTAATCGCACCAAGAGGGTTTTCGTCCCATTTCTTGTTTTGAATAAATCCTATCGTTTCCTCATCTGCACCATCATACCAAGGCTTAACATCAGCACTTCCCGCATCAACCTCTGTATTATCAGCCTGATTCACATCACCTGTTTCGTCTGCATTATCAATATTCTCAGTCATTATTTACCCTTTCTCTAAATTTAAAATTCTAAAAATTCATCAAACACTTCTTCAAGCGTTTCAACCTTCATTATAGCTAGAATATCCAATAAAACCTGCCGTCTACCTTCATTCACCGCCATCTTTATCTGATTATCACTCTCTATGCTTTTCGTACCATAGCAAAAACAATTCAAATCCGCTAGGATTTCTTTCCCATCTTTACTAGAAAATACACGCCTATACAACTCCTGTTTCGCCTTCATACTCATATCGCCCTTACTTCCCTTCTGTAAAACTCTGAGCCTGTGCAATATCCTTAACAGCACCTGCCATCTGTGGAGCCATCTGCGCTAATCCTTGCATATCACTCATTTCTTTCTTCTGAGCCTGTTCAGCTTCGATAACATCAGGAGATTTAAATAAACCAACTGGCGCACCGTTAGCTTTACGTAATATCTCAGCATACTTTGCCCAATCAACATTATCTAAAATCGTGGGGTCTATCTGAGATATAGGTAATAACGACTGTATCGTTTTCTCAGCACCTAGAGCCTCATTAGACTTCTGCATTAGTGATAATGGGTTGCTAAAATCTACGCTAACAATTCCACCATCATCTCTAATAGATTCAGGCATTTCTAAAATAGCCCCTTCCTCAAATACTCCATACTCTGTAAAAATATCTAACTCTCTATGTATCTGTGGCTCTAACCATTCGTTATTCTGACGACCCGCACTTGGCGACAGTAACGTACCTTTTTCCTGATCTCTACTAAGAACCTCTGTAGCTGTCATCTGTGGGGTATTAACTAATATCTGAAACAGAGTAACAAAAAACGCATCGTTAATAACGGTGCGCGATTGTTCTATCGTTTGGTTGCTTACATCTATCCGCGCCCCGAAGTTATACGGCCTTAATAACTGCTTACCATCTGGTGAAATAGCACCATAAATTATACTGTTGCTTTTTAACGAAACTTTACTTAACGACTGCCTATCCGTCGCCAAGTGCGGTGGTGCTACCGCGTTGTGGCGAGCACGCAAATCAGTCTTTCTAATCTGATTTAACATCTTAATCTCTGATAAAACCGTCATCGCTGGTGAACGACCGTAAACCTCATTAGGAGCTGTAACCCAACGAGATATAACATATGGAAAACTCTTAAAACCACCAACGTGAATCATTTCGCCCGTCTCAGCTAATAGGTGATAGCTAGCAAATTTATAATTCGTATCACGGTTCTTATCTGGCATAACAACGTGTAAAAATTCAATCTTCTCTGTAGGAGTCTTTTCTGCAATCTTTGCCACTGTCTCTGGAGTGTTTTCCTTGAATTTCTCTACAGCCTGTCTGGCTGTTAACTTATACATACGATAATCAGTATCAACACTACCATACTGATTTTCCATTATGTAGTGCTCAGATATATGGCAATTACGATATTTTATGCCCTCTCCTACAGAATCCTCTATCGACATAACACCAGTACCAAACGCCAAGAGAGACATTATCATCTCATGCGCCTGTGAGGCAAAATTCGCAGAGGCTCTATACCTATGCTTGAACATAAAATCTCTAACCCGCTCACCCCATTCAAGCTCCTCAAACGTAGCTTCCCTATCCATATCAGGTACAATCCCATGCCACAACTGCTTCCTTGGAATTAAAATACCCTCAATACCAGCACTACCACGCTCTAATGCTAAAGGTGCTGTATCGTCCACCTTCTCTGTAGATCGCTTCATTCCACTCGTTGAGTTTTTACCAAAAAAACTATCCTGTCTAGGTAAGACTAATGGCGATACTTCCGCCCATAACGACTCCCAAGGTGCACGCTCCTTAGCTAAAACCCCTTGTATGTCTAACAACTCTTTTCCAAAATTCGACAATTACTACTCCCCCAACAATTCTTTGGTTGCTAGTGACGAATACGTCTTATCACTATATATCGTCCCTGCTCTCCCCTGCTGGAGTCTCATACGCTCCTTACGCTTATCATCACCCTCTCGTACATCTTTCGCTGTTGGCTTAAAACTTGGCAGTGGTGTATATTTCGGCTGCTTCGGCTTTAAAAACGGATTTAACGAACCCATGATGTAATCTCCTTTAATCTAATATTACAAACTATAACACTATAAAACATATTCATCAACCTCAGCGATTTCTGTACCACCATAACTATTATAAATAGAGTCCAGCCCCGTCATATCAAACAGAGATTTACCAACCGCAAACGTCCTAAACGCATCTGCCGCATGAGAACAATCATCATGCAACATTATTTTTTTCCACTGAGCAAGCCTATTATCCCACTCCCACCTAACATTATCCAAGTGAGCAATACCATCAGCACATGCGTCCATATCAAATTTACAATTAACCAACTCAGGCTTGCAAAACGTCTTTATATCATTCCAAACACTACCTGTTTTCTTAACACACTTAATCGGCAATACACCCAAACCCAATAACATCATTTTTACATTCGTCATCTCAACACCAGCAACCTTCATCTCACCGTCCCACGGCAATACATGACCGCCATACAAATACATCTTATCAGTCAATAACCTAGCATAAAAATCCCAACCCTCATTGTGACTCTCATGGTAATCAATAAACCTATACTGTTTATCTATATACTGCACAAACCATATCGATGTATAATCAGAACCCTTGCCCAAATCCCAAAACGTATATACCCTATGCGCCCTGTCATGAGGATAATTACTTATTCCACCACGCTTCCTTACCTCACCCATCTCCTTGCCATATATCGCCCCCTCCATACTCTGCTCAAACGCTTCCCTTGGCGTAGACGGAAACTCTCGCTTCATATCATCACCCTGCTGCTCAGATTTCTTGATATACCACGATTTCTGCTCTGGTGTTAATTCTACAGGCAAAGCATCAAAATATGCCGCCATCTCACGAGATATACTAACATCAACATCTTTTAACGAATTATCCGGATTCGCATACCACGGAAAAAAGTGCAACTTAGGGTCTAACGGCGTTAATTCCGCACCCTCTTTAATCAAATCACTCGCACGCTTGCATAAATCAAAAAACGCACCAGTATTCCCCTCAGCCGTACTCTCAATATATATCTCCTGACCACTATGAACCGTATTCAAAGCACCAGTCTTAATCTCCCGCGCCTTCTCAGGATTACTAGCCGCTATCTTTCCGTACTCACTCACATGCAATAACTGGTGCGTCCCACCACGTAACGACGTTCCAACCGTTATTTTACTACTTGCTCCATCTCCATGATCTATCTTTAACGAACGAGCACTATCCTGCACTATAGGACGAACCATCTTTAACCATTCAGGAAGATTATCATACGCAAACTTTACCTTGTTACTAAATAAATCCTCAGCGTCCTTAACCGTATGCGCTATGATACCAGCACTATAATTCGCCACAAATAAACACTGGTCTAACGCATATATCTGCAAAAACGTGCTCATGCCCAACTGACGCGCCTTCAATATCACATTAAAACAGTGCCGATTATTATATAACTGTACCTGCGCCCAATTCGGCTTGAAACGTACCCTATCACCCTTAGCATCAATAATATAATATAAATTACTTAACCTATACGACCTGTCACTCAATAATCGCTTTAACTCAGCTAACTCCCGCTCTTTCTTCGTGGGAATATATTCCTTCTTCTTTGCAGCGGTCTTCTTCGCGGTTTTCGATGTTGGTGATGACTTCTTGGGGGGCTTGGGGGGCTTAACCATAACTAAATACCAATCTCAAAAATTCTGAAAAATTTTTTATGTCCTGTCTAATATCTCTTACCCCTTTTATTTATATAATACGTTATGGAAACACCTAGACTAAAAAAATTATTTTTTGCGTGGGGGGTGATATATATCGAGAGTAAATTAAAATTCAGCTACCCTCCCCCCCTATAATTCATCACTAAGAAACCTCCAGATAATACCAAACTAAGTAACAGTAGTAAATTACTTCGTAATTACTTTATACGCGCGGCGTCAAGTTATGCAGTCGTGCCTATATACTTATCGCTATTGATGATATGAAAATCGAGGGTTTCGCCTGCGTCAATCCAAATCGAGCCATCAGCATTAGCACCCGCACTCACAGCACTATCGCCGAACGCAAAGAAAAAACCAGTACCTATGGCTTTCACACGAACAAATTCAGTAGTGTCATTGAGTTTAGCAGAGGTATCGCCAATATTTATAAACTGAGTCGTTATGGGCTGCGTGAGGGTGTTAACAGCTTCCCCGCACTGTTTCCCTACTCTTTCCATTTCGATGATGTGAACTTCGTTTGCCATGGTTCGCGCCTTTGTGTTATGTTAATACGAATACAAACCTATAATATCACCAAAAAACCGCGCTGTAAACCGCCTTAATATAACCACATTCCCGCCATATTTCCCCCGCGCCTTAATCCTGCCACAATTCCACCATAATTCACAGGCCAGCACCAAACGCAACACAAACCAACGCAACGCAGACAAACGCAACATCTAACCAATTACAGCCCATCACCTAGCACCACGCTATAATCTACCTCTACAACCCCCGACTCATCAGATACGGCCAACTTATCACCCCCTGCGATCTTGGGTGAGGGCATATCCTTTAACGCATGGGCTATCGTTAGTGTGTCGCCATCTTTACCAGTATGTTCAATACGCGCCAATTCAGGCAAGCAGAACTTCGCTAGCTTCATATAACAGTCAAACGCACCTTTCGCCCCCTCCTGCTCCTCTATATCGCTGATTAAACGCCTTATATCCGATAATGTGAAGTCTGTTACCATCAACTGACCTATGGCAGCGCGTACTCTGTCTG
>Ga0256831_1002167_pt1 | contig 10323 bp, 10 predicted proteins | sample 132544metaG_FD_189087 | JGI IMG/M metagenome (GOLD analysis project Ga0256831, IMG submission 189087) | Hydrothermal vent microbial communities from Lau Basin, Pacific Ocean - 132-544 | ecosystem: Environmental > Aquatic > Marine > Hydrothermal vents | place: Pacific Ocean: Lau Basin | collected...
GGACTATCCTTACACTCTCCGGATCCGCCCTCCAAACCATGTCGCTCTGCTCTATAGTCTTGAAACCCCTGATGGAAGAGCCGTCGAAACCTATTCCGTCCTCCAAAGCGTTTCCTTCTATGAATTCTCTTGCTGGTATCGAAAAAGTCATTAGATACCCCCTAACGTCCGAGAAGGCACAGAGAACCTGTTTGACGTTGTTCTCCTTCAAAATCTCCCTTACATCCATGATGCTGATCGAGCATGAGGAGTTATATAAGCCTTACTATTCTAAGTTCAAAAATTTTTAACATCTCTTGCGCGTTTCTTTAAATTTCACAAAAATTATATAAATTTAATACCAATTTCTTTCAAACCGTTTGCAATCGCCACGTTGATTATGAATGGGGTTAAACGTTCAACTATCCTCGAATTGGATAAAGGACCTCCATCCAAAGCTCTGAGGTTTTTAACGCTGTTCACGATCTCCATGACGACCTCCTTGGCTCGGGCATCGTCACCACACACGACTATATCGAAGTTCGGAGTTTCTTCGAGGTTCGAAAATCTCTTGGCCGGAACGTTTTGGAAGGCCGAAACAACCGCTCCTTCAACGATTTCCGCGATTCTTTCTGCCATTGAACCGTTTTCAAAGGCGTAAACGAAAGAATTCCCCTCCCTCCTCATCGGAACTATCGGTGAGACCACCACCTTTTTGGATAGCGATCTCCTGTGCTCTCTAACGAAATCGAGAACGTTCTCCCACGGTATGGTTAGAATTGCAACGTCGCAAACTTCTATGGCTTTTTCGTTGCTCGTCCCCTTTATTCGACAACCGCACAACTCTTCGTATTCCCTCGCCTTTAAAAAGGCCTTTTTCTCATCCCTCGACCCAACAACGACTTCATAACCAGCCAAGGCGAGTCTCATCGCAAGTCCCTTACCAAGACTCCCGGTCCCACCAAGTATCGAAATTATCATCGTCGATCCTTTAAAATAGGAGTATATTAAAGTTCCTTAGGGGATGCAATAATCCTCACGAATTGGATGATAACATCCTTCATTCATTGGATTAGCTCCTCGACCCGTTCGGGGTGCACCCTCACTTCTATCTCTCCGAAGTTCCTTGCAACTTGTTTATCAGATTCATGGATCACACGCCTTCAAAACCTCCTCTGCAAACTCCATGGTTTTTAAGTTACCTCCCAAATCTGGGGTGGTTTTACCTTCCGATATAACCTTTTCAACGGCCTTTTCAATCTTCTCAGCCAAGTCTCCGTATCCCAAATGCTTCAACATCATGCACGCGGACAGAATCGTTGCTGTTGGATTTGCAATTCCCTTTCCAGCTATATCTGGAGCGCTTCCGTGAACTGGTTCGAACAGAGCGTATCTCTCTCCTATGTTGGCTGAGGGGGCCAATCCCAATCCGCCTACGAGTCCCGCCGTCAAATCCGAAACTATGTCTCCGAAAAGATTTGTCGTAACTATCACATCGAATATCCATGGCTTAGTGACGAGATACAGACATCCGGCGTCTATGTAGTAGTCGTTAACTTCCAAGTCGTAGCCCTTTGCCATCTCGTAGAAAACCTTCTTAAACAGACCGCAAGTCTTTTTTAAAACGTTCGCCTTGTGCAAGGCGGTAACCCTCTTCCTATTTTCCCTCTTCGCAAGTTCGAACGCAAACCTAACTATCCTCTCGCAACCCCTCCTCGTTACGACTCTGATCGCAATCGCATCTTCTCCAACCTCGAACTCGTAACCCTTGTAAAGGCATTCGGTATTCTCCCTAACGACTATGAGATCGACGTTGTCGTATAGGCACTTGACACCCTTGATGGACTTTGCCGGTCTCACGTTTGCAAAGAGATCGAGTTCCTGCCTTAGCCTGACTATCACGTCTGCGGCAGTCTCACCAACCGCACCGAAGAGGATTGCAGAACTCTCTTTGCAAAGCTCAAGCGTTTCCTCGGGTAGGGGTGTCCCATACCTCTCTAAACACTCGTCCCCAGCCTCAGCGTAAACGTATTCGAAAGGAAGGTCGAAGCTCTGAAGAATCTTCAAAGTCGCCGGAACAACCTCCTTCCCGATTCCGTCACCCGGTATAACGACTATCTTCTTCATGCGGTGGAGTTAAGGGTATGCTTTAATTAACTTTTCATAAGAATCTCAACGTTTTTCCCTCGGCATGCATATTATCTCCTTTATCTGCATGTCGAAGAAGTTGTTCATGTGAGCGGGTCTTACAACGACAGCTGTATCCGCACCCCTACTCCTTCCACCGACTGCAACTACCTCCTCGATAGGTATTGCTCCGCTGTCCGCAGCCATTATCGTAATCTCAACGCAGACCTTCAACCCGTGCCCGAACAAAGCCCTCAAAGCTTCCGCAACAGCCTCTGTTCTCGACAAACCACCGAACTTTCTCGTAAAACTTCTCTCCAATCCAGATAGAATGTGGCTCTGCCTAACTATCGTTACACCGTTGTTTCTCAAAAACTCCTCTATCTCTGGTTTCATCGAATTCACTCCCTCCTCGTAGAATCCGGTGTGATATGTCACAACAACAAGTTTGATTCCCTTGTCTTTTACTAAATCGTAGGCTTTCATCGCAGTCTCTCCGCTCGAAGATGCAACGACCAAATACCTAATACCAAGCTCCTCACACCTCTCGACCGCAAGCCTTAGGGTTTCCATCGTGTTGCTGTATCCGGGTCTTTCAAAATAGACTATCTTCCTCTCAATCATACCCTTATGCCGAGCATTAAGATTATAGAGATTACCATCAATATTATCGTCAGTATCAAGGCGTAGAAAGCGTATCTCGACTCGCCGAAGACTATGGGAATAGGGCCTATTAGAACTACTCCTCCAGCCTTAACTTCCTTTCTATCTTTCCTTCTCTTTTCTTTTTCGAATTCTTCAAAGTCTTCTTCGAATTCCTCAAGTTTCTCTTCTTTAAGCTCTTCAAATTCCCCGTAACCGCTTAGCATTCCGACAACTATCAAAGCGAATCCCAGAATTATCAGCACTAAACCGAGCAGTCCCAGCATGCTACCACCTCATCAAGATCAACATCAAGACTATCAGCATGACCGCCAAAACCACTCCGAACGTCACCATGTTGGGTGAACTTCCAAAGACTATGGGGAATGGACCTATTATTATCACTCCTCCATACTCAACGTTTGCCGTGGACATGGCCATCAAAGCTACGCCTATCATTATCAAGGCTATACCCATGAATATCAATTCTATTCTCATAACACCGCTTGGGTAACTGTTTTTATAACCTTAGCCAACTTGTGATGTGGTTAGGCTTAAAGGGTTTAAGGAGAGGATATCGGTTGATGAGGCTATAGAAAGGCTTGAAAACCACAAATTTAAAAGGGTATATTCTGAAAGAGTTTCGATAGAAAATGCTTGTGGTAGAATCTTGGCTGAGGACGTTGTTGCGAAATTTGATGTTCCCCATTTCGATAGGAGTGCAGTTGACGGTTATGCGGTGTTCGCTGAGGACACCTTCGGAGCTACTTTGAACAATCCGATAAAGCTGAAGTTGGTTGGAGAGGTTGAAATTGGGGAAAAACCTATTGAAATTAAGAGAGGTGAGGCTGTAAGGGTTTCAACCGGCTCTCCAATCCCAAAGAACGCAAACGCTGTTGTTATGTTAGAATATACCGATGAGGAAAACGGATTCGTTAATATTTACAGACAGGTAGTTCCTTTAGAGAACGTTTCTAAGAGGGGAGAGGATGTTAAAGCTGGTGAGGTGGTTTTGAGAAGGGGAGAAATTTTGCAACCTCAGGATGTTGGTATCTTAGCTACATTGGGTTACAGAGAGGTTGAGGTTTTGAGAAAGCCGAGGGTTGTGATAATCTCCACGGGAAACGAGTTGGTTAATGTTGGTGAAAGTTTGGATGTCGGTAAGGTCGTGAATTCGAACGCTTACATGCTTTCCTGTGCCTTGAAAAAACACAACTGCGATCCCGTAATCTACGGAATAGTTAGGGACGATTTCAACGAGTTAAGGTCGGCAATTCTTAAGGCTTTAGAGATCGGAGACGTTGTAATTACAACCGGAGGAACTTCAGTAGGTAAGAGGGATTTAGTTCCAGAAATCGTTAAAGAGCTTGGAGAAATAGTATTCCACGGAATATCTATAAAACCGGGAATGCCAACCGGATTGGGTTCGATAGATGGAAAACCCATCTTAATGCTTTCGGGATTTCCAGTTGCATGCATAATAGGATTCGAACTGATATTTCCCCACGTTTTGGCAAAGGTTACGGGTGTTAGGATTTTGAAGAGGAGGGGCGAGATCGTTAAAGCGAAGTTGAAGAGGAGGATTCCCTCAAAGGCTGGAGTGAGAACTTTTGCGAGGGTAATTTACAAGGACGGCTCAGTTGAACCTCTCATGACCTCTGGATCGGGTATACTGACTTCGATGATAAAAGCAAACGGGATCGTTGTGGTTCCAGAGGATGTTGAGGGTTTTGAAGAGAATGAAGAGGTTGAAGTTGTTTTGATAAGGGATTTGGTTGAAGTTATCTAAAAATGTGCCTCTTCACACCCTTCATCCTTATCAGAGGTTTGGACAGATGCCTCCTCGCACAGGGTGGGACTTCGTAAAAGCCAGTATCCAAATTCCTCTCAACCTTCCTTCTAACCTTTTCGAAAGCCCTTGTCTTACATTTTTTGCACCTAAAACCCTTACCTCTCCCAGCGGATTCCATTCTCCTACCGCAAATCGGGCAAGTCGGATTTTCCTCAACCCAAATTTCCGCAACTTCCAAGACGTTTATCTTTTCAAGGTTTATGGTGTTTCTCTTCATAGAGCCGTAAACCTCAACCAAATCTCCCTCCCTAAGCTCCCTCACAACACTCCTAAACTGCTTCGTAGGTTCAAACGCAACACACTTGACCTCTCCGAACCTCGTATCTATGTGAAAGAAAACGTGCCCACCAGTTATTTCATAAGGTTCTACGCAAACCCTCCCCCTGAGTATATAGGAGTGGTAATCTTCCAACTTCTCGACCTCGCTCTCGTGAATCAGATGCATATCCGTCCCCTGATTGGTTATGAAAACCATATACCTGTCTATCGGTTCGGTCTTTACCATCTCAAAGGCTTTCATAACCGCGTTGAAATCGTCACCTCTTATTCCGAAGAGAACGGGATCTGGCGAATTTGGGACAGCAACCACCACTTCATTCATCCAATCGACCGTATCCCAAGTTAAGGGATAGGTTTCCCAGTCAGCATCGTAGAACGATTCCTCATCGTACTCCCTTGGTAAGCCAAAGTTCTCTGGCCTTCTGTAAGCTAAAACCTCTATCGTCCTATCTTCAAGCTCCAGTCCTATAGAAGCTAAAGCCCCTATGAGGCCTCTACCCTTCTTGAACTTCAAGTGAGGTAGCATGAACTTCCCGATTATAAAGAGGGCCGTATCCAAGCTTACGACATCCCTAACAACCTTCAAAGCGTATCTGTGAATGTAGTCCATCGCCTCACCACCATCTTCAACGAAAACGACACCTGGATTCGTGTTCTCATCTTCAAGCTCCGCATGATTTTCAACAACCTCCCTCGCAACGTCTATCAGCTCATCCCTTCTATCTTCCTCAACCTCTAAGAGAAAAGAGACCGCTCCGTTTCCCCTCGTCTTGTATGGTATGGTTGGATTCAACCTTATCAATCGGGGAAAACCTAAGAGCTTTCCAATTCCCTCCTTCTCGATCCTCTCTATCATCAAAACCGATAGGTATGTGGTGCACATTCCCTTTCTTGAATCCGTGTCGTCAATCCCGACCCAAATCCTCATACCTTCCTCGGATCTGTTATCTCACCGTATATGGCTGAAGATGCTGCCGTTGCCGGAGAACACAGGTATATCATGCCCTTGGGACTCCCTTGCCTTCCGACGAAGTTCCTGTTGGAAGTTGAAAGACTAACTTCTCCACTTGCAATCAACCCAAAGCTACCGCCCATGCAGGGGCCACAGCACGGAAACTCTACTATTGCACCCGCATCGACCAACTTCTCTATTATCCCGTCCTTCAAAGCCCTAATATAGACTCTCCTGCTCGCAGGAACAACTATAAGCCTAACGCCTTTAGCTACCTTCTCACCGTCAAGTATTTCACTTGCGATCTTCAAATCTTCGTATCTCCCGTTCGTGCAAGAGCCTATGAAAACCTGATCGACCTTAGTTCCCTCAACCTCCTCCACATCCACAACGTTATCAACCCTATGGGGCTTTGCAACCTGAGGTGACATACCAGTAACGTCAAGCTCCACAACTCTCTCGTAAATCGCATCCTCATCGCTCTTAAGCTCTTCAATATCTTCGAAATCCCTACCCATCTCCCTTAAATATTCGAGCGTAACCCTATCTGGTTCAACTATTCCCGTTTTTCCTCCCATCTCCACTGCCATGTTGCAAATCGTCAGCCTTTCACTAACGTTCAACTTCCTTACAACCTCCCCACCAAACTCGCAGGCCTTGTAGGTCGCACCCTTAGCGGAAACCATCCCTATGAGCTTTAAAATTATGTCCTTTCCGTAAACGTGCTTACCCAACTTACCCCTAACCTCAAACCTTATCGTCTCTGGAACTTTGAACCAGAGCTTTCCACTCGCAAAAACGCATCCCATGTCCGTCGATCCAACTCCGGTTGCAAAGCAACCCAGAGCTCCGTATGTGCAAGTGTGTGAGTCCGCACCGACTACGAGCATCCCCGGTAGAACGTGATTTTCGACCATTATCTGATGAGCTATCCCCTCTCCGACGTCGTAAAATATCACTCCCTCCTCTTTAGCGAATTCCCTCAACATCTTGTGGTTCTCCGCAGAGATAACGCTATCCGCTGGTGACTGATGATCCAAAGCTATAACTATCTTTTTGGGATCGAAGACGCCTTTACCCTTTATCTCCCTGAAAGCCTTGATTGCCAGAGGTGCTGTAATATCGTTTGCCATTGCCATGTCCACCGGAGCGAAAACGAACTCACCAGCTCTAACTTCTCTACCGCAAGCTCTTGAAAATATCTTCTCGGTTATAGTCTGACCCATGCTTGAAGTAGAGACGGGCTATTTAAAATTTGATATTGGAAATTTTGCAAAACAGCAAAGCATTTATCATTATGGTTATTTACAATCAATTTCGATGGTAACGAGGAGAGACTTTATCAAAGCTACCGCACTTGCAACCCTTTCTGCGAGCGTGGGTTTGAAGCTGAGTTACACAAAAGCGAAAGCGGAAGATTCTCAGGACGTTAAGTTCGTTCCGAACATATGCGGTATGTGTCCGGTGATGTGTAGCATTCGAGTTGAAGTTAGAGACGGGAAGGTTCACAGAATTCACGGAACTCCAGACCATCCGGTAAACAACGGTAAGATATGTGCGAGGGGGAACTCTGGTGTTGAAAGGCTCTACAATCCAGACAGGTTGAAGAAACCCCTAATTAGGACGGGAGAGAAGGGAACTTGGAGCTTTAGAGAGGCGAGTTGGGATGAGGCAATAGACCTGATAGTTGAGAAGATAAGGGAGTTACACGACATGGGTCATCCCGAATACGTTGGAGTCATAGGAGGATGGTTCGCCTGCGAATTCTACAAACCCTACTTCATGGCCTTCTTGAGGGCTTTGGGAACTCCGAACGGTGTCGGCGTTCCACCGGCCTTATGTTACTTCGCCAAAGCCTTCGGTTGGAAAACCGTTTACGGGTTTGGAGAACATCCAGAAATTCTAACGGACTACGAGAACGCGAGATATCTTCTGATGTTCAGGAGGAACGTCGCTGGAAGTATAAGCATAGTTCACGGATGGAGGTTGGGTCAGAACAGGAGGAAGTTCAAGCTCGTGGTTGCAGACCCAAGGTTCAGCGAAAGTTCGGCAAAAGCAGATCTATGGATTCCTATAAAACCGGGAACGGATTTGGCCTTCGTCCTTGCGATGATGAACGTGATAATAAACGAAAAGCTATACGACTCAGAGTTCCTGTCGAGATACTCCAACGCTCCAATGCTTTTGAAGGACGAAAAACCTTTCAAAGTTTGGAAGGAGGAGAAGGTAAAGTATCTCGTTTACGATCTCGCTAAGGACAAGGCTGTAGAGCACGACAAAGCCTTGATGCCGGCTTTGGAGGGGGAATACGAGGTCGAAGGTGAGAAGGTAATACCGGTTTTCGAGGCTTTGAAGAGGAGAGTTAAAGAATACACGCCCGAATGGGCGGAAAAGGTGACGGGAGTTCCAGCTGAAACCATTAGGGAAGTTGCAAGGGAATTTGCATTGAGAAGGGGGGTTACAGATACGGGATGGCACGGACCGAAGTTCCTGAACTCGGGTTTGACTTGGAGGGCCATTGCGATGCTCAACGCCTTGGTTGGATCGGTAAACAGGGATGGAGGAATCCTCTTCACAGGTTTCGCTCAGTTCGTTTCCGCCAAAGAAGAGACCTTTGAAGCTCCTCCTCAAAGCGTTTTGAGAATGTGGGCGGAAAAGAGGGGGATTGCCACCGCATTTTTGGGTCACACCGTTCAAGGCTTCTACGACGCGATAGTTCATGGCGACCCGTATCCAATCAAGATGCTCTTCGTGTTCGCACACAACATGCTCATGAACATGCCAGACAGAAGGAAGTGGGAAGAGGCTTTGAAGAAGCTGGACTTCATGGTCGCAATAGACATACTACCTCAGGACCACCTCTACTACGCGGACGTGGTTTTACCGGAATCGACTTACCTTGAGAAGGACGATCCACTCTTTCCAATAGTTTACGCCCCGGCCTTCGGATTCGAGACGAGGATAAGGGCAATTGACCCTCTCTACGATACGAGACACGTTTTGGATATCTTGATCGAGATAGTCAGGAGGTTGGGAAGGGAGAAGGAGTTCTTCCAAGCTTTGGGGAATATTTTGGGCGTTGACTGGAGTAAGATGATGGAATACTACAACAGGGAGGGTGTGGCCGGAATAAGGAGGGCTCAGGCTGAAGCATACGGCATAAACTACGATGAACTTCTAAAGAGGGGATACGTGATACTCGCCAAGAGGGAGGATTTGGTCGGAACGATGCCATACAAAAAGCCTCTCCCAACCCCAACTGGTAAGGTAGAGATATACAGCTTCGTTCTCGCAAACTTGGCTTCGAAGGTTAAAAACCCATACTGGGACCCCCTGATAAAGTGGGTTCCTCCAAAGATTTGGGAGAGGAAGTTAAACAGGGACGAGTTCTACATGGTTTACGGTAGGAGTCCATTCACAACCCACTGTTCAACTTCAGACAACCCAGTTCTGGCCAAGCTGATAAGGGATTCTGGTCTTTATTACACTGGAATATGGATGAACTCAAAGAGGGCGAGGGAGTTGGGAATAAAGAACGGAGACAAAGTTATACTCGAATCTGTTTACACTGGAGAAAAAACACCAGCGATAGTTTTCGTCAACGAACTCGTCAGAGAAGACACGATCTTCATGGTTTCTGGATTTGGACAGCAGAGTAAAAAACTGACACACATTCCTCAGAGGGGAATGACGATGATGAAGTTGGTTCCATTACAATACGATCCGCTAACCGGTGCAATAATGAGCGAAGAAACGATAGTTAGGGTTATTAAGGGGTGATTTCATGGTTAGATACGCGATGGTTATAGATTTGGGGAAGTGTTTAGGGTGTGGTGCGTGCGTCACCGCCTGCATCGAAGAGAACGATGTTCCATACGAAGCTGGTTTGAGGACCCAAGTCAACAGGGTCGTAACGGGAAAGTTTCCGAACGTCTCAACGATGTATATGCACAGAATCTGCATGCACTGCGAAAATCCTCCGTGCGTTCACGTCTGTCCAACTGGAGCGAGTTACGTGGCTGAAGGTGGAATAGTTTTAATTGACTACGACATATGCATAGGTTGCAAATACTGCATGGTTGCATGCCCCTACTTCGCGAGGTATTTCCATCCCGAAAGACATACACCGGACAAGTGCACGTTCTGCGAACACTTGGTTAGAAAGGGAAAAATGCCTGCTTGTGTTGAGACATGCCCGGCCAACGCGAGGATATTCGGAGACTTGGACGATCCGAACAGCGAGGTTGCGAAGATAGTTAAAGAGAACAAGGCTTTTCCGATCGGTGCGGAGTATGGAACAAAACCTAAAGTGTTTTACGTTAGGGGGTGATCGGTATGCTAATTTTGAATCCGCAACACTACTACCTGATTCAACAGCCTTGGTGGGGTATTTTGATTGCCCTCTATCTGTTTCTTGGTGGTCTGGGTGGAATGGCCTACTGCGTGAGCTACTACTTCTGGAGGAAGGGTGGAGACGAGAAGCTCGTAACCT
>Ga0256831_1002168_pt1 | contig 10322 bp, 3 predicted proteins | sample 132544metaG_FD_189087 | JGI IMG/M metagenome (GOLD analysis project Ga0256831, IMG submission 189087) | Hydrothermal vent microbial communities from Lau Basin, Pacific Ocean - 132-544 | ecosystem: Environmental > Aquatic > Marine > Hydrothermal vents | place: Pacific Ocean: Lau Basin | collected...
CTGCCTGGATTATCAAACAACCGGGAAACTATTTTCACAGAAGATTTATCGCCATCGTCGCCGACATCGGTTTTGTAAGCTATCTAACCTATATGATGGGTATTAACTCGATTATCTTTTATCCCCTTTTTCTGTGGATTATCATGGGTAACGGCATACGCTTCGGCGAAAAATATTTCTATACAGCACTGGCGGTCACTGTTTTCTTCCTCTCTTTTGCAATCTATTTCAATCCTTTCTGGTCCACCCATGCCGATCTGGGCATGGCTTTGATCATCAGCCTCATTTTGATCACCATGCTCAACAAAAAAACACTCAAACGCATCAACCTGATGCACAAAACTTTCGACAACAAACTGCAGCACCAGATCGGTGAACTTGTCAAAGAGTACCACTACGACTCACTTACCGGACTGCAAAACCGTATTGCAATGGAAAAAGCCCTCAAAAGCGAACCTTTCAGCGGCTTGATGGTACTCGATATCGACGGTTTCAGAAATATCAACGAACTCTACGGCATGAATACCGGAAACCAGATTTTAAAGAGTTTTGCGGACAACCTGCAACACTTTTTTCAAAACAGACCCTTTGACCTCTACCGCATTTACGGAGATGTTTTTGCGGCAAAAGCGAAAATGGAGTTTATCGATCTGGATCTCTACGAAGAGACGGTAAATGAACTGCTTGCGTTTATTGAAGCGCTCAGTCTCGGATTCAGCGATGATGACGACTCTATCAAAATAGACATCACTATCGGTATCTCTCTGGAAGAGGAAAATGCCCTCAACAAAGCGGAAATGGCACTCAGTTTTGCCAAAGCACGTGCGAAAAAATATATTGCTTACAGTAAAATGATCGATACCAGTAAAAGTATCCACCAGCTGCTGCAGCGCAAAAGCGAAATAAAAGACGCCATCAGCACTGATAACTTCATTCCAGTATTTCAACCTATCGTCAACAGGGATCAAAAAGTTGTCAAATATGAAGCCCTGATACGCATGCGAAAGTATATTGACGGCAAAGAGCAGCTGGTATCACCCTGTTTTTTCCTCGACGCGGCAGTCAAAACCAAACAGTATGAAACACTCACGCTGATTATGATAGAGAAAAGTTTCAGATTCATGAATGAACTGGGCAAAGCCTTTTCACTGAACCTCTCTTTCAACGATATGCTCAACGAAAAAGTCCTCAACGCACTCAGGGAAAATATTGAAAAATACGGCATAGGAGACCATCTGACTGTGGAGATTCTGGAGAGTGAAAATGTGGATGACTACCTGATTATCAAAGATTTTATCAAAGAGTTCAAAAAGACAGGAATTGAGATAGCCATCGATGACTTCGGCAGCGGTTTCTCCAACTTTACCCATGTTTTTGAACTCGAACCGGACATTCTCAAAATAGATGGTTCATTGATCAAAAATATCGACAACGACAGAAAATCGTATGAATTTGTCAAATCGATCGTCCAGCTCGCAAAAGCACTCGGTATCAAAACACTGGCGGAATTTGTCAGCTCAAAAGAGATCTTTGATATCACCTACGAACTGGGGATAGACTACTTCCAGGGCTACTACTTCTCGGCACCGGTCACACATGAAAGTCTGCTGGCGGAAATGCACTCTTAACACAAACCACTTAATGTTCTTCTGAGCTTTATCAGGGGACTACCTCAACAACATATATCTTTATTAATTGATACGCTCATACAGGATATAGCTAAAGCAACACTTCCGATGTAGAAGCTGGACTTCAGTCTAACCATTTATAAACGATAAAAGTGAAAGAGGTGTGCCGGTTCCAAAGGAGTTCAGTCAGTAAAAGAACCGGCACGGGGAACGAGAGGGAGGATATTACCAGTCGATAATATCCATATTGTTTCTCGGAGCAATATTGGTATCGACCGTGTGACCGATGTTGCCTTTACCCGCCCAGGATTTTGGTTCAGGTTCAAAATTTACAATAAAGCTCTGTTTCACAGCACTCGGTTTGAATGGGTTGTAAATCAAATACTTTTTGGGCTTATAGTTTACCCGTGTTTTAAACGGTGCTTTACTCACATCCAGATGCAGTTTATTCTGTACCACATTTTGTGAAATACCTGTCAAATGCGGTCTGCTGATTGCGGTAATACTGCTCGGATCAACCATACTCTTGTTTATCGATCCAAAATCAGGATCAAAAGCTTTTGATGCTTCCGATATCTGCGACCACTGATACCAATAAACACTGTCCACACTTTCCGGTAAACCGTTCAAGCCATATAATGTTTTATTGCAATCTTTGCAATAGACTTCATAAAACACCGCAGCATCCCCCGACTTTCCAACAATTTTTTGATCCGGCATATGGGCACGGACATACAGAAATGTCAGATTGACATCGTTTGTTTTTGTCATGTTCAAATCATCCAGTTTTGCCGTTGCAGATGGAAGTCTGTAAATCATCGGATTCATTGGACTCGATGCATCTCTTTCGATGTTAAATTCAATCTTCTTTTTCCCTATTCCTTCTTTAAATAGTGATTTATCCAGTTTTATTCCTGATAAATCACTCGTCGAGCTTGTCAATTCAGACGGCAGATGAGAAAAAGCAACACTATGATTATGATCAGGGTATCTCGCACGTATTTTATACACCTGCGGTCGATCATCATGAATCGATGCATCAATAGCAATTTCCACATCTCTGGCATAACATTCCGGTTTAAAATTGCTAACAGGTTGCCCGGATTCATTTAAAATTTTTGTCTCAAACTCCAGTACTGCCGCCATCGGGTCATTGTTATTGATACTCGTATCAAGCGTGTTATAGTATGTATAGATGTGACCATCACCATTTCTGACACTCCAGGAAAAGTCTATCTTTGCCGGGGAAAACGTAACATTACTATCTTCAACAGGTGAAATAGCTACAGCACCCGCACTGTCATTTTTATCGATACTTGCAAACTCTTTTCCAGCTATCTCCCTGACCGATATATTTAATTTTCCTACTTCCGGATACTTTAGCGTAAATTCTGCCACACCGTTATGAAAATGAAGATTTTGGGTAATGGCTTCCAGTGTACCCCGTGTACATTTCGGTTTTGTTTCATTGTAATCCATCTTTACAGACGCATTAGTATCAGCTCCGAGTGTAATATTTTCATTGTAACCATTCACAGGATTGTGATTGCTACTTGCACCTACCGCTTTAATTTTCATGGTAAATGACTCTCCAGCTTTAACAGGAGATGACGGGGCATCAATTATAAACTTATCCGGTCGTACCGCAAAACTATCACTTGAACAAGCCCGTCGCTCTACACCATTTTTCTTCCAGACAAAAAGGAGCTTTGCTTTTTTCATCGCTTCGTTAATCGTGAATTTCGGCGGATTTGGAATGATCAAAGGATTATCACGGGTAACAAATCCACCTAAAAATTGTGACATAATACTATCCATAAAATGGAACATAGTATGACCGTTTTTCTCTTCCGTCAGCGTAAAGGGTTTTAAATCTATGCTATCCAGATTAGCGCTGTTTAGACTGTCACAAACTGCTGCATCTACAACACCGACTTTCATATCGGTATCATTCAGATCTCCTTCCATTTTTGCCAAAGTCGGCGTGAACTCTTTACCAACTATCTGAGTTTGCAATTTAGGACTGCTTTGGATTATCTCATTCCACGCATCATACGCACTATGTGCATAAATTTTAAACTTGTGATCCTCTACTTCACCGTCACTTTTTACACCCGTTATATCTGCTGTTGTCAATGTGCCCGTTGAAAGACGTATACGCATATAGGTATCACCTGCCTGGATATCCTGCGGAACCGTCCAGCGTAAAGTTACTGTACGATCTTCCGGTTTCACTTGTACAGCCACACCTTCACTGCTTTCAAATGTCCCGTTTCCGTTAAAATCAATCCAGGCGACAAGGTTAGCATTATATGGTGTGTCGTTGTGAACCGGAACCTCTACGGCATATTCTGTATCTGATACATAAAGAGGTGAAAAGATCATCGGTGTGTCACTGTCGGCATCTACAAGTCGTGCGTCACTGTCTGCAGTTACACCGTTACCGATATAGAGTTTTGCTCCACCGGACGCCGGTAATTTATGTCTGGCACCGTTACTCTCAAGTGTACTGCCGTAACTGTCAGGAGCATCTGCAAAATCAATTTTTATCGGAGCTTTACTACATCTGGCACCATCGTTCTGATATTGTGTTTCACCGACGTTAATTGAAGAAAATGATATTGCACTGACATTGTCTCCGTTAATTTCAATACGAACCGCTTTTCTGTTTTTATTTTTAATGGCATAAAAATATCCTTCATTATCAAAAAAGCTACTACCGTAAATACCTTCACCGAAATTGACAATATTTTCTGCCAATTTGATAATTTTTTGTGCTTTGATATCAAGTCTGTAAAAATTATTCAATTTATCCAATGCGTAAATTTTATGATCGGCAGGATTAATTGCCATATCAGCAATATTTATTTTTTCGTTAAAAACATACTTTGTCACATCAAAATCACTTCTAGTCTGATTTAAATCTATTTTATAGATACTACTTTTCCCGTTACCGGGTACAGTACGATAATAGAGGTAGAGGTATCCGTTTTCATCAATATCACCTATATAGGTTGATTCATTCGAAGGCAAGCCGTCAATCGGTCCAAACTTCTTTTGTACATACTTACCATTGGAATCCTTACTGACACGAACGATATACCCTTTATTCACAACATCGCTTCCCCAGAGATATCCATCTTGTATGTTGTATCCAAATCCATTGATATAAGAACCGTCCAGACTATCTTTATCCATTGTATAATCAACAGTTTCTCCGGTAACCAAATCTATTTCATGAAGCAGTTGATAAGGATTTGCACTGTTATTTTTTTTATAATCAATCACGATTGCCTTGTCACTACAGGTTATAGGTTCCTGACAACTAACTGGAGTCCTGTTTGTCCCATCCCAGTTTTTCCCGTTTTTTTCATTGTTATAACCTGATAAAACTTCTTGATCAGATAATGTACCCTTCCATAATTTTACTTCATCTATTTGACCGTCAAAATACCAGTCCAGTGTTTGATCTGTATAAAATTTTGCAATTTGCAGGGGATTACTACTTGTTCTCACTTTCTTATTAACAGTATTTTCAAGATGACCGTCAATATAAAGTTTATTCATACCATCTTCATCATGAACTAAAACAATATGATGCCACTCATCAACTGCAGGTTTAACACTTGATGTAACATAGGTATAACGGTCATGTGCACTCATCTCATTTCCAACTATAGCGAGTACCCCCTCTCTATCATCACTGGTATGAATTGTATCAATTTCTAAAGCCCATCCTTTTCTATCGTCACGAGATGTTGTTGTAACAAGACCGTTCCAATCCCTGAGATGTTTCGCTTTAAACCAGGCTGCTACAGAAAAAGAACCCTCTTTATTTTGGAGAGCATAATTTTGTATTTCAACAAAATCACCTTTATTGGAATCATCAGCAAAAACTCCGTTAAATCTTCCACTACGGTTAATAATACCATCAGCGGTAGTATTGGCATTGCCTCTTGCTGTTCCATTATGGTCTCCTATACTATCTTTTACTTCTCCTTCTGTGCCGTTCCATGAGCACTCATCGAAACGATATTCAGCTACAAGTTCCGGTTCGTTCGCTTGACTGCTACCACAAAATGCCTGCACGGCATCTGTATCATATCCGATAAGAGAATGATCGTTAACATCGATATAGTTACCGGTCAAAGCTCCCGTAATATGTGTATCGTTGTTTACCTGGACATCACCTCCGGAGTAGAACAATCCTTTAAAATCAACCTGAGAATTGATATCTACCTTATCTTTCGCTAATACGACAAATTTGTCAGCACTTGGAATATTATAGAGTTTATTGCCGCTGTTAAGATAAAAGATATTGGCAATAATTTTCAAAGAACCGTTGATTGTAAACTGATTTGCCTGATTCGCATCAAATTTATCGGCATAGATAACAACATTACCGTTGATTGTAATTTTCGATCCCTGATTAATATAAAAATCAGACTGTGATTTGATCGTAAGGTCTCCGTTAATGGTGATGGTATTGTTTTGACCGGTTTGAAACTTTGTATACTCTTTATTGGATGAAATTGTCAAACTTTGGTTATCGGAAAGAATTTTATCACCATCTTTTCCGTTTCCTGGGTCTAAATCGAATGCAAGTGTTTTTGCGAGTGTATTACTTGCCTGACATGGTGCGTCATCGCAACGTACAGTATCTTTTGCGGAGAGCGATTTGGTAATCAAAGTATGATTTTTCGTACCGTATATCTTGGTCTGATCATTAATTTGAATCTCATCGTTGGTCGAACTAAGTGCACCGGGAAAGGCGAGTGTACATTCATTTTCTGCAGGTGCCGGTGGCTGTTGGCAAGTATTGATGCCGTTTTCAGTCTTCCCAAATACCAGATTAAATCCGGCTTTTCCACCATACTGTCCCATACTTTTATTTTTGATATGTTGAAAATGCATCGTAAATGTACTTTTGTTTTCATGAACAAACTTAACACTCGCACGTTTATCCGGAAAAGAAGAGTCTTCATTCTCCTTATTCATAAATATATGATAATCACCAAGAATAGTTCCCTCAATATGCGAATCTTCACTTAACTGAAAAAACTTATAATCATTTTTATCGATAATCACTTTTTCCGTACGATTTGCAAAATTATCCAAATCATATACTTGTGATTCAAAATTGAGAGCAACAGGTTCTGTTGTACCATGTTTTACAAAAGTAAAACGTAGTGTAGCATCATATAAAGTACCTTTAGTATCAAAACGATTTTGATCGATAAAAAAACCGACTGAAGGATCATCCCCACCTGCTTTTTGAAATTTAAACCCTTTTGGTGTGGAATCCGTATTTAACAATGATGAAAAACCGGACAGATTTTCCACTTTTACCAGTAAATCAATCGCCTGACCGTTTACTGTCGCAACATTCTTGTATCTTGCTACTGTGCCGACACCACCATCACCTGTTACATCATTATTCTTGTCAAAATCGAACTCTTTATTAAATGTCACCATATCAGAAGGTGCCGCGGAACAATCCTGTGCTTGCAAAGTCTCCGTTGCCGGCGGTTGTACCACCTCTGCATTTGGACATCTTGCACCGTCACCGTTTGTCAATCCTTTATCCAAATCTGTAAAATAAGTAGCCGAATGAGGATCGTTCATATTGATTTTGTACAATTTATTTGTATCTGCACTTCCTGTACCAAGATTAAAATAGAAATTTCCATCTTTATCAAAAAATGTAATCACTACATACGGATCAACACCGCTGTTAACAACAAACTCTCTTTTACCTGTCACAGGATCAATACTATATACTTTTCCACCGCTTTCTTCTTCAATATAGTATAATTTCCCGTCTTTTGGATTAAACGCAAAGTCAGCAGTAGAAATCGTCTTATTATTCTTAATTGTCAAAGGGGTCAATACTTTTAAAAACTGATCTGAATCCGGATTTACATCGACACGTCGTATCTTATGCGCACCTCTTTCCGCAAGATACAAAACACCGTTTGCATCTACATCTGCCGCAATATAACCTTCTGAAGGCAATCCATCCGGAAGATCAAACAACTTTGTATTTCCATTCACATCAATACGTACGAGTTTGTCAAGTTTAAGATTATATCCCCAGATATAATTGTCTTTAACATTATAACCGATACTGTTAACTCCGTTTACACCGTTTAAGACTTTATGATTTACTAAACCACCGTCAGACAGACTGATTGTATCAAACTGACTATCCCCTTCCCTCGGACCATTATCACTGGTATTGAAACTGACAAATGATTGAGAAGTACAGCTAAACGGTATACCGTTATCTATTTCGGGCAACGCTTCATCCTGAAAATACCCCGCTACACCACCGTAAGGATCTGCTGTATCGTTTAGATGATCAACCGGGAAAGTCTCCGGTTTTGTCAAATCATGGCTACTCGTAACATCTTCACCAAAATAGGAAAAACCATAGTAAGTACTTCCGGCAGCCACACCCAAATCTTTCAATGAAACAAAAGCCATGCCCAAAGGTTCATGCGTTTTGGTTAAATACCACGGTTTTCCCTGCGTACCTTTTTTTTCATTGACCAAAAATGCCAAATACTGTTTTGAGATTGGATTGTTTTTATTTTTTACATAAATTTGAGTAATACCGTAATCTATACCGGTTCCGGTATGAACACCGACAAGCGGACCGTAGGAAGCAGGTTTACCATTGGCATCCAAACTTAAAATTGCTGCAATTTTGATGGGATTATTACCCGATTTTTCTGTAACGACATGTCCTGCTTTTTCCAAATCCACAGCGTTGGCAGGTGCTTTGATGCCACCTTCAAAAATAAAATCGACTCTCTCTATATTTTTGGCAGTCCAGCCGCTGTTTCGAAACAGATCCAGCGCACCTACATTGATAATACGTCCCCCCATTACCTTCGCCATATCACATCCGGTCGGAAATGAGGGATTATATTGGTAAGTTGCACCGGAACTTGTTCTTTCAGCAAATAATCCACAGGGATTACCGGAGGCATTTTGGTTGTCATGCCTGATAATTTTAACTTTATTTGCCATAGTCTGATATTTGTAGTGTGTACCCTGATACTCAAAACCGTCTATAACCAGATTGTTTCCTCTTCCCCACTTTAACTTATGTCCATTCTTATTGTAACTACTCTTTGTGGCACTTTCATAGTGTGCATACACTTTTGTCACCTCACCCTTTGCTACGGCAAATGACAAAGCGATACTTGCCAAAAAAATTAACTCAACAACTTTTTTCATCTCTGTTACTCCAAAAAGTATTCTTGAAAGTAATATCGACCGGAAGTAAAAAAAATTTAATTAAAGTTGTGAAAATTCGTCAAAATTCTGTCGAATGGCATCGTAAAGTACGATTCCAACGGCTACGGAGAGGTTGAGGCTTCTGCCGTTTTTTGTCATAGGAATAGTGATGCTATTTTGCAGTTTTTTCGCCGTCAGTTCGGCGGGGAGTCCTTTGGTTTCGGAGCCGAAAATGAGATAGTCGCCTTTTTGAAATGAAGCGTGGAAATAGGGTTTGTCGGTTTTGGTCGTGGCGAAGAAAAAACGGTCAATATTTTTTTCATGAACCGCTAAAAATTCCTCCAGAGACTCCCAGACGGTCACATCAAGCAGTTTCCAGTAGTCCAGTCCCGCCCGTCTGAGCGCTTTTTCACTCATGTCAAAACCGATCGGTTTGACAATGTGCAGTCTGCTGTCTGTATTAACACAGATACGTCCGATCGAACCGGTATTTTGCGGGATCTGCGGATGGACGAGGACAATATTGAACATCAGAAAATAATCGTCCTGTTACCGTAGATGAAGATGCGGTCTTCGAGTGCCAGATCGAGGGCGTTGGAGAGTACCACTTTTTCGACATTTCTGCCCGCTTTTTGCATCGCTTTCCAGTCGTACTCATGGTTGACATGAATCACATCCTGTGCGATGATCGGACCCTCGTCCAGGTTGTCGTTGACAAAGTGCGCCGTCGCCCCGATGATCTTCACACCCCGCTGATACGCCTGTTTGTACGGATTGGCACCGATAAAAGCCGGTAAAAAAGAGTGGTGGATATTGATGATGTGGTTTTCGTAGTGTTTGACAAAATCGCTGGAGAGAATACGCATATATTTCGCCAGTACGATCAAATCCGGATTGAACTCTTCGAGTATAGTCAATACTTTTTGCTCATGGGTTTTTCGGTCGATATTTTCCGCGGAAACGTAAAAATAGGGGATATTGAACCGCTCACTCAACTCCCTCAGGCTGTCGTGGTTGGAGATGACCGCCTGTACATTGGCGAAAAGTTCACCACTGTAATTTTTCAGCAAAATATCTCCCAGACAATGGGACTCCTTTGTCGCCATCAGGACAATATTTTTGGCATGTCTGGCATGAAGTGAGATGTTCGCATCCTCCGGCAGAACCGTCTGTAGTGCACTTTTCAGACTAACGATATCGACATTTCCGATAATCCTCGCCCGGAAGAAAAACTTTTGGTTCTCTTCATCGACAAATTCACTGTTTTTCTCAATATTTAAATCATTTCGGTAAATGACATCGGCGATTTTATAGATCAGACCTTTCTCATCCGAACAGTCGATTTTCAATATATACTGGCTCATAATGCTCCTATAAATTTATCTATCTCTCTTTCATGAACTCTGGCTTCATGATAACCCGTTTCAAAAAAAGTATCGAAATTTTCGG
>Ga0256831_1002169_pt1 | contig 10319 bp, 12 predicted proteins | sample 132544metaG_FD_189087 | JGI IMG/M metagenome (GOLD analysis project Ga0256831, IMG submission 189087) | Hydrothermal vent microbial communities from Lau Basin, Pacific Ocean - 132-544 | ecosystem: Environmental > Aquatic > Marine > Hydrothermal vents | place: Pacific Ocean: Lau Basin | collected...
ACTATCTTTTGGACGACGATCTCTTCGACTCGCTTTTGCAAGAGCTGCAGCTGGGAGGTATCTGTGAGGATACGCCCATAGTAGGCGAGGAATCCTCGGATATGCTCGTTGATCTTGTCGACGGCTTTGGGGAGATCGAGATTTTTCGTCTCTTTGGAGAGTTTGGAGATCTTTTGCATCAGCCGGTCGTTGTCGATGCCAAATCGCTCGTTTTCGATATCGAAGCGTACGCCCAAGTATGTAAAAGGCTTGGAACGGTGGATGATGGCGGTCTTGGACTCTTTGAGACGTAGCTTTTCGATGGCGAGACGCTGGGAGACGAAGCGTAAGTGACTTTTTGCCTCTTCGAACGTGTGGGCGAAGATGATGAGATCGTCGGCCGTGAGTGGATAGATGCGTACGTTGTCCTCTTTGGAAGTGAGTCGCAAAAGCTCCTCGATGATCCGGCGGTACTGGCTGGTGCTGCACTCTATCTCGAAGACGGAGTAGTTGACTCTGTAGCCGTAGGATGAGAGCAGCTTTTCTACTTTTGTGCGCTTTTTGTCACAGGTGATATCATACATCGCTAAAATTTTCATAATAAAAGTTTAGTATAAGTTTTTTGAAGGTAGCATAAGAAAAAGGAAAAATGGTGCAATCGATACAATTTGTCGTCAAAGCAAACTTCTCTCCTCCTCCTTTTATAGGCTCTATGGTGCGAGGAGCGCTGGGTCAGTCTCTCAAAGAGGTGGTCTGCGTCAATCCAAGCTTCGAGTGTGAGGGGTGTTTCGCCCAAGAGAGCTGTCTGTACTATGATATGTATGAGGCCAAAAAGCGTTTTCACGATTTTCGTTTGGACTTTGAGCTTTGGCCAAAGTCGCTGGAGTTTGGCATACGGCTATGGGGAGAAGCGAAAGAGAAGTATCCCTATATCCTCAGTGCTTTGCATAGGATGCTGAGCGTCAAGGGGCTGGGCACCAAGCGGGAGCGGGTAAAAAATTTTGAGATATGGAGTGATGGGGAGCCGGTCTATGACGGCAAGAGCTTCATTCAGCGGCGGCTGGAGCCAAAAAGTTTTCAAATCGACACCTTTTGTCCAGAAGTGACGCTACGATTGAGAACGCCGGTGCGACTCAAGAAAGATGGAAGGTTTTTGCGCTCGCACAATCTGGGGATCGAGGATCTGCTCATATCGATAGCAAGGAAAAAAAGCTTTTATGAAGGGAAGCAGATACATATAGAAACGTTTCCTAAAGTGGAGGCTAAAGAGCTTAGGATGATAGATTTTACACGCTACTCCAGCAGACAAAAAAGCAAGATGAGAATAGGGGGAGTGATAGGATGGATGAGGCTAAGTGACCTGACGCCCCAAAGCTATGAGCTGCTGAGATTTGGCGAGATCGTAGGTGTGGGAAAGCTTGGGACCTTTGGACTGGGAAGCATGGAAGTGAAGGAGGGAGAGTGAAAGAGATGAAATTAGAGTGCGAGATCGTAACACCTTTGATGATGCATGGGAGCGATCCTAAAAAAGCAGAATTACGTGTTCCGTCTATCAAGGGGGCTTTGCGATTTTGGTGGCGCGCTATTCAAGAGGACGACGATTTGGTGAGATTGAAAAATAAAGAGGGATTGATTTTTGGCGACACTGCGCGGAAGAGTCCTATCCTCCTCAATGTGCAGCATGCACTTATGCCTCAGAAAAATAATAAGCAAGTGTATGACAAATACAATTGTAAACCGGGTATTTGTAAACCAGGTATTCAGTATCTGTTCTATCCATTGAATATGAATAAGGATGGCACGCTTTTCGAATCAGGTTCGTTTTCTATGATGATCCGTTTTAGAGGTGATGTGAAGAATATCGATATAGAAAAAGAACTCATTGAAACACTGAATTATCTCAATTTTTTCGGGAATATTGCAGGAAGAGGACGCAGGGGTGCAGGAAGCGTGAAGTTCAAAAATGAAAAGCTTCTCAGTTTTACAGGAAATTCAAAAAAAGAGTTTGCGCAGTTTATCAAAGAGCATTTTCCAAAAAGATCCGGACACAGTTATTCAAAATTTGCTAAAGCCGTGTATGTCTTCGATCCCAAATCAAACTGGGAAGATGCGTTAGAGAGCATAGGAAAGCCTTTTAGAGATTTTCGTTCCAGAAATAAATCGAAAGTGCTCGAGACCCCAAATTTTGGATTTCCTATAAGACATAGAGATGGGAGTACATTTGTAGCTGCGAAGAATAAAAACGGCCAATGTAAGGATGTTCTCAATAGACGATCGTCCCCACTGCTTTTCAAGATCTATAAGAGCGATAACAATCTTTTTTTCCCTATTATTGTGTGGCTGGATGGAGAGTTGATACCCCAAAATTATGAAATCGTAAAAAAAGAGAGAAACTGCAGACAGCATCATCCTGCGAATGAAAATATCATCCATCAATTTTTTCACTATCTTACAACTCAGGGATTGAACTATGAAAAAATCTGAAAAGCTCTTTTTGTTTACTATTACACCTGTGCAGGATTTTATATCGCAATCACGCAAACTACGTGATCTTTTAGGAAGCAGTCAGATTCTTACGGATTTGAGTGCTATTGGGATGAAAATTTGTGAGGACGCTGGCGCGCAAGTGGTCTTTCCATATTTTACGCAAGGTGATACAAACCGTTCCTATCCCAATAGATTTATGGTCAAATTTGCGAATGTAGATAAAAGACGACTCGAAGAATTGGCAAAAACTATCGAAAATTCTATGAAAAATCATTTGCAAGAAGCGGTGCACATCGACCATCCACAAATTCTTAAACATATCGAAAACTATTTTACTTTCTATTGGGCTTGGTGCGATATGGAAAATGACTATAAAAGAGCGTTCGATACGGTTGAAAAAAGATTGGCGGGAGCTAAAAATACACGCTTTTTTAGGCAGTTGGGAGATGGATTGGGTGAAGTGGGCCGGAAATGTTCAGTTTGCGGTGAACGTAACGTCATAGTCCATAACGGACTTAAACTTCCGGATATACAGATACGAAGAGATGATCCAATAAGAGAGAAGCGCACCTATATTGTCCAAAAAGGTGAGGGACTGTGCGGTGTATGCTATCTCAAGCGTATTTACGGCAAAAAATCTTTCGAATCTACTGCAGAAATAGCGATGATGCATATTTTGCATAGATTGGATATGGAACAATTTCCACATCTTAAAAAAGATGCGCAGCTTTTGTATGAAGAGAATCTAACAAGTGAGTATTTTAGAAAAAACGGTATTGACGGCGATTTGAAAGTATATCAAAAAGAATTCGCAAATTTTGAAAAGGTACGAAAAGATCTGGGGCTCAAGTCTACCTCGTACTATGCCGTCATAATGTTTGACGGTGATAGCATGGGCGAATGGCTCAGCGGCAAAAAGCTCAAAGATCCATCACAAACAGAGAAATTTCATAGGTACCTCAGTCAAAAACTTGGTGAATTTGCAGCTTATGTGAAAAGCGAAATTGGTGCTCCTAAAGGTGTGACTGTCTATGCCGGTGGTGAAGATTTTTTGGGATTCGTCAATCTGCATGCTCTTTTCGATGTGGTGCAGATGCTACGGAGCAAATGGGATGAGATAGTTGCGGATCCTTTGAATAGCGAATTTGATTTTGTAGAAGATGAGAAGATGACATTTTCGGCTGGGGTTGTCCTGGCTCATTACAAGACGCCTCTTGGAGCGGTATTGCGAAAGGCTCGCGAAGCGGAAAAAGCGGCAAAAGAGTATCGCGCTACAAAAAATATGCTATGCATTACGGCTATGAAAAGAAGTGGGGATAGAAGAAGCTCTTTCGTTGATTTTTCACAATTGCATCTGCTTCCAAAAATTTTACAGCAGTTGCAAGAAAACTTTTCGGACAAATTTATGAACGTTTTGGATGAGGAGTTCGAGGTATTGGGATCACCTATGGAAGAGATGGTTCAAATTGAATTAAAACGTCTTTTGAAAAGGGCGAAGCTGCGAGACGATGTATCGATCGAGCCACTTTATGAGGCTCTTAGTGAACTTTTGAGTATGGATTATTTACAAAAGGCTCCGGCAAATTTTTATCAACAAAGCGTGATAGCAAATTTCGTCAACAATCTCTATCTTTTGCGATTTATTAAAAGGCAGTTTGTATGAAAGTAGTTTTCAAAGCACTGGATACATTGGTATTTCGTGATGGGAAGCCTTTTGGAAGCGGTGGGGATACATGGGCCGATAGCTTGATGTTTCCAACTCCTACGACACTTTATGGTGCTTTACGCGGTGCATACTTTTCTCAAAATCCCGATCAATTGCCAAAAGCCAATACACCCGAAGATCCTACTAAAGATCTATGTATAAAAGGAATTTACTTTTGCAATCTCAAAGAAGGCGGCTATCTTTTCCCTATCCCAAGAGATCTGGTAAAAACGAAGCAAGAGAGCCAAGAGAAGATCACACTTCTTGATCTGGTTCCAAACGTTGCTACCAGCAATCCCTTGCCATATATTTTCACCGCTTGTGATGAGTGCGATGAGGTGGAAAATGTCGAAGGGTTTATGGGGGAGTGGAGTTTTGGTGACTATATAAATGCAGATATCTCGACTCTTTCGCCCCAAAATCTCTATCTTTTTGGTGATTTTGTCTCGATAGAGCCAAAGATCGGTATAGCACTGGATAAAAATAGAAGAACTGCTCAAGAAGAGCAGCTTTATCGTCTTGCGCAGTACCGATATAATGGATTGGGTATTGTGGTAGATTTTGAAGGGATTGAAATAGCCGATTACGGAGTCTTGAAGCTGGGAGGAGAGGCAAAAGGAGCGAGGTATGAGAAATTTGAAGGCTCGTTTGAAGCGGCGGGTAGCCTGGATGGCGATATGTTCAAGGTAGTTTTGTTGACTCCTGCGATATTTTCGCAAGGCTGGATACCAGATTTTGTCGATCCCTATACTATGGAAGGTAAAGATATACAGGTGCGTTTGGTAGCGGCTGCCATCGGTCGTGCACAATATATAGGCGGATGGGATATGCGGAAAAAGTTTCCTAAACCTATGAAAAAAGCCGTTCCCCCCGGTAGTGTCTATTTTTTTGAATTGCTCGATAAAACCGATGCCAAGGGAATTTTAGACAGATTCTCATTGTGTTCTATAGTAGCAGATACTTCTTTGCAAAAAGAAGGGTATGGGATTTGCATGGTTGCAAGAATACAAAAAACAAAAGAGTAACTAACAGTAGAAAGGATAGAAGATGTTTCAACATTCACAATCAATTTTTATAAAGACAGTCACTCCTACACACCCAGGAAGTGGAAGTGATTTGGGTATCGTAGATTTGCCTATTCAAAGAGAATCACATACAGGATATCCAAAGATCGAAAGTAGTTCGCTCAAAGGAAGTCTGCGAGATGCTTTTGAACAAAAAGGTGTGGAACCTTTGAAGATCCATGCAGTTTTTGGATACGATGAGTCGAATGACAAAGGGAAAAAATATAAAAAAATATTTGATGACAAAAGCCAGTTCGCAGGAGCGTTAGGGTTTAGCGATGCGAGGATTTTGTTTTTCCCTGTCAAGTCGGTACGAGGTGTATTCGCTTGGGTGACATCTCCCAGTGTGATACAGCGATTTATCGAAGATATGTCGATATGTAAAGAAACGATAGATTTTTCAGTGCCTCGGCCAAATTCCGTCCCTCAAAAAAGCAAAACAAAACTCCAAAATGATAATATCGTGATTTTGGAGGAGTATTCTATAAGTGTACACGAAGATGAGAATACTTCCAAGATTGCAAACTATTTCAAACGAAAGCTCGATATCGATCCGACAAAAATTGTCGTACTCGATGATAATACATTTGCTGACTTTGTAAAGATGTTTACAGAGATCATCACACGAACGAAGATAGACAACGAGACGGGAACGGTAGAAGAGGGGGCTTTGTTCAACGAAGAGTATCTACCCAGTGAGACTATTTTGTATTCGTTGGCTCTTTTTGCGCCCATATTTGCCCCCAAAGTGCAAGATCTTGGTCTCAAAAGCGCCGAAGATGTGCAGAAATTTTTTATTGCCAATGCGCCCGAAGTTTTTCAGATAGGTGGCAATGCGACTATCGGTAAAGGAATCTGCAAGCTTTATAAAGGACAAGACGATGCCTAACAATGAGACAAACCTCATACGTGATGTAGCTAAAATGCGTGCAGAATTTGCATATGCACAAGTCAAAAACTTTGTCGATCAGAACAATCAAGAAAAACAAAAAGAGTATAAATCCTATGTCAAAAAACTACCTGCATTGATACAGACAAACGGTTTGAGTGCCGCTTTGGCTTTTATGTTTTCCAAAGGTGGGACATATGGAGATATTTTTGAACAGTTAGACCTATGGTTGAAAGAGTGTGGACTCAAAAGAGATGAAGCATTGATGGAGTGGGTCTTGCGACAAGATTCGGTCCAATATAGACGAGCCACTACAGAAATCATGGCTCTTTTGAACTGGATGCGTCGTTTTGCCGATGGAATGGTAGAAAAATAATCGAGGGTACTATGGCAAAAAAGAAAATTACTTTGGAAGATTTGAAGGAACAAAGAGAACAAAAGCAAAATAGAGGTAAACAACTTCGATCAAACAGACGAAATATCGATCATCGAAACAATCGCCCAAACAACGATGTTCATTTGGGTTTCTTTGCTCCGAGTGATACATCAAGAAAATTAGCCAACAATATCGTTCCTGACAATATAGCCTTGTTTCTCAATAAAAAAGTTCCTGTTTTTAAAAAACAGGGCAAGCATGAATTTACTATCCCTATAGATGAAAAAAGATTACAAACACCTCTATATACCCGGTATTACCAGGCATTGGAAAAGTTGCAAGGTCTTGAAATCTCATATCTTGAACTCCAAACAGATTGGAGAGTTGCCATCGGTCTTGGCGGTACAAGTGTATATGAAACGGGTATTACGCTTCATCATATCTACGGAGTACCATATATTCCCGGAAGTGCCATAAAGGGTAGTATGCGAAGCTATGTGATCCTTGCGAAATTTGATGGGAATGAACAAAAGGCTTTGGAAGACGAAGAATTTATCAACATTTTCGGTTCACAGGATCGGCAAGGGAAAGTTCTGTTTTTTGATGCTTTTGCCCAAAATCTTAGCATAAAAAAAGATATTCTCAATCCGCATTACAAGGAGTATTACGATCCAAATAACAATAAAAAGCCCCCGGCTGATTATTGGGATCCTGTGCCTATCTCTTTTTTGGCTGTGAGAGGTAGTTTCAAATTTGCGCTGGGTGGTGCAAAAGAGGATATAACCCTTTTGGAAAAAGCATCCAGATATCTGTATATATCTTTGACAGAATATGGGATCGGAGCAAAGACTTCGGTGGGTTATGGATATTTTAGATAAAACTTTTGAAAGCGACACTTTTTGTCCTTTCGGTTTGTTACACTTCTCTTGTATTTAGATCAATTTATGAGGAGAAAATGATGAGACAGGTTATATCTGGCTTAGTATTGACAGGTTTGATAGTATCAGGAGTAGTAGCTAAAGAAAGATATACTACCTTGGCTGCCGGATCTTTTTTCGGAGATCTACCTTCACAGACGCACTACAGTATAGCGACGGAAGGTTTTATAGGAGACTTGTCACCTCGAGTATCGGAAGGTGTGATAGTAGGGATGAGTTTGGGATTTGCTTATGGAAGAAAAGATAATATGGATCACTTCGATTCATTTGTAGATATTCGGCCGGGTTATAAAATAGGTCGTAATATGACGATATATGGTATTGCTGGTTTGAGTGTAGGTTCATTGAAAAATGAAGCTATGTATGGAGGGGAAGTTGGTACGGGATTTAGAATCTATTTTGATGATTTTAAGTATACGATGGGTGTAGACTACAAGTATGGATGGTATAAAGATGAGGCGGGCCTGGATCCAAAGATGAGTAAGCTCATGGGTGTGATAGGTGTTCGTTTTTGAAAAGGTTGGTATATGAAAGAGAATATATTTGCCAATATTTCACCTTTGAATGTCTTAGCGGCTATACTGCTTTTTCCGGTAGTGATACAAAGCTATATTATTCAATATTATTGTTGAGTTGATAAAAAATGTAGAGTGGGCAAGCTACATTTCATTGTATATTATGGCAGTAATTTATTTTAAGCTGTTTTTTTAGATTTGGTTGGTGGGATGCGGTGCAGTCTGCGAGGGGAACTATACTATTCATAATCGACTATAATTAGAAGCTTGATAGTGCATATCAAAATTTGTTATATCACAAGCAAAATTTATCAGAGGCACGAAGCATAGCCGTTCTTATATTCACTTCCACTCTTGTGCTCAATGGGTTTTTCTTTATGGGATTATTAGGTCTTGCAAGTTTGACTTCTATTGTAAGAGAGGAGGAGTATTGAAGCCGGAAAAAGAGTATAAAGCGTCTATTCCCAAAGTGCATACTTCCTATGAAAAATTTAAAGCTATTGTAGGGGAAAAAGCTAAATGGGAGTATATGTTTAAGCCTCCTCCTCTCAATGAGATAGAAATAATTTCCATATTTGTGATAGTTTTTATCATAATCCCATGGGATTTTGCACGGATTTAGAACACTTTTCTCGTTGACTGTTTTTAAAAGGTAAAATTTGATTTTTAGAATATTGGAGTAAAATAAAATGGCACAAGTATTGATATCTTCAATAGGCGTAGGAAATAAAAAAGAGGGCGGCTATCAAAGGGCGGTCTATGAGTATGAAGGAAAGAAAAAATCGACTCCTTTTGTTTCTAAAGCATTGACCGAATTTTTGGAAATCGACAAACTCTTTTTATTGGGGACAAAAGGCTCTATCTGGGACAGCGTCTATGCCGAATTTGGAGGCGAAGAAGAAGAGATAGAGCTGACTCTTTGGGACAAAAAAGAGAAAAATAGTATCGATACACAAGATTTACAAATCATACAAAATCAAATTGACAAATTTTTAGGCAAAGATGGTTCAAAGTGCTTTTTAATAGAGTATGGAGTGAGTGAAGAGGAGTTGTGGAAGAATTTTGGTATCTATCTTGAAATTTTGGGATACCTCAAAGAGGGAGATGAAGTCTATATAGATATTACCCACTCTTTTCGTTCACTTGCTCTTTTTGGTTTAGTTATGACACAATTTGGTCATACAATTAAAGAGAAAAATTTCAAAATAGCCGGTATTTTGTATGGAATGTTTGAATACAAGTATTACAATAATGGAATCACTCCTATAGTCGATCTTAAAATATTGTACGATCTAATCGAGTGGATGAAAGCTATTGAAAATTTAAAAAGATATGGTAATGCGGACAAGATTGTAGAGCTGCTTGGATATGAAGAATCTCTTGAAAAGGAGAAGAAAATTTTTAACAATTTTTCGCTTTCACTTCGTATGGCCAATCTTGCTTCTATTCAAAGAAATGTTAAAAAACTAAATGATACACTCCATGTTATTCAAAATTCTTCCAATCCGATAGTAGCGCTGCTTTCGGATGAATTGATCGATTTTGTCCAAAAACTTAACAAAAAAAAGATTTCAGATTTTCAACTCGCTATTGCCGAATGGTTTTGTGAACACAAGCATTACGCTTTGGGTTATGTGGCTTTAATCGAAGCGATCGTAACCAAAGCTTGTGAGATTAAAGGCTATCGCATCGATAACAAAATGGCAAGAAACAAGGCAAAGGGTAGAATGAGCAGTATCGATAAAGAGCTTTTTGCAATTTATCGTTCTGCCAACAAAATACGGAATGATATCTGCCATCAAATAGGTAAAAGAGAAGACTCACTTTTGAGTGATGCAAATAATTTGCAAAAATATATCCGAGATACCAAACATATTTTTGGTCGGTTGAAGAAAAAAAGATGAGACTTTTTCTATTTTTTTCTCATAAGCTTACCAAAGCCCAAATGGATGATGCCCAAAAAAGCCTGGGAGTGGAGGAGTTTGTCTATCTACCTCCTGATCTTCAGCAGCTTTTTTCAAACGTTCCGCCCCATCTTGAGAGCCTTGATGAGTATGTGCGTCCTTTTGTGGAGTATTTGCTGAAGGTGGCCAGACCGGGAGACTATATCCTGCTCCAAGGAGACTTCGGTCTGGTTTATCGACTGGTGGAGATATCCAAATCTTTGGGGATCATCCCCGTCTACGCTACGACGAGGCGAGTAGCCCTTGAGCGTCAGGAGGGGGAGAAAAGTATCAAACTCTCGGCTTTCGAGCATGTAAGATTTAGGAGGTATTGATGAGAAGTGGAGTTTGGATTTTAGCAATCTTTTTTATCGTGATAGGGCTGGGCGTTGGAGCGAAGCTCTATTGGCCGACCGCCTGGGA
>Ga0256831_1002170_pt1 | contig 10314 bp, 5 predicted proteins | sample 132544metaG_FD_189087 | JGI IMG/M metagenome (GOLD analysis project Ga0256831, IMG submission 189087) | Hydrothermal vent microbial communities from Lau Basin, Pacific Ocean - 132-544 | ecosystem: Environmental > Aquatic > Marine > Hydrothermal vents | place: Pacific Ocean: Lau Basin | collected...
TTGCGAGGAAGAACGCTTTGGGCTGTTCTTCGATTGGCAATTGTAGAACCCATTGGATAACAGGGGTAAATAAATGCAGGTCGTGAATCATGCCTACAACGACAAAGAAGATGACTAATAGTGATACAAAGGGTAAGGATTCTTCAAATGCTTTGCCTATTTGATGCTCTTCTTTGATACCTGTTAGTGCGGTAACAAGCACTAGTAGACTTAAACCGATCAATCCTACTTCCATGATATGAAAAGCGAGACTAAAGATTAATAAGATTCCACAGATTCCTTGCACCCATAAGGAATACACTTCTGTTTGAGTGCGTTTAGCATCTTCTTCATCAATATAACCTTGCAAAATACCACGTACTGTTGGGTCTAATTTTGCGCCATATCCCAAGATACCTGTTATCTCAAGTACGACACAGGTAATGAATCCTGCGAGAACGGCTGGTGCGGTAACATGCGCCATTGCTACCGCAAACTCCACAAAATTCCAATCCAGTTTAGCGGCAATCAATAAGTTCTGAGGCTCGCCAACCATTGTGGTTACACCACCTAATGCAGTACCAATTGCACCATGCATGACTAGGCTACGAATGAATTTTCTAAAGTCTTCAAGCGTATCGCCTCCCATGACTTGGCGGTCAAAAGTACCATCTTTATTGTAATCTGTCCCAATGGTTGAGTGGACTTTTTCATAAACGCCATATAAGGCGACAAAGACGGTTATTAGAACAGCAGTTACTGTTAATGCATCTAAAAACGCCGAAAGAAAAGCCGCCATAAAAGAGAACATTAAGGAAAGCGCCCACTTCTGTTTTATGTTCATTATTAATTTGGCAAAGATGAAGATCAGTAGCGGCTTCATAAAGTAAATAAAGCTCACCATAAAGACCAATAAGAATATCACGCCTAAATTTGATTGGATCTCATGCCAGAGGGTTTCTGGCGTGGTTAAACCGAGTGCTAATATTGCCAAACCCAATAAGCCACCGCTTTGTAATGGGTAGCATTTAAGCGCCATTGCCAGTGTAAGGATAAACATGGCAATAAACATCCAGCCTAATACGGTGGTGCCTACTAGTAGTTTTAGAGGAAAGGCTAGTACTAAGAAGGCTAGAATAGACAGTTTAAACCAACTTGGACTATTGCCAAGAAATTCCTTATATGCAATTTGTAACATTGATTATTCCCCTAGAGTTTCTGATTGAAAATTATACTTTGCAAGAGTGTTTCATTTTTCATTAGACAGTATACTGATTTTAAAACAACTGTATTTACAATGGCTTACATGCCTCGCAAAATATGCAAACCTTCTAATGTCTATTATAGAGAGTAACTTGCAAAGCTAACGATGAGCAAATAACTCAGTGCATTCATTCTACACTAAGAGATTAAAATACAACCAGTAAATAAGCAGGTTTCATTGTATTTCAATAATAGCGCATTTTTTATTCATAGTTGGTTTTTTCAAGGTATGGTAAAGTGTTAAAGTTAGTATTAAACCACTTTATTTTCATTATTTTAAGATCGTCTGATTGGTTGTTGTGTCGATTCTCCCCGCTACAGATTCGACTATAGAGTATTATAGATTCCTTTGGGTGAATATTTATAGCTGATGCTTTTCGCAAGCTAGTAGCGTGTTTTTCATTAGCATGGCAACTGTCATCGGACCAACCCCGCCAGGAACAGGTGTTATCCAAGCTGCTTTTTCCGCTACTTTATCAAACTCAACATCACCTGCAAGTTTGCCATTTTTTAAGCGATTAACGCCAACATCAATGACCGTTGCGCCTTCTTTAATCCAGTCACCTTTAACTAAGCCTACTTTTCCAACGGCTACAATAACAATATCAGCCTGAGCAACTAATTCAGGGGTGTTACTTGAAAATCGATGGCAAATGGTGACCGTAGCGCCTGAGAGTAACAACTCCATCATCATCGGTCTCCCTACAATATTAGATGCACCGACAATAACAGCATGTCGTCCTTTGTATACCTCACCAATAGAATCGAGCAAATGCATGATGCCATAGGGCGTACAGGGGCGCATCCCTGGAATACGCAGTGCAAGTTTGCCAATATTTAAAGGGTGGAAGCCATCCACATCTTTATCAGGGTGAATATGTTCAATGACTAATGATGGATCGATATGATCAGGAAGGGGGAGTTGCACCAGAATGCCATCAATGGATTTGTCATTGTTTAAGTCATCAATAATAGTTAATAATTCATGTTGTGTTGTTTCTTTGGGGAGATCATATGATTTGGAGGTAATGCCTATTTCTTTACAAGCTTTGCGTTTATGTCCAACATAGACTTGAGAGGCAGGGTCATCACTGATAAGAATAACGGCAAGACCAGGAGGACGTTTTCCTAATTTTGTGCGCTTACTAACTTGTGCCTTAACATTTGCTCTTACTTCAATAGAGATTTTTTTTCCATCTATAAGTTTAGCGGTCATACTGATTCCTAAAATCGTCATAAATAATGAATCGGGCATTCTCGCATGATAGTAAGGAGTCAGACAAAATAAATTTTTAATAATTTATTTTCTATTTTCTGATCGTTTGCGTTACCGCTTCGTTTACATCGCTCACTATGCGCGCATACACAATGCCTTGCTTGACAAAAAAATAGACTATCCATTTAAAGTAGGGGCAGCTTATAAATTTAATTAATTTCATGAAATGAAACGCTTATGCAACAAAGCCTTTGCTATAGTTTTTCACATAAATAATTGCACCCTTCGACTCCGCTCAGGGTACAGCTCCCTGAGCGGAGTCGAAGGGTGCGGAAATTTAATAAATGAATGTCTATAGACTGATAAGTGTCAAGTGATGTTTCTAATAAATAGTTGGATGTATGTTAACTATAAAAATGTTACACTTAATAAAGTTGGTAACTGATTATTTTGTTAGTCTACTTACTATAAAAAAAAGAATTAAATAAAATGACAAGCATGGGTTGACGAGCTGAATATTGATGCGTATTATGCGCGCTCCGTTACAGGTTGTTCAGAAATATTTGATCGCCAAAGCGGTTATGTCGGGGTATAGCGCAGTCTGGTAGCGCGCCTGCTTTGGGTGCAGGATGTCGGGAGTTCGAATCTCTCTACCCCGACCATTTTTAAGGTAAGCATATTGATCGATGCTACGATGCGCTTGTAGCTCAGTTGGATAGAGCAACGGCCTTCTAAGCCGTGGGTCGCAGGTTCGACTCCTGCCAAGCGCGCCATTTTCAGCTGAATGGTAGTTGCGGCAATAGTTGATTTTTAATTGTGTTTATTGTTTATTATGGTGGGTGTAGCTCAGTTGGTAGAGCCCCGGATTGTGATTCCGGTCGTCGTGGGTTCAAGTCCCATCATCCACCCCAGATTTAAATAAATCTTGAAGTTTTATGCGGTTTCCTGCAAAATTTCTAAGATATTTTAGTATCGGTTATACACAAGCATGTCTTTGCACTGTATAATCGCGCGGTTTTAGTTCATAAGAGTTATGGGCTGAGTTAGTCAAGAATGCGAAAGTGGCGGAATTGGTAGACGCGCTGGATTTAGGTTCCAGTATCGCAAGATGTGAGAGTTCGAGTCTCTCCTTTCGCACCATTCTTTTTTATATAACTATTATATGGATGGTAATGGTAAATGACCGCTATTTCCTTTTGAATAAATTCCATTAACTAATAATTAATAGCTAGGTTTGCTGTTTTAGGCAGTGAATAACGAGGTTTTGTGCATGCAAGTTTCAGTTGAGTCTACTGGTAATATCGGACGTAAAATGAATATTTCAGTTCCTTTCGAGAAAATAGATGGGGAAGTTGAAAAACGTTTAAAAGATATGCGTGGTAAAGCGAGGCTTGATGGCTTTCGTCCTGGTAAAGCACCTCTAAGTGTTGTTAGTCAGCAATATGGTGACTCAATTTATCAAGAAGTTGTTAGTGAGACTATTGACTCATCGCTTAATGAGGCAGCACAAGCAGAAAATTTACGTATTGCAGGTTATCCAACCATAAAAAATATAGTAATGAAGCCTAGTCAGGACTTGCAATATACAGCGATTTTTGATGTTTATCCCGTATTTGAAATTGCTAATATTGAAGCGCTTGAAATTACTAAAGCAAGTGTTGAAATTACTGATGTTGATATCAATAAAATGATAGAAACATTACAAGAACAGCAGAAAGAATGGCAAGATGTGGAGCGTGCAGCCGAAAAAGATGATGTAGTTGTTCTTGATTTTGATGGCTTCATAGAGGGTAAACCCTTTAAAGGAGGTTCTGCAAAAAAATTTACCGTTGAAGTGGGTGCGGGGCGCATGTTGAAAGAGTTTGATGACGCGCTTTTTGGTATGAGTGCAGGGGATGAGAAGAAAATTGATGTAGTATTTCCTGAAAATCATCCAAGTAAAGAGCTTAAAGGAAAAACAGCTCAGTTTGATATTAAAGTGTCGGTAGTAAGAGAGTCGACTCTGCCTAAGGTAGACGAAGACTTTATTAAAAAATTTGGTGTTGAAGATGGTCTAGAAGAGAGTTTTAGGAGCGAAATAAAAAGCAATATGGAGCGTGAGCGTGAGCAAAAGGTCAATGCACGTTTAAAACAATCCGTTATGGATGGTTTGCATGAGTTGCATGATATAGATCTTCCTAAATCTTTAGTATCCGAAGAGATAAAGCATGTTCGTGATGAAATGACGGAAAATACAAAAGGTGCAGATCTATCCTCCTTGCCTGATGATCTTTTTAAGGCTCAAGCCGCCCGTCGTGTGAAGCTAGGTTTGATTGTTGGTGAAATCATCACAACAAATAATTTGAAAAAAGATCAGCAGAAAGTGAATGATATGCTTGAAACAATGGCTGCTACTTATGAAGATCCCCAAGCACTGGTTGATTACTACAAAGAAAATGAGCAGGCAATGCAAACCGTTGAAGCAGCGGTAATGGAAGAAATGATTGTTGAGTGGGTATTGGAAAAAGCAAACGTCAGCACTGAGGAAATGACCTTTGCAGAGCTTATGGCGCCACCTAAAGAACAGGCTCCTACTAAGTCAGATGATAAGCAAGATGCTGATGATAAAGTAGAAAGCGAAGAAAAAATAGAAACGGTATAATAAAAATATGTCAATGAATGGTTTAGATGCAAAAGCACTAGGTTTGATCCCAATGGTCGTTGAGCAAACCTCCAGAGGTGAGCGTTCTTATGATATTTATTCACGCTTATTAAAAGAGCGCGTTATATTTGTTGTCGGTGGTATTGAAGATCATATGGCGAATTTGATCGTTGCTCAATTGCTATTTTTAGAATCTGAAAATCCTGAGAAAGACATACATATGTATATTAATTCTCCTGGCGGTGTTGTCACCGCTGGAATGGGTATTTATGATACGATGCAATTCATTAAACCAGATGTGAGTACTTTGTGCATTGGTCAAGCCGCCAGTATGGGGGCATTATTGTTAGCAGGTGGAGCAACAAAGAAGCGTTTTGCATTGCCACATTCCAGAGTAATGATTCATCAGCCTTTAGGTGGTTTTCAGGGGCAAGCGACTGATATTGAAATTCATGCTAATGAAATTCTAAAAATTCGTGATGAATTAAATAAAGTATTAGCGCACCATACAGGTCAAACCTTAAAGAAAATAGCTAAAGATACGGATCGTGATAACTTCAAGACGGCTATTGAAGCACAAAAATATGGTTTGATTGATAAAGTACTTGATAAGCGATCGTAATAATTGTTTTATTCAGAGTTTAGTAATTAATGGTCTGCCTGTCAGATCATTTTTTTTGTACGAAAAAACCTATTTTTCTCTATGCTCACTGTACATTTGAAAAGAATCCTATAGACTCTGTGATCCATATTAAAGCCCCCTATTAAAGATAAAATGATGAAAACAGAGGTGTTCGCCTAATGAGTAATAACAAAAATAAGGATCAAGATAGTGGCAAGTTACTATATTGTTCTTTTTGTGGTAAAAGCCAGCATGAAGTAAAGAAGCTAATAGCGGGTCCCTCTGTTTTTGTTTGTGATGAGTGCGTTGAACTCTGTAATGATATTATTCGAGAAGAGTTAGATGAAACAGTGGAAGAGGGTGATGCAAAGTTGCCAACACCACGTGAAATAACGGCTCTTTTAGATGATTATGTTATCTCTCAAGAAGCGGCTAAAAAAGTGTTATCCGTTGCGGTTTATAATCACTATAAACGTATGGAGGGGAATAATAAACCTGATGATGATGCCGTGGAATTATCTAAAAGTAATATCCTCCTAATCGGTCCAACAGGGAGTGGTAAAACCTTGTTGGCTGAAACATTGGCACGTACTTTGAATGTTCCCTTTACAATGGCAGATGCAACCACCTTGACCGAAGCAGGTTATGTTGGTGAAGATGTTGAAAATATCATTCAAAAACTATTGCAAAAATGTGATTACGATGTTGATAAAGCAGAGACGGGAATCGTTTATATCGATGAAATTGATAAGATTTCACGTAAATCGGAAAATCCCTCAATCACCCGTGATGTATCAGGTGAAGGTGTTCAGCAAGCCCTATTGAAATTGATTGAAGGAACGGTTGCCTCTGTTCCTCCACAGGGTGGGCGTAAACACCCACAACAAGAATTTTTGCAGGTTGATACCACCAATATCCTCTTTATTTGTGGTGGCGCATTTTCAGGTTTAGATAAAATAATACAGCATCGGAGTGAGAAAAGTAGCATTGGTTTTGGCGCTGATGTTAAGAAAGCTGATGACGCCAAAAATTTTGGTCAAATAATAAAAGATGTGGAGTCAGAAGATTTAGTGCGTCATGGTTTAATCCCAGAATTTATTGGACGTCTTCCTGTTGTTGCAACACTTGAAGAGCTGGATGCGGATGCCTTAGTGCGCATATTAACCGAGCCTAAAAATGCATTGGTTAAACAATATCGAAAATTATTTGAGATGGAAGGCGCAGAGCTAGATTTTCGTATTGAGGCATTAACCGCTATTGCCCAAAAGGCAATGGAGCGTAATACAGGTGCGCGAGGATTGCGCACCATTATGGAAAAAATACTACTTGATACAATGTATGAGTTACCATCATTAGAAAATGTTTCAAAAGTTGTGATAGACGAAGGTGTTGTAAGCGGGGATTCAAAGCCTTATTTAATTTATGAAAATAAGGAATTAGATTTAAAATCGGCTAGCGGCGGAAATTAAGGCTACACACAAACATGTGTAGCTTGTAAAGTGCAGTGTGCGTGAAGGATTAGAGTCATTTTTGTGTTTAACAAGAATTGTCCTTCATGGGTAGTTTGTAACTCGTCGTCTTCATGACGCGTCTAATTTAAATAGCGGGCAAGCTCTTTTTAGTTGAGTTTAAGCTAATTATCCCCACTTATTTAAACTTCGATGATAATTACATCTATGGATGTCCATCTATTAAATTTCCTTAGGTTTGGAAATGACTTATCTGAAAAAACTATAGATTACTGAGGTCAGCATGTCTGAGGCTAATATAATTAAAAATATACCCATTTTAACGTTGCGGGATGTAGTGGTTTATCCTTATATGGTTATTCCGCTTTTTGTTGGTAGAGAAAAATCCATAAAAGCGCTTGATATGGCAATGGATAATGGTAAACAGATTTTACTGGTTGCACAAAAAAGTGCCGAAGTTGATGATCCTGATGCTGATGATATTTATTCTGTTGCGACATTGGCCACTATATTGCAGTTACTTAAACTTCCTGATGGTACTTTAAAGGTACTAGTGGAAGGCGTAGAGCGTATTAGTATTTTGAATACTAGCCTTGATGCTGGGTATTTGACCGCTGATGTAGAGGTCATTGCAATTGATGAAAATGATGAAGATCGTAAATTAGAATTGCTTAGCAGGATGCTAGTCAATCAGTTTGAAAAATACGTCAAATTAAATAAAAAAATCCCTACGGAAGTTTTGTCCTCATTATCTAGTATCGATGAACCTGCTCGCTTAGCAGATACCGTTGCGTCTCATTTGAATTTGAAGGTAGCTGAAAAACAAGAAATCCTTGAAATACTCAACGTCAAGTTGCGCCTCAATAAATTAATTGAATTAGTTGATGTTGAGATTGACCTGCTACAGGTTGAAAAACGTATTCGGGGGCGCGTTAAACAACAGATGGATAAGAGTCAGCGTGAGTATTATCTAAATGAGCAGATGAAAGCAATTCAGAAAGAATTGGGTGAGATGGATGAAGCCCCCAATGAAATGGACGAGCTGGAAAAGAAAATTAACAAAGCAGGGATGCCTAAGGAAGCTAAAGAAAAGGTATCTACCGAGCTTAATAAACTAAAAATGATGTCACCTATGTCAGCTGAAGCAACGGTGGTGCGTAACTATATCGACTGGATGGTCGGTCTTCCGTGGAAGACAAAATCTAGAATTATTTCTGATCTTAACAAAGCGCAGGGTATTTTGGATGATGACCATTATGGTTTGGATAAAGTTAAAGAGCGTATTGTAGAATATTTGGCGGTTCAGCAACGGGTGAAAAAACTCAAAGGCCCTATTCTATGTCTTGTGGGACCTCCAGGAGTAGGGAAGACATCGCTTGGACGCTCTATTGCTAGGGCAACAGGGCGTAAATATACGCGCATGGCATTAGGTGGAGTGCGTGATGAAGCTGAAATAAGAGGGCATCGTCGTACTTATATTGGTGCATTACCAGGAAAAATCATTCAAAGTTTGTCACGGGTTGAAAAGCGTAATCCACTCTTTTTGTTAGATGAAATAGATAAAATGGCAACGGATTTTCGTGGCGACCCAGCCTCTGCTTTATTGGAGGTATTAGATCCTGAGCAGAACCATACGTTTGCAGATCATTATCTAGAAGTTGATTTTGATTTGTCGGATGTGATGTTTGTTGCTACCTCTAATAGTATGGATATCCCAGGTCCTTTATTGGACCGAATGGAAGTCATTCGCATTCCTGGGTATACCGAAGACGAAAAGCTCAATATTGCTAGAAATTATTTAATGCCAAAAAAGTTTAAAGAAAATGGGATTAAAAAAGGTGAATTGACGATTAGTGATAGCGCAATCATGTCGATTATTCGTTATTACACGCGTGAAGCTGGTGTGCGTAATCTTGATCGTGAGATTTCAAAAATTTGCAGAAAAACAATTCGCGAGCATTTGATTAAAGATAAGAAAAAATCAGCGGTCAGTGCGAAAAATATTGAAAAATATTTAGGTGTGAAGCGTTTTGATTTTGGTCGTGCGGATAAAGAAAATCAAGTAGGGCAGGTGACGGGGCTTGCTTGGACATCAGTGGGTGGTGAATTACTAACAATTGAAAGTGTAGCGCTCTCGGGAAATGGGAGTATTAAAAGCACAGGTAGCCTTGGTAAGGTAATGGAAGAGTCGATACAAGCCGCTGAAACAGTGGTTAAAAGTCGTGCGCATCAATTGGGTATTTCACGTAAGTATTTAAAGAAACATAACGTTCATATTCATGTGCCAGAAGGTGCAACGCCTAAAGATGGGCCTAGCGCAGGCGTTGGCATGGTGACAACAATTGTGTCTGCTATGACAGGAATTCCTGTTAAAGCAGAAGTTGCAATGACAGGTGAAATCACACTTCGTGGAGAAGTTTTACCCATTGGAGGGCTAAAGGAAAAATTATTAGCAGCTCATCGTGGTGGAATCACCGTTGTATTGATTCCTGCTGATAATGAGAAAGATTTGGCGGATATACCTGAGAATGTTAAAAAAGGACTTGTCATTAATCCTGTAAAATGGATTGATGAAGTGTTGGAGATTGCTTTGGAATCACTTCCAGAACCTTTGTCAGAGGATGATGACGAACTTGAATCAGGCACGCCAACTTCAACATCGTTTGATACGGATGCAGGGAAAATCAGAGCACATTAATAGGAGTGATAATACATTAATCATTTAGATTAATGTTTGATCGATTATTTTAATGGAATAAGATAAAATTGAGGGTTGATTTTGTATTTTTTTTAAAAGGCTTATTAAAATCAGTAAATTAAATTCAAATAATTTAATTTATGACTTGATTGCAGTGGCTCTATTTATTAGAGTACTGCACATATTAGGTAGATAAGATATACGGCATTTATACTAGTAAATCTATCTTAATTAATTTTTTATTTTTTTACAAAGTGATTCTGTTTAATGTCATTTTATATCGAATGGCAAAATAGTACACCTTGATCCCCCCTAACAAATATATTATAAAGGATAGCATTATATGAATAAGTCAGAACTAGTAGCGTCTATGGCAGAAAAATCAGGTTTAACAAAAGCTGATGCAGAACGTGCTTATAAAAGCTT
>Ga0256831_1002171_pt1 | contig 10313 bp, 6 predicted proteins | sample 132544metaG_FD_189087 | JGI IMG/M metagenome (GOLD analysis project Ga0256831, IMG submission 189087) | Hydrothermal vent microbial communities from Lau Basin, Pacific Ocean - 132-544 | ecosystem: Environmental > Aquatic > Marine > Hydrothermal vents | place: Pacific Ocean: Lau Basin | collected...
ATTTTCTTTTTGGCTGGATGTCCAATGACCTTGCCGTTGATCTCGGGACCGCCAATACCGTTCTCTATGTCAAGGGAAAGGGTATTGTTCTGCGGGAACCGTCAGTCGTGGCCGTTCGTCAGGATATGCGCGGCAGCAGGGTGCTGGCGGTTGGCAGGGAGGCCAAGGAGATGCTGGGAAAGACCCCCGGCAATATTGTCGCCATTCGACCGATGAAAGACGGTGTTATTGCCGATTTTGAAGTCACCGAGGCGATGCTGCGCTATTTTATCAACAAGGTGCATAATCGTCGCACTCTGGTTCATCCGAGAATTATTATATCGGTACCCTCCGGCATAACCCAGGTGGAAAAGCGGGCGGTACGGGAGTCGGCGGAATCGGCCGGTGCCCGCGAAGTCTATCTCATCGAAGAACCAATGGCAGCTGCCATTGGGGCAGACCTGCCGATTACCGAACCCACCGCCAATATGATCATTGATATTGGTGGCGGTACAACCGAGGTGGCGGTCATTTCCCTGGCCGGCATAGTTTATGCCAAGTCGGTGCGGGTGGCCGGTGACAAGATGGATGCCGCAATTCTTCAGTATATCAAACGAAAACATAACCTGGCCATCGGTGAACGAACCGCCGAGCTGATCAAGACCACCATTGGCAACGTCAAGCCGGTTGAACCTTATGAAACCATGGAGATCAAAGGGCGGGACCTTGTCTCCGGGGTACCGAAAACACTGACCATTACCTCCAAGGAAATTCAATCGGCAATTGCCGAACAGGTTGAGGTCATTGTCGATGCCGTACGCGTGGCGCTTGAGGTAACGCCACCGGAGTTGTCCGCCGATATTGTTGATCAGGGCATTGTCTTGACCGGTGGTGGTGGTTTATTGAAAAATCTGGATTCTCTGCTGAAAGATGAGACCGGAATGCCGATCATTGTCGCGGATGACCCCCTGTCCTCAGTGGTGTTAGGCTCCGGGCAGGCCCTGGATAATATAGAAATTCTCAAAGAGATTGCCATCGATTAAATAGTGGTTTCGACGTTATGGGCCCGGTGATTTAATGTGTTTCGATGTCTCGTTCCTCGCTAATCCGGCCCGATCTCCCGGAGTCTTGCGAGCCCGCTTACCCTGTTATGCGGAAAATTTTATCTGCGGAACCACGCTGAGAGCGTGCGGTTTGCACACTTTCCGGTTCAGCATATTCTCCTGTTGTTTCTTTATGTTCCCTGGAAGGGCGACTTGAGCGTGGCCTGCTGTTATTGCTAACTATCTTTCACTGTTTATATGCGAAAAAAGGGAAATAGAAAGCCCAAGGGAAAGTTTCGGGCCTTGCGGCTTATCTTATTGGTTGGTTTTCTCTTGACCATGGCGCTGATTTTTCTGGTTTCCACCTTTGGGAGCCAGAAATTCGGCCCGCTGCATGAACTGTTGTTTGAGGCGGCCGGACCGGTTCAGAATCTTTTTGCCCGTGGTTCGGATGCACTTCGTTCTCTGAAACAGAATTATGTTGGTCTGCTTTCCGTTAAAGAAAAAAATAAACGATTATCATCGGAATTACAGGAATGCCGGACGTTAAGCTTTAAAAACAGGGAGGCCCTGGCAACTAATACCCGCTTGCGCAAACTACTTGATTTCAAAGAAACCAGCGACTTGCCAATGGTGGCGGCCCGGATTATAGGCAAGGATCCCTCGGTCTGGTTTAGAAATGTCATTATAGATCGTGGCAGTCGTGACGGCGTCGCCCGGGGGATGGCCGTCGTCAACGGGGACGGCATTGTCGGGCAGATTTTTTCCGTGTCCCCCAATTTTTCCAAGGTATTGCTGGCCGTGGCCCCGTCAAGTGCCATGGATGTTCTGTTACAGAAATCAAGGAAACGGGGCATTTTAAAGGGGACTGGATCGTTGACGTATCAATTAGATTATATTTTAAAAACCGTTGAGGTTAACAAGGGTGATCAGGTGGTAACCGCCGGCTACGGAGGAATTTTTCCAACCGGTTTGCCCATCGGTGTTGTTTCCAAGGTCGTCAGAAAACGTCGGGGAATGTTTCAGCACATTGAGGTGACACCTGCCGTTGATTTTCTGACCCTTGAGGATCTGCTGGTCATTGAACAGGAACTGGTTATTCCCGAAGAGAAGGGAGATATGTTGTCTGTTAAGCCCTGAACGCTCCATGAAAGGATCTTTCAGCTTCATCTTCTTGGGCACCATAGATTATGTTTGTTCTAATATTTTTTCTTATCGGGCTGCTGCTCATCATTCTGCAGACCACGATTTTCATGATCAGTCCCGTCTGGGATGGTGCCCCTGATTTGTATTTCATTCTGGTGGCCTATCTTGCCTACCGGCATGATCTCTTTCGCAGTCTGATTATTTTGTTTCCCCTTGCCATGATCTTTGACGTCTTGTCAGGTCTTGTTCTCGGCATGTATCCGGCACTTTTCATTCTGGGATATCTCCTTCTGAAGGTCATGAGTGATCGTTTGCCCGTCAGGGAATCTTTCTATCAGGTACCGATGATTGGAGTTGGTTATCTGCTGGTAAACTGGTTGGTCTATGTGTGCATGAGCTTTGCGGTGCCGTCTTTGCTGATTCCCTGGTCCTGGCCGATAATGTTTATGCGGGCTGCTCTTGTAATCCTTTTTTCCTTTCCCCTGTTTCGTCTCTTTGAATTCATCAATCGGCGGATTGAAGGGAAATTTACCGGTTTCTACAAGGGACGACTTCGCTCCGGTAATCGATATCGTGAGTAAGCAATGATCAGGCTCGGCCGAAAAAAACTCTCAAACAAAAAGCGTTCAGAACCTTTGCTTGAGAGTGAGCAGAAAAAGGAAAGCAGGATCACTCTGCTTGTCCACAGGGACGACGGTGAGCTTGATTTTTTTCGTAAGCGGGCTTTTTATGCCGCTTTTGTTATTATTTTTTTCTTTGCCGTTCTTGTGGCCCGTCTCTGGTTCCTCCAGGTGCAGCAGGGTGAAAAATATGACCATCTGGCGGATAGTAACCGTGTCCGTTACCTCGAAATTGCCGCTCCCCGAGGGAATATCCTTGATAGTATGGGGCGGGAAATCGTCACCAACCGGCCCTCGTTTAATGTTGTCTGGGTCAGGGAGAACAACCGACTTGATGATACCTTGCTCAAAAAGATGGCGACTGTTCTTGATGTTGATGTTTCCGATCTCTTGGCGAAAATTAGAAAAATGGCGGGAACGCCGGGCCATATACCCATACGACTGGCGGAAGATATCGATTGGAACAAGGTTGCCTACATTGAAAATAACCGGATAAACCTTCCCGGTATCAAGATAGAGGTTGTCCCGCTCCGTGTGTATCATTACGGAAATGTAGCTTCCCATATTATCGGCTATCTTGGTGAAATAAATGAAAAAGAGTTGAAGTCTTCCCAGGAGGGAGAGTATCGGGGCGGTGATCTGATAGGGAAGATGGGGCTTGAACGGCTGCGCGAAAAAGATTTGCGTGGTGAAAAGGGGCGGCATTACATGGAAGTGAATGCCCTTGGTTTTGAACAGCGCAATTTGAAGGGTATCGAACCCCTGCCCGGCAATGATCTGCAGCTTACCATTGATATGGATTTGCAGCGAACCGCTGAGGAGACCATGGCGGCCGGCCAAAAATCCGGTGCCGTGGTGGCCGTGGAGGTCAACAGCGGTCGTATTCTGGCGGCCGCGAGTGCACCGACGCTGGAACTTGACAAATTTATAGGTGGTATTTCCTATAAAAACTGGCAGGCGATGCTGGATAATCCTCTCCATCCATTGATCAACAAGATTGTCCAGGGTCAATATCCACCCGGATCAACCTATAAACTGGTGACGGCCACGGCCGGTCTTGCCGAACGGGTGATTAGCCCTGATTCAATTATTTATTGTCCGGGGCATTACCGGTTCGGTAACAGGACATATCGTTGCTGGAAACACTCGGGTCATGGCGCGGTTGATTTGAATCGTGCTTTGTCCGAGTCCTGCGACGTGTATTTTTATCAGGTCGGACAACGGCTTGGTGTCGACCGGCTGGCGAAATATGCACGTATGTTTGGTCTGGGTCGGAAAACCGGGGTGGAAATGGAGCATGAAAAATCAGGACTGATTCCAACGTCGGCATGGAAGAAAAAACGTTTTGGCAAGGTATGGCAGGAGGGTGAAACTCTTTCCATTGCCATTGGCCAGGGGTTTGATCTTGTCACCCCTCTGCAGCTTGCCTTTATGACCGCCACGGTCGCCAATGGCGGCACTCTGTATAAGCCCGGCCTTGTGGAGCAGGTACGTGACCCGGACGGCAAGGTCATTGAACAGTTTGAGCCTGAGATTGTCGACAGGCTGACGGGACAGGGACGAAATCTGCAATTGGTGCGCAAGGGATTGATTGAGGCCGTCAACGGGCGCCATGGAACCGGCAGGCGGGCGCGTCTGAAAGATTTGGGTATTACTGTTGCCGGAAAGACCGGAACGGCCCAGGTCGTGCGCCTGAAACAGTATCGTCATCTTAAGGACAAGGATATTCCCTATAAATACAGGGATCATGCCTGGTTTACCTGTTTTGCGCCGGCGGAAAATCCGGAGATTGCAGTTACTGTACTGGTGGAACACGGCTTCCACGGAGGCTCCGGAGCCGCACCGGTGGCAAAGGCAGTTCTGGAAGCATATTTCAGAAAACGGCTTAAGGACAGTGGAAATGTTTCTGTCCAGGTTGTCCGCGATGAAGCAGGCCGGAAGAAGAAAACCCGCTAACATTAAGAGGAAATAAAAAATGTTGCGTTTTGATCGTCGTCTTATCCATCATTTTGACTGGGTGATGCTTCTGATGCTGGTTTTGGTTTCCGCCATGGCACTGACCAATCTCTACAGCTCAACTTGGAACGGGACCGGCACCGTTTCTTCGGTGTTACTCAAGCAGGCCTATCTCTTCGGCGCCGGCCTGATCATGATTTTTGCGCTCATGGCCATTGATTATGGGGAGCTTGCGACCTTCGGATATATTCTCTATATCGGCATTGTCCTGCTGCTGCTCTATACCAACTTTTTTGTCCACACCACCATTAACGGGTCCCAGCGCTGGATAAATCTCGGTTTTTTTCGCCTTCAGCCTTCGGAACCAGCCAAATTGGTGCTGGTTCTTGTTCTTGCCTCCTGTTATTCGAAAAAAGAAGTGGAAGACGGGTATCGGCTGCGTGATCTGATTATGCCGGCGGTTTTGACGGCTATTCCCTTTGTACTGATTCTTATTCAGCCGGATCTGGGCACTGCCCTGATGCTTGGGATTTTATTTGTGTCCATGACCGTTTTTGTCAAGCTGCGCTGGTCGACTGTTGGTATCCTCGGCGCCCTTGCCGCCGTAGGCGGTTTTGTCGGCTGGAAATTTCTTCTCAAGGACTATCAGCGGCGGCGTATTGAAACCTTTCTTAATCCGGAAGGGGACCCCATGAACCATGGGTATCAGATCATGCAGTCCAAAATAGCCGTTGGTTCGGGCCGGATTTTCGGTAAAGGTTTTATGGAGGGGACCCAGGGGCACTTGCATTTTCTGCCCGAACGGCACACGGATTTTGCCTTTTCCGTCTGGGGTGAAGAATGGGGTTTTGTCGGTGCGCTCTTTTTTTTAAGTTGTTATTTTTTCCTTTTGCTTTGGGGGATCAATATAGCCATGACGGCCCGGGACAAGTTTGGGGTGATTTTGGCCTTTGGCCTGGTGATGTTGATCTTCTGGCAGGCGGTGATCAATCTGTTTATGATTATGGGATTTCTGCCGGTTGTCGGTATTCCTCTGCCCCTGTTTTCCTATGGAGGTTCATCATTACTGACAACCCTGCTGGCCGTCGGCATTCTCATGAATATTAGAATGCGTCGCTTTCAGAACCAGCAGTGAGCTATGGAAAAGGAAGGATTTATCCGAAAACCACCCACGGAGCTGTGTCATTTCGGATTATTTTCATCATTCGTTGTGGCTGTGACCTGAAAATATGGTTCAGCAATGCTGGTTTATCAGATTAGTTCAGTTTTTTCTCTCTGTTTGGGTGCTGCCTGTTGTATACTGAAAGCAGATTTGTGTAGTGCTTGGGTCCGATACTTTTTCGCTTAAGTCTTTAAAATGGTGACCGGTCTGTTTCCAATTGTCATGTTGACGTTGTGTTCTAGTCTCTTCTCCGGATGATCTCCGATGAAAATTCTGCATTCAAGTGATCCGGAATTAAAAGGGGTGTTTAATTTTTCCCTGGCCTTTGCCGGCGCGGTGAAAAATTATACGCTCTATCCGGCGGATCATGCGATTGCCAAGAAACATCTGCTCAATTTCAGCCGTCATCTGACCAAATTTCTTGCCGACTATGACAGCCTGCGGCTTGATGTCGAAAAAAACAGTCTGCGTTATGGCGGGGAAATCGTCTATCAGGGTTCTGCGGAGGAGGGTGATATCGCCTATCTTCTTGGTCGGGACGGGGTGCAGTATCTGGAGTTCAAAAAAGGTATTGAACTCTGGGAGATACAGAGTCTTCTGAAATTGATCAATGACCATAGGATGGTGGACGAGGAAAATGATGGTGATATTGTAACAGCTCTCTGGGAACAGGAATATCCGCATATCGGTTATAAGGCCATAGATATTCTTACCCTTGATGCTCCGGCCATCAATTTTTCCGGTTTCAAGGTGGCTCCACCACCGGTGGCCGCCGACCGGGAGTCGGCTGATTCCGTTGATGATGCATTTGCCGGAGAAAGCGGCGATTTGTTTGATGAGAATGTCGACGAGCTTCTTCTTGACGACGACAGTGGGCCGGTGATTGAAGAAGAGGCCCCGTCTGTAGCCCTTGCCATAACCGCCAAGGGTAATGATCTGTGGGTGCTGTCACCCCTGGAGCGATATGAGCTGGAAAAGATGGTTGCGGCAGAGGAACAACTGGATAACACGGATAATGTTATCGATATCCTGTTGATCATTCTGGTGCTCCAGAACGATCAACAGGATTTTACGGCTACGCTTGATTTTCTTCATGACCGGTTCCTTCATGCGCTGACAAACCAACGTTTTGATGCGGCCCTGAAGGTCCTTAACAATATGCTGAGGATGCGTGGTTCTTTCAGTACAAAGAAGAAATGGGCTCGTCCGCTTTTTGATAATTTCCTGGAAACCGTCTCCCGCTCGGAAAGCCTGCGTGGACCCAGGCGGCTTTTGCTTGATCCTGAAACACGGGCCTATTCCCAGCAGATGGAATATCTCTGGCGGGTCCTTTGCCTGCTCTCGCCCACCGTGCTTTTTACCCTGGGTCCGTTACTGCCCGATGTCCCTTCGGCAAAAATGCGACAGGCGCTCGGCAGTGTTATTATTCATCATGCCCAGCGGGCTCCGGAAATCCTTGTCGAGGCCCTTCCAAAATTTGATGAAGAATTATGTCTGCGGCTTCTGCCGATTGTCAGAGAAATGGAAGCAACAACCGGCAACAGGGTTTTTCTAGCCATGGCTCTTCATAACTCCGCAGTAGTTCGTTTCCGGGCATTTGGAATACTTGAGCGACGCAATCAGCTTGATCCCCTGGCGCTTTTTCCTCTGATCAATGACCCAGACGGTCATATCCGTGAAAAAATCCTTTCCCTGCTGTCGAAGCAAAGAAATGAACAGTATGAACAGCAATTGCTGGCCTATCTGCAGAATGGCGGCAATACAATAGCTGAAAAAGAGCATCTGCTTGCCTGCTATAAGGCGCTTGGCCGCTGTGGTTCCAAGCGGTCCATTCCGGCATTGAGGGAAATCCTGACCGGAGGAAAACTGGGGAAGATGTTCAGTCGTGACGCCATGTATCATAAGCAAGGCGCGGCAATAGCTCTCCATGAGCTGAGAGTTGCCGAAGCCGACCGGATCATCAAAGAAGGGGCGACCGGTATCCTGCCGGATGTCCGTCTTGCCTGCAAAAAGGCCCTGGGACGATAAGAGATGGGGAAGAACGGATCGGTTATGAATGGTACGGGCGGTGATAATCGCATGCTGGGGCAACAGTTTATCCAGGTGCTGAATAACCTGCTCAGTACGGCCAGTATCCATCAGGATAATAATAAGCTTCTTATTCAGTGCGTTGAAAGTTTTTTGGAGGTGATGGAGAGGCTTCTTGCCGAGGATGATGAGATAGCACTTCTTGTGGCTGTCGGCGGTTTTTATCTGCAGCAGGAAAAAATCATTTTCAAACGCAATGCGGCAGGGCTTGTCCGCAAGATGTTGACTTTTTTTGAAGATCGACAGCTTGACGGCTTGAAAATTTATCAGAATGTTACCTATGCCTCTCTGCAGGAGATCACGGCCTTTGCCCGAATTTTGAATCAATGCGGCCGGAAGGAAAATCCGTTTCATTGGTTGTCAACCGAAATGGCCGGTGATCGCTTTCCCTGGATAGAGGTGATCGATCCTTCCCAAACCGAATCTCTGGAATCTTTTTTTGCCGATGCCGTTTCGTCATCGACGGCGACTCCCTCTCCCCCCTCCCCCCAACCGAAGCAAGCGGATACGGAATCTGCTGCAACCGGAAAAGAAGAAAGTGAGGCTGCTCGGGAAATAAAGCGCCGCATGCATTCTCTGGCGGATCAGGAACGCCGGAGGAAACAATCCCGATCAACACAGACGGGTGGACGGGAAAAGAAGCGGGAAAGAACTCAAAAAAAGGCCATGCGTACCTACGGTTATGCCATGAGTTCCCTGCAGACCCTGTCGCAGAAACTCTCGGCCGGCAGGTATGCCGGTATCGGCAAGGCGGTGCATATGGTGCAGAACATGGTTGATCTCATCATGGATGATGACAATGTCCTCCTTGGCCTGAGCACCATTCGTGATTATGATGATTATACCTTCACCCATTCCGTCAATGTCGCCATCCTTTCCGTCTGTCTCGGCAACAGGATCGGACTTTCCCGTGCTCTTCTCGGCAGGTTGGGCCTGAGTGGATTATTTCATGATCTCGGTAAGATAGATGTTCCGATTAAAATTTTAAACAAACCGGGCAGACTTGCGGAGGACGAGCTTGCCGAATTGCAGAAGCACTCCCTCAACAGTGTCCGCCGCATTATCAGGTTACGGGCCTCCTATGATAAAAAGGCGGAAATCCTCTTGCCACCCTTTGAGCATCATCTCAAGTATGACCTTTCCGGATACCCGAAAACACCACGCAACAGGCCGCTTACGTTGCTCGGGCGCATTGTGGCCATTGCCGATGTCTATGACGCTGTTACTTCTCAACGGATCTATCGTTCCAAGTTTTTAAGCCCGGATCAGGCGCTTGGCCTTATGCTCAAGGGCTCGGGCACGGATTTTGATCCTATCCTGCTCAAGGTCTTCATCAATATGCTGGGCGTGTATCCGCTCGGGACAATATTAAAATTTGACAATGACGAGATGGGGATGGTGACGGCACCACCGGACAAGGAAAAAGGCTCTTCCGAACTCTGGGTTCTGCTGCTGCAGGATAACGGTGATTCTACCTATACCAAACGCTACCTGATGAGTCTCGGCAGCTGGGACAAAGAACGGGGCGGCTTTAACCGTCCGATTCTGGAAAGCTGCCATCCCTCCGAGCTCGGCATCCAGCCGGCTGAATTGATCTTTTAATGCATTCTTCCAAATGTAGAATTATTGCAATTTTTCCTTTTTTTCGTGTTGCAGGATGAGATCCGCCAAACCCTGAATAAAGAGAGGGTCGTCATTGAGTCCAGGGGTGGATTCCAGTTGCATGCCAAGGTCCCCGGCCATTCGGCGATAGAGGATGTCGATCTCATACAGGGTTTCCACGTGATCGGAGACAAAGGAAAGGGGCACCATAAGGATTTTCTGTACTCCTCTGCCGGCAAGGAGCCGCAGCATGTCCGGGGTTGAGGGCTCAAGCCACTTGACCGGTCCGCTGCGGCTCTGGTAGCAGAGCCGGCCCCGGATGCCGGTTTGTGCTTCAATGGCGGTGATGGTCTGTTTGAGCTCGTCGACATAGGGGTCACCGTCATCGATGAACTGCTGCGGCAGACTGTGGGCGCTGTACACCAGTTCCGTCTGCTTGTCGGCTGACCGGGCCATGCCTTCGGAAATTCGTCTGCAGAGGGCCTCTATATAGCCGGGTTGCGTGGGCCAGGATCTGATGATCGTCAGGGACGGAGGGTTTGTTCTCCTGCCAATGGCATTTTCCAGGTCAATCAGGGAAGAGCCGGTGGTGGCTATGGAATAATGGGGATAGAGGGGCAGGGCAATGAGCCGGGTAACCCCTGCGGCTAGAAGTTGGTCAATGGATTCGTCGGCAAAGGGCGGCCAGTAGCGCATGCAGGGAAGGACTATGTAATC
>Ga0256831_1002172_pt1 | contig 10310 bp, 12 predicted proteins | sample 132544metaG_FD_189087 | JGI IMG/M metagenome (GOLD analysis project Ga0256831, IMG submission 189087) | Hydrothermal vent microbial communities from Lau Basin, Pacific Ocean - 132-544 | ecosystem: Environmental > Aquatic > Marine > Hydrothermal vents | place: Pacific Ocean: Lau Basin | collected...
ACGACCTGTGATTTTCGTTGATTCAAGCGTTATTCTCAATCTCCTCTTTTAGACCCAGCTGACTGGACTCGCCAAGAAAATTCTTGAGTTTGATGAACCGAAGATTACCAGCGATACCGTGGTGGATGAGACGTATCTCGTCGTTCTTAAGAAGGTCCTCGTCCCCGAGAACCGCTCAATGAGGAGTCTTAGGAGACTATTAAAGAAAGATCCCGCCGCCAGAGAGAAGGCTGGAGAGCTTTTGGCCCTTGTTCTTATTAGATAAGTGCAATGGGCATCGTTATTGTCACTGATGCCCGATGGGATGCCGTGGGTGAGCTGGTGAGTGGTTATGGGCTCCTCCCCCATGACGCCAGGATACTCGCCACCGCCCTCAAGTACAACTGCGACAAGCTGGCGACCCTCGATGAGGACTTCAAGAACGTTGATCTCATTGAGATAATGCCATAAAAATGAACTAAAGGGTTACAGCCCCTCCGCTATCACCGCTCTGTTCCCCAACTGGAAGATGAAGGCCCTTCTCTCGCCGTTCAAGTTCGCCTCCACGCGCTTCCTGAACCTCCAGTATTCGCTGTCGGGCACGCTTATCCTCAGCGTGGCCCTTCCAAACCCCTCCTTCCTCAGGAAGTCGTTTATCCTGACGGGATGGAACGGGACGATTCCAGCGACGCGGTAGGTCCTCTTGAGGTACGGACTCTTTATCTCCCCGTCTCCGGTCGCCAAAACGCGCCTCTTCTCGCGAAGGAGCATCTTAGCCTCTACCGGAAGGAGGTGGAACAGCTCGTTTATCAAATCCGCGTAGTCAACCGCCTGCGGAACCTCATAGAGGTATTCACCAGGCTCGTCCGTCCACTCGACGATGTTCTCAAGGTCCGGATCGCTCTCGATCCTCGCTTCAGCTGGTAGGATGACCGCGCTCCTCTCGGCCCTCGCGAGAGGTTCCGTGTAGAAGGTCAGCCTGTTCAATGCTCCAAAGAGGTCTATGTACTCGAACTCGCCCTTCCAGGGAATCCTCTCGCGCCTTATCTGGGGCGGGAGGTCGAAGATGAAGGCGTCGGTTTTTTTGGAATAGGCCTCGTAAACCTTCAGCGGACTTGGAAGGAGGTCTTCCAGCCTTCTCTCCGGCATCTCCGGGGGCCTGGCCGGATCCGAGAAAATAACTTCCGCATCTACTCTCTCAACGGTATCCCTGCTGAGTGAGTCCGCGTTTATGAACTCGATGTTCGAGACGCCGTACTTCCCCGCGTTCCTTCGGGCGAACTCGATCTTGAGTGGGTCAATGTCTATTCCGTAAGCTTTCTCAACCTTCATTGCGTAGAAGATAAGCTGGATTCCAATTCCGCAGGAAACGTCCGCTATGCTCTTCGCCCCGAACTCATTAAGGCGCTTGGCGCGGTATTTGGCAACTTCTTCGTGGGTTGAGTATCGAAGCCCCTGGAGATCCATCCACAGATCCCTGCGCGAGAACTTGTTCCTGGCCTTTATCCTCGCCCTCGCTATCTCTGCTATGAGCTCCCAGTTCTCGCCAAGACGCGCGCGGAGCTTCCTCTCATCGAAGCCTCTCTTTATGAGTTCGACCGCTTCTCTCACCTTCTCCTCGGTGATCCCTTCGAGCATGTTCCCGCCTTGGGGGAGAGTCTTAAAAACGTTGCCCGCAATCCGGGCAGGGGGATAGAATGGAGTGGAGGAAGTTGATCTTCACCCTTATACTCATCGTCTCGATAGTAGGCTCCTTCTGGTACCTCTACGACTTCGCCTCAAAGCCGGTTTTCCACGACTACGTGAGCGACGAGGTCTGGTACGTTCCCGCGAGCAGAAACATCCTTCACAGGCTCGGCGTCGACCTCACCTACATCAACGAGACGACAGGCTCGCGGGGCGTTAACGTTATCTTCTCCAACAAAAGCGTCCGGATAAAGTACCAGTACGAGGTTGAGAAAATCGCAATCAGGTACAACGCGACCCGGGAGAAGGAGTACTTTAAGTTTCCGGGTGTTTACTTCGAACTTCCCACCGAAGGATTTGAGGCCTTTCTAAGGGAGCTTTCCATGGCCCTTCCCGAGGGAACCTACCGGATTGTCCCCGGTTTCTGGTATCCAGACAAAGAGAACATTCAGAACTACCTCAACACCGAACATCCGTTCCTCGGGAAGGATCTCATAATGATTGGCATGCTGCTCGAGGACAGGCCGGTAAACTGGCGCCTTCCGGGTATAATCGCCTTCCTTCTGACGGCCCTCCTCGTGACCGCCGCGACGTACAGGATAGGGGGAAGCTACCTGGCGGCGCTGATAGCCCTGGTATTCACCCTCACCGATCCAACCCTGGAGGCCATGTCCGTCGTGGCGATGCTCGACATCTACGTCGCGCTGGGGGTTTCCCTTTTCGTTTTCCTTCTCGTCCTCGAAAGGAACCGTCTGGCGGCCTTTGCCCTCGGACTCGCCGGCGCGTCAAAGCTGAGCGGCGGCTTCGGCTGGCCGGTTCTGTTTGTCAGAGCGTTGAAAAGAAGCGAGAACCTGGTGGACTTTTTGATGACGGCGTTCCTCCTTCCGGCCCTCGGTTTTCTGCTCCCAAACGTTCCGGCGATGATCGTCGTGGGACCGGTGGACTGGTTCAGGGCAATACTGGGAAGCTTCCGGTGGCACCTCTCTGATAAGGGAGGACATCCCGCGGCCTCCCCGGTGTGGGAATGGTTCATCAACGGAAAGGCCTTCGCCCTACACTATGATCCAAACGTCTTCGCCGGGACGGACCCGTATCTGCTGATGGCAATGGTCATCCTTGTCTTCGCTATGCCCTGGCTCCACAGGAGGAGGGAGAAAATCCTTGAGCCTTTTGGGGTTTTCTGGTTCACTGTGCTGTTCTTCATTCTCCAGTACGCCCTCGGAGGAACGACACAGTTCAGCTTCTACGCGACGGCCCTGGTTCCACCGGCGGCAGTGGTCATGGGCGTTTCGCTCAACGAACTCCTCCGCTGGGAGGCCTTCAGGGATTCGTTGAGGGTCTACCGGGAGTGGATTGCTGGGATCCTGAGCAGAATAAAGACGGGGCCGGGCCGTTAGCCCGCCCTTCACGGGTACGGAAAGGAGAGAAATCAGACCGCCCTCCAGAAGGGATCCGTCTTCGCCTTGATCCTCGCGGTCATCTTCAACGCCTTCAGGTCGCTCTCGTCCAGCCGATCCCTCAGCTGTTTGAGGAGAACTATAACGTCGTTCTTGCTCAGGTCAACGTAGAGCGTCTCTCCAGGGTGGACGTGCCGACCGACCGTTGCCCCCTCTATGGCTATCGCAACAGCATCTCCTTTCTTGGCCTCCTGGACGAAGTCGTTTTTGTTCTTGATGGACTTTATCGTCCCAACCTTCTCGCCCCGCTCGTTGATGAGGGTAACTCCCGGCTTTATCCTGCCCTCAAGGACTTCAACGCCGACTATTGCCGGTTTGCTCCTCCTGAAGACGTAGCGCTCGTCGGGGTAGAGGCGAATAACTCCGGGGAAGGTAACGTTCTTCAAAAGCTCACGCTTCCTTTTCTCCTCTTCGGCCCTAACCCACGCCTCGTAGTCCTCAATGAGTTTGTAAATGACGTTGCCGACGAATATCGGAACGCCCTTTGCCTTCGCGATCTCCCTGGCGTCTTCGTTCACCTTCACGTTGAAGCCGAGGACGACACCGTACTTCTCTTCCTCCTCCTTAACGCTCAGTGCCTCCATGACGTCGGTCTTGCTGATGTTCCCGACGTCGGCCTTCCTTATGGGGATGTTCTTCTCGCTCAGCTCTTTGCTTAGAGCCTCGAGCGAGCCGAGGGTGTCCGCTTTCACAATGACGCCGAGCTTTCCGGTGCTTATGACGACGCTCTGTATCTGGTTGAGGATCTCCTCCTTGGCCCTCTCGATCTCCTCCTCCGAGCGGGCGGCTATAACAGGAGAACCTGCCAGGGCTTCCTCAAGACCGGGGGCGGCGATCTTCACACCTGCCGCGGCCGTAACCTCGTCCACCTGGTCGAAGCGGAACCTCGGGTCACGTATCTCGTCGAGGGGCTTGGGTTTGAGCAGGGCGCGGATTTTCGTTACGATCGCCCTGTCCTTTCCGCCAACCACTATCGTGTCGTCTTTCCTCAGGGTTCCGTCGTAGATAATAACATCTATCGTAGTTCCAAGGCCGAGCTCCTCCCTGACTTCAAGGATCGTGCCCCTCGCCGGGCCTTCAACCTCGATCTTGAGCTTTTCCTCAAGGTACTTCTGGGAGAGGCCCGCTATGAGCACGAGAAGCTCTGGGACGCCGATACCGTATTTGGCCGAAATCGGGACTATCGCCAGCTCGCGCGTGAAGTCCTGGACGCGGTCGAATCGGTTCGCCTGGAAGCCAAGCTCGTAGAACTTACCAATCAGCTCCCAGAGCTTGGTTTCAAGCTCCTGAACCGCCCTCTGGTCCTGTTTCTTGATGTTAACCAGGAAGGGCTCGTCTTCCCCGATCTTCCAGCCCTTTATCCTGTCTATTTTGTTCGCTGCAACTATGAAGGGCGTCCTGTTCTTCCTGAGGATCTCGATGCTCTCTATCGTCTGCGGCTGGAAACCCTCGTTAATGTCTACCACAAGGACCGCAAGGTCCGCCAAACTTCCGCCACGGGCACGCAGGCTCGTGAAGGCCTCGTGGCCAGGGGTGTCGATGAAGAGCAGTCCGGGGAGCTTTATCTCTCCCTTCCAGAGCTTGATGAGCGGGCCGGCAAGCTGCTTGACGACGTCAATCGGAACCTCCGTTGCGCCGATGTGCTGGGTTATTCCGCCCGCTTCCTTACGTGCCACATTAGTATTTCTAATACGATCAAGCAAAGTGGTTTTTCCGTGGTCAACGTGACCGAGAACCGCGATGATGGGCTGCCTAATCTTCTTCGTCATTTTCCTCACCTCTGACCCTAACTCCGGCGGGGGCTTTTAAAGGGTTCGGCGCAAAAATTAAAAGCCACGATAGTAATCTTGCTCGGTGGTCTGATGATAGGATTGGCCATTGGGACTGCACTCGGAATCATATCGGCTTTAATCTACGGCAGGTTCAAAGGGAAAGCCGGAGAGCTGACGATGGCCGCGACGGGAATTCCTGTGTTTACTTACCTGGCCTCTATGGGTGCTTACGGTGGGTGGAACTCCATTGGTGAGGTCTTCTTCAGCACTCCGCTCGGGGATCTCACGCCGAACGAGCTTACTGGCCTTGAAACGTTTCTTGCCACGTTAGTTGCATTCCTGTACGTCTGGATTCGCTCCAGGGGGTCTTTAACGATAGACGAACTGGCTGGAACTTCGCTTTCGGTGGGTTATACCCTGGTGGCAGGGGCGGGCTTGCTGTGAGTGGAGGTTTACTCCCCTTTCTTCTCGGCCTCGCCCTCGTTTCGGGCTTTGGCTTTCTCTCCTTCAGGAATCCCCCGAGGTCACTCAAAGCCGCCCCCTGCGGTGAATCCGTGAGGGATGTGCTCAAGAACAGGGAACTTGACTGCCTGACGGATAACGTGAGTTATGGGGTTTACAGGAACACGCTGGTTGTCGGTGGGAAATTCGTTAAAGAGTTCCCGCGCTGGAAGGAAGTAGTGGAGTGCCTCCTAAAGGTTCCGTACAACGAGACACGGCAGAAGACCCTTGTTTATGGGCTATCCCTTCTCATGGTTACCGTGGGATTTGTCCTTTCCCCGGGCCTCCTAGCCGTTGCGATGCTTTATGCCCTTGCATTTGTCCTGACTATGGGAACGGCGGTTTACATTGTTGGCATAACGAAGAAGAGTATAGGCGAAGAGTGTGTAAAGGTAATGAAAGAGTACACGGAGTTCTACAGGAGGAAGGCAAAAGAGCGAAAGGACAGAACGATGGTGGTGAATTAGCGCTCCAGGCAATCCATACTATCCAGATATTCCCTTTTCGCCCTCGCGTGGGTGTGGTAGAACCAGTCCGCTGCCTTGCAGTACTCGAAAAGCTCCTCAGGCTTGAAGTAGAGGTTTATCTCCCTCTCAGCGCTTTCCGGACTGTCGGAGGCGTGGATGACGTTGTATATTGCGTCGCCTATGTCGAGGCCGTAGTCACCACGTATACTTCCGGGTTCAGCATCCTTCGGGTCTGTCGCTCCCGCCATCTTCCTGACGACGCTTACGGCGTAGCGACCCTCAATCACCATTACGACGCTGGGGGCCTTGGTGATGTAGTCTATGAGCGCCTCGAAGAAGGGTTTGCCTTTGTGCTCCTCGTAGTGCTTCTCCGCTAACTCGCGGGTGATCCATATCATCTTCATCCCGACGATTTTGAGACCCTTCCGTTCAAAACGGGTTATCACCTCCCCAATCAGGCCCCTTACAACGGCGTCCGGCTTCAAAATAACGAGGGTTCTTTCAATCTGCTTCTCGGCCATCGGCAACACCGCAAGTAGTTGGCGGGAGGGTTAATAGGTTTTTGGGATTTCTAGCCAGAATAAACTGGAGTGAACCGGGAAGAAAGGCGGGAAGGGAACAGAATAAAAGCTCAGCCAACCCTCAAGTACCAGTCCAAAGCCGTCCAGGATTCGTGCTTGAATATTGTATACCAATGCACACTCCTGAATTTTGCCCATAGTTTGATCCGGGTAACATCATGCCACGAGCCATCATGGAGAACGGACTCCTTCACTATGCCCTCGGAAGAAGGCATAAATTCAATCGTATGGTGGGAGGCATCCTCGTTATAGGGAATGTCGAAGTCCCACACCGCTTGGGGGTCAATGGCATCTCCATAGACTTTGTACCCACCAATTGCAAGGGGGTATGAGACCGGCCCGATGCTAATTGTGAGGGTTTCGTACCTGTTTATTGTCCCGGCAGGTTTCATAATGCCCAACCGTCCATGAAGGGCAGGGTCAATGCCCCAGTCATGGGTTATCTTGATATCGTTTGTGAAGTACTTCCCGTAGTTACCACCTATAGCTATACCCGGAGTGACACGGTAAGTCCCGCGACCGTTTTCATCCGTGGTGCACAGAAACCTTTCTTCCGTTGGATTCCCATCGTTCCAGAGGCCCCATATATAGAACCGAGCGTATAACTTTCCATAAGGGGGGTCATCGTATCTGAGTTCCAGTCTCCCAAAGTTGTGCCAGTAGGGTGAACTTTCACCGGTATAAATCTTCACGTTTCCGTTGTTGACGGTCTTCACACTCCACTCCTCTGGAACTCCGATTTTTTCACCGAGAGGTATGTCCTCCTGAAACTCAGGCCTCTTTTTGCCCCACTCTTCCATCTCATTCTTGATCTTTGTGCCCTGAACGGGGGTACCCTTTCCGGCTGCCAGAATGAGAACGTCAACCCTGCCGTCCCCCGTCACTTTTATCCCGTAGCCCGTCAGAACCGCGTCCTTTGGGAGTTCTGGTAGTGCATAGGCGTGCCACTTGGCGTTTGGAGCGCTCTTCAGAACGAACTCCTGAGCAGCTTTCTGAACATTCTCAACGTTCAGTGGAAGGCCGTTCGGGGTGTAGATGAGAAGGGTTGTGTAGTCCTCGCCTGGAATCTTCTGAACCGCTGGAGCGGCATACTGAACATCGTTCCCTGCCGGATACGCTGAAACAACAAACAGGCTTCCAACCAAAACACCGAGTACGAACCATACCACTTTCTGTCGCATTTGACCCCCCCAACCGGGTTGTCAATCAAAGGAACGCAGTTATCGTATTTAACCCTTTCGCTCTTCCAAAATTAAGGAGTGGCAGAAATGTCCATTGGATTAAAATTACTAAGAAAAGAAGAAATTACTTCCTCCTCTTGGCCCTCTGGAGCCTCGCTTCCTCAAAGGCCTTGGTCCACTTGAGCTTTCTCGGATTGCGCCCCATGAAGTAGTACTTCTCGCACTTGCTGGAGCAGAAGAACAGGACTCTGCCGTCGTTCCTGACGTACATCTTGCCAGTTCCCGGCTCGAATTCTCTTCCGCAGTAGGAGCAGACGTTCCAGCGGGCCATCTTTACCTCCTCCTCTTGATCTCCCTGGCCTCACGCTCGGTCTCTCTGAGAATGACTATGTCTCCAACGCGGACCGGTCCCTTGACGTTCCTCCTTATGACGCGCCCCTTGTCGCGACCTTCAAGAACGCGGACCTTGACCTGGGTAACGCCACCGGTGACGCCGGCCCTTGCAACGATCTCAATAACCTCGGCGGGATAACCTTCGTCGCTCATACCTCACACCCCATAAAGACTCGCGAATGAGTTTGAATCGTTCGTGAACGGGAAGGAAAAGGAGCTCACTTCATGAGCTCCCTGACCTTCATGGCGATGTCCTCAACGAGCTCGCGGGCCTTGCCGGGTTCAACTATGGCAACGCTGGCCGCGGGAACCTCAAGCCCGGCGGCGGCACCGAGCTCCTTCTTGCTCGGGACGTATATGTACGGTATCTCCTTCTCCTCGCACAGCGGCGGGAGGTGGGCAACTATCTCCTCGGGATCAACGTCCTCGGCTATGACAACGAGCTTAGCCTGGCCCCTCTCAACGGCCTTGGTCGTCTCGTTGGTACCCTTCCTTATCTTTCCGGTGTCGCGGGCAAGCTCGACTGCCTCAAGGGCCTTCTCGGCAAGCTCCTGCGGAACCTCAAACTTGACGTAGCTTGGCTTAGCCATCCTTCATCCCTCCGAATCCTTCATCGTTCATCCGGTTTTGCGTGCTGAGTTGTGAGGGGGACTTTAAAAGGATTTCGATACCAGTGGCGGCCAAGCACCCATCCCCCCGCGTCAGCGGGATAAAAAGGAAAGACCTCTTTATTTTTGCCGGTTTAGCTTTAGCCTCTGGTGCTACTTGACTCCTTCGCGTAGCCGCGGTAGATTTCGAGGTTTCTCCTGGCCCGGGCCTTGGGGATGTGGTGGCCCATTATTGCGACTATTTCGCCGGCCTTTGCCTTACCATGGCGGAGCATCTTTCTCTCGGTCTTTATCTTTTCAACCTTGAAGGTGTAGCCGCCAACCTCGAGGACCTCTCCAACCGCGAACTCCTCATCCCTGGGTACTTTGACGCGGAATGCCTGTGTGAGGCCCTTCGGGAGGTAGATAGATACTTTGATGATCTTCGGATAGTTAAGGCTCTCTCCCCAGAGGGTCTTTATCTCCCCTATCCTGGCCTTCTCGACGCGCTTGTCCCCATCGAGCTCTATTCCAGTGATCCTTACCTCGTCATCCTCGGTCTCGACTATGTCACCGACTTTGATTTCCTCGCCCTCGGGGAGTTCTGCTTCAGTTTTAAAGCTCCTCTCGTGCTTGCTGACTATGAGCGGGACCTTTACGGGCTTTGGCAGAGTAACGTGCCAGACGTTGCCGCACTCGTTGCACTTGAGGGTAAGCTCCCTTCCCCTCTCCTTGATGACCTCAACGTCACCGCTACCGCATTCCGGACAGACAAACAACTCTTCCATTTCTCTCACCAGAGGGAAGAAGAGAGGAGGCGTTTATAAAGCTACTCACTCCCTCAGGAAAACCCTGTAGGTTCTCCCTTCCCTGACACGAGTGATGAGACCCTTCTCCTCCATCTCGCGGAGGATTATGCTCACCTTGGCCTTCGAAACGCCCAGCTTCCCCGTTAGCTCGCTCTGGAGAACCGGCCCCTCCTTTAGAATCGCTAATATCTTCTCCTCGTCGGTTCTGAGATGGTTGCGCTCTTCACTTTTCTTCCTCTCGCGATAGAGGATGTATCCGTAAACAACGCCCCCTCCCGTCACGAGACCCGCAGTAAAAAGACTGAGGTACAGGAGGAGCGATGGCTGTTTTGGTGGTGTTATCTCCCCGGAAAAACCCACTATAAAGTAGAACTCCTCACCGGCGCGGACGTTCTGTCTGCTCCACTCGAGGAGAAGTCTCGTCGTTGAGCTTTCCACCCTATCGGGAGAGGGGATTATGGGTGAGAGAACGGCGTAGCCCCTTGGAACGAGCAGCCTGACGTGGAAAAGGCCCACCGGCTGGCTGAACTTGACGTAATAGGTGAACTGCTGCTTTCCCCCGGTCTCGGTTATCATACCCCGGGTGGTGAAGGTAAGCCGTATCTTCGCGCTCTCACCGGGACCTATGGCCGGAAAGTCCAGGTAGATCGCGTTCGTCCCACCTAGAACCTCCCTGACGGTAACGTTCACCGGAACCGTCGTGTTGCCGCGCTCCATAACTGCCCGGGGATTCTCAACGGGATAATCGGTGTAGAGGACGTACTGGCTCAGGTTGGTGTGGGATGTTAGATCGATCTCCACCGTCTCCAGGACGCTGTCGGGACTCATGACATCGAAGTACAGGGCGTAGGCGTTTATCTCGTAGTCGTAGGCCTGGGCGTGGGCTGGAGGCAGGAA
>Ga0256831_1002173_pt1 | contig 10309 bp, 7 predicted proteins | sample 132544metaG_FD_189087 | JGI IMG/M metagenome (GOLD analysis project Ga0256831, IMG submission 189087) | Hydrothermal vent microbial communities from Lau Basin, Pacific Ocean - 132-544 | ecosystem: Environmental > Aquatic > Marine > Hydrothermal vents | place: Pacific Ocean: Lau Basin | collected...
GTTGTAGCTTTATTTGCCGAAACTGTTTTATAACTAAGTGTATCCACTTTTTTAATTTTTATTTGTATTAACACTTGTGAAAATCTATGAGAAATAATTTTTATCGCAACGGAATACTATTAATAAAAACCTTTACTCAAAGAAAATCAACTATTTACACTCCTTATTTCTAAGGATAATAATCGGGACTGCAAAAGTATTCCCTTTTTTCATATTTCCAAAAAATAGGTATTAATTTTTTGTGTTATTAAGTGGTTGTTAACTAATTGCTTGAAAAGCCATTTAAAACATCTCGATTTTATCGCATACAAGTGATTCTATTTTTCAAGTTTTGAACGTTATTTTTTTACATTTGTTGAATCTGTTTTTACACTTTCGATGAAAAATTTAAAACCAAAGAAAATAAAAAAACGAATTGTTAATTCGTGGATTACTTCATTAATAAGTATTTCGCTTGTTCTGTTAATGATTGGTATGCTCGGGTTAATTTTTGTGAATGCAAACAAACTGGCAGAATATGTTCGCGAAAAAATCGGATTTACTCTTGTTTTAAACGACAATATTAAAGAAGTTGAAGTAACCCGTTTAGAAAAGGTTTTACAAACAGGCGACTTTGTTAAATCGGTTCGGTACATTAACAAGGATACGGCAGCAAAAGAATTAACTGCCGATTTAGGCGAGAATTTTACCGACTTTCTTGGATTCAATCCGCTTTTCTCTTCACTCGAAATTAAACTTTATTCGAAATATATCCACCCCGATAGTTTAACCGTTTTAGAAAAACGGTTTCTCGAATACCCGCAGGTAAAAGAGGTGTATTATCAGAAAAGCCTTGTGAATGTTATTAACAAAAATGTGGGGCGAATTAGTGTTGTGCTTGTTGTTATTAGCAGTTTGTTAACGTTTATTTTTGTTGCATTAATAAACAATACCATTCGTATTTCTGTCTATTCGCAACGTTTCACAATTAACACCATGCAAATGGTTGGAGCCGGCAATGCTTTTATTCGAAAGCCATTTCTTCAAAAAAGCCTGTTTCTGGGAATTTACGGAGCTTTAATAGCCAATACAATTCTTTTTTTCTCACTATTCTCGGTGCGAAAAGAGCTCTCCGATATTTTTGGTTCTTTCAACTTTTCATCTTTCGGATTGGTTTTTTTACTCGTTTTACTTTTTGGAATTTTCATTTCTTTAACATCGACATACCTCGCAGTGAACAAATTTTTAAGATTGAAATTTGATGAATTGTTTTATTAACTATCTTTACCGATTCAATTTTTCAAAACAATGGCTAAAAAAGAGATACAAGAGACCGGATTTGCTCTGGGAAAAGAGAATTACAAATTAATGGCAATTGGCTTTGCTATTATTGTTATCGGATTTATTTTACTGTCGGGTGGAGGCAGCGACGACCCCAATGTTTTTAGTGAGGAGTTATTTAGTTTCAGACGATTAACAATTGCTCCTATTTTATTATTTGTAGGTTTCGTTTTCGAGATTTATGCAATAATGAAAAAACCTAAAAACAACAGTTAACATCACTTTTTATGAACGAATTTCAAGCCTTAATTCTTGGAATCTTACAAGGTCTTACCGAATTTCTGCCCGTTAGCTCGAGTGGGCATCTCGAAATTGGTCATGCTTTGTTAGGCGATACATCGACCAACAATTTACTTTTTGCGGTAGTTGTACATGTTGCAACAGTTTTAAGTACAATTGTTGTTTTCCGAAAAGACATTCTTGAGTTATTGAAAGACTTGTTTCAGTTTAAATGGAACGAATCAACCATTTACATCTCGAAACTGGTTTTTTCTGCGCTGCCGGTTTTGGTTTTGGGGCTCTTTTTCAAAGATGAAATTGAACAACTGTTTGTAGGAAATTTAGTTCTTGTAGGAAGCATGCTCCTACTTACCGCTCTGCTTTTAGGGCTTACTCATTTCGTAAAAAAAACCGATGGCGAAATAACTTTTTTTAAAGCTTTTTTAATAGGAATAGCACAGTCGATTGCAGTAATTCCGGGCATTTCAAGAAGTGGGGCAACTATTGCTACCGGACTTCTTCTTCAAACAAAGAAAAACGAAATTGCCCGTTTCTCCTTTTTAATGGTTCTGATTCCAATTATAGGAGCTGCTTTTCTTGATATTATTAGCGGCGAAGTTACTTCGGATACAACCATTGGGGTAATGCCACTAACTTTTGGTTTTATTGCAGCATTTGTTTCAGGACTACTGGCCTGCTCGTGGATGATAAAAATTGTAAAACGCGGAAAACTAATTTATTTCGCAATTTATTGTTTGGTTATTGGCCTTATTGCTATCTTTGCAGCCTGATTTTTTGAGTTTTTCTCAAATCATTGAAATATAGCGCATTGCGAATGGCGGAATTCAAAAAAACGTATGATTTTTTAGGTGGAGAGGTTTTATTGTTCGATAAAGACCTGAACTGGACTTCGTTTGATTTGGTAAACAGAGTACGAAATACACTCTGTCGAAAAATGGGAATAAAAAAAATGAAAGTTGGTCATGCCGGCACACTCGACCCGTTGGCAACCGGACTGCTAATTTTATGTACCGGGAAATCGACAAAAAAAATCGAGTCTTTTCAGGGAAAAGAGAAAGAGTATGTTGCAACCTTAAAACTGGGCGCCACTACTCCGTCGTTCGATATGGAAACTGAGGAAGACAGTGGCAACGATACGTCGCACATAACACTCGACAAAATAAAAGAGGCTGTAAAACTATTTCAGGGCGAAATAGAACAAGTACCTCCGGTTTTTTCGGCAGTAAAAATTAAAGGGAAACGCGCTTTCGATTATGCAAGAAATGGCGAAGAGGTAAAACTTCGTTCGCGAAAGATTGTTATAAGAAACATTGAAATTGAGTCGTTCGATTTACCGTTCGTAAAAATTAAAGTGGAATGCAGCAAAGGAACCTATATTAGAGCTTTAGCACGCGACATTGGCGAACAACTTAAATGCGGAGCTTATTTAACCGAGTTGCGCAGAACACGAATTGGAGACTACAAAGTTGAAGATGCATTTAAAGTTGATTATTTTCTCGAAAACTTAAATTTATTTGAAACTATTTAAATATTCCTCCGTAAAACGAGGACTTAAAAAACAAAACCAATAAACTTAAGTAAGTTTGCAAATTAATACAAAAGCATAAAACAGATAAAATTATTGCATATGAAACTATCGAAATTCAAGTATGAGCTGGACCAGAAGAAAATTGCTTTGCATCCTGCCGACAACAGGGACGAATCGAAATTGATGGTATTGAACAGGAAAACCGGTACCATTGAACACAAACTATTTAAAGACCTGCTCGGTTACTTCGACGATAAAGATGTAATGGTTTTTAACGACACAAAAGTTTTTCCCGCCCGGTTACACGGAAACAAAGAAAAAACAGGTGCCGAAATTGAAGTTTTTTTGTTGCGCGAACTTAACCGCGAACAACGCTTATGGGATGTTCTGGTTGACCCGGCAAGAAAAATAAGAATTGGAAATAAACTCTATTTTGGCGAAGACGATTTGCTGGTTGCCGAAGTAATCGACAATACTACATCGCGCGGCAGAACATTGCGTTTTCTGTTCGACGGCCCATACGACGAGTTCAAAAAAACATTGTATGAACTTGGCGAAACACCACTGCCAAAGTTTATCGACCGCCCGGTACAACCCGAAGACAAAGACCGCTATCAAACTATTTTTGCAAAACACGAAGGAGCCGTTGCTGCTCCAACAGCAGGGTTGCATTTTAGCCGCGAATTGTTAAAACGCCTCGAAATAAAAGGTATTGATTTCGAATACATTACCCTGCACGTTGGATTGGGAAATTTCAGGGGTGTTGACGTGGAAGACCTTACAAAACATAAAATGGACTCGGAGCAGATTTGGATTAAAGATCCGGTATGCGAAATGGTAAACAATGCAAAAATGGCAAAGAAAAACGTTTGCGCTGTGGGAACTACGGTAATGAGAACACTCGAAAGCTCCGTTTCAACACAGGGGCATTTAAAACCTTTTGCCGGCTGGACAAATAAATTTATTTTTCCTCCCTATCAGTTTAGCGTAGCCAACTCTATGATTTCGAATTTCCATTTGCCATACTCAACGCTACTAATGATGGTTGCTGCATTTGGAGGTTACGACTTTGTTATGGAAGCCTACCAAACTGCACTGAAAGAAGATTACCGTTTTGGGGCTTACGGCGACGCTATGTTAATTATATAAAACAGAAGCCCTCCACAAAGAAGGAACATATTTTTATAATTCAGGATAAGAATTTTAACCACGGAAACTTTTATTTTCGTGGTTTTTATTTTGAATTTTTGCAAACACCTCTATTTTCTTTTCCGAATTATTATCTTGCGCCAAAAATTTTTAAAAATGGATAAGTTCAATGTTCATGTTTGTCCGGTTTGCAATGCGAACAATTTTTCGCCTTTTTTAACCTGTACAGATTTTTTTGTTTCGAATGAAAAATTCAAAATAAAACAGTGTAGCAATTGCGGGTTTAAAATAACTGAAAACATTGAAGATGAAAAGAATATCGGGCATTACTACCAATCGGAGAAATACATTTCGCATTCGAACACAACAAAAGGGTTGGTAAACTCGGTTTATCACCGGGTAAGAAAATATATGCTCAAACGGAAAAGGCGTTTGGTAGAGAAATCGGCGACATTACAAAACGGAAAACTTTTGGATGTGGGAACCGGCACCGGTTTTTTTCTGAACGAAATGCGCGAATATGGCTGGCAGGTAACAGGAATTGAAAAAAGCGACGACGCCAGGAAATTTGCAAAAACTGAATTTAATCTCGAAAACTTACCCACCGAAGAACTTTTTAAACTTAAAGAAAACGAATACGATGTAATTTCGCTTTGGCACGTTTTGGAACATATTCATCAAATAAACGAAAACATGGACACCTTTTCGCGTTTGCTAAAAAAAGACGGGAAACTGATTATTGCTGTTCCAAATCATAATTCGTACGATGCAAAACATTACAAACAGTTTTGGGCAGCTTACGATGTGCCGCGTCATATATGGCATTTTGCACCTTCACAAATGAAACAGTTTGGCGAAAAACATGGCTTTAAATTATTAGGTTTACATACCATGCCTTTCGACTCGTTTTACGTTTCAATGCTTAGCGAAAAATATAAAAAATCATCTCTCTCACTTTTTAAAGGCATTTTTTATGGAGGTATTTCGTGGATAACAAGCCTGTTCGATAAAGCAAAATGTAGCTCGGTGATTTATGTTTTTGAAAAAAACTAATTCAAGGTATAGTTATATAAATCTCCGCCACTGCTTCCCACAATTAAATTTAATTGTCCCGAATTTTTCGCCAGTTTCCCTATACTAAACTCACTATTTCCCTGCAACGGAAATCCTTCGTGTAATTTTCCGGTGGGATTGAACAGATAAATCCGGTTAACTTCCGATTCGGTAATTCCAACCTTTTTTAATTTCGATGAGAAAGAGTAGATATTTGGCCGGTGATGAATAGCAGTTTTAAACTTGTGAGAGAAAAGTTTTTTACCGTTTTCATCCATCACTTTTAACGTGTTGCTATCAACAAAAATAAAGTCGGGCACACCGTTTCCATTTAAATCGGCAACAGTAAAGAAGTGATTTTCGCTAAATTTTGCAGTTCGCTTTTCACTAAATTTTCCGTTAAAATATAGGTAAAAAACTTTCCCTGTTTTATCGGTGGCAATAATTTTTGGCGTTCCATTCAAGTTCAAAATCAATGGGTTTTTCGAATTCTCGAACTTCGCCTCTGATTTTACCCGTGTTTCGCCTCTGCGGTTTTGAATGTATATTTTCGAGCGGTCTTTAAAAACAATATAGTCTTTGTTATTTACTCTGAAATGCTGAACAGGAGTAGTAACAGGCGAGTTTGTTTTTCCAAACTTCCACCCCGAAAGTACTTTCCCTTCGTTGCTGAAAGCAACCACTTTCCCGTTTTTAAGTGCTACAAAATAGCGATATTTCCGGTTGTTATCGTAATCGAATACAGCCACACCATTTGTTGCCGACGAGCTAAATTTAACAGGGAAATGTGCAACATTATTTCCATTTCTATTAATAAGGTAGAGCATCTCTTTTGTGTTGAAAAGATATTGCAACCGGCCATTTCTGAAATAATCGATTTGATGAATTTCCCCTAACACACGACTATCTACAGAGTAGTTCCATAAAATTCGACCACTATTCGAAACAAGATGAAGTGTATTCTCTGCATCCTGAAAAATTATTTCACGGGTTGCTTTGTTCCTATGATTAACAACTATCTGAGGTTTTGTTTCAATCTCGCTGCCAACACTGCACTGCCAGGTTGTTTGCGCCTCCTCGGCGATAGAAGGATTAAACGAAATAGAAACCGAATTAAACGAAACTCCTTTTTCGCAAATTACCTGCCAGTTAACAGCTTTAAATTTTCGAATATTCTCTTTTAAGTTCTCAAATCCTTTTGCCAGTTCTGAATTAAAAATATCTTTATTCAAACTAAAAACCCGGTTTACGTTTATATACGAATTAATGTTTGCCTTACCGGCCATTTCGCTTTTATACTCCGAATAGTTCGTATCATCGTCTAATGTTGCTCCCAAAACCATATTGTACAAATAGTTGCGTAACCCTTTTTCGGTATTTGAGAACACAAGCGAGTTGTTATAAAATGCTGCAAAATGGGCATTTGCTGTGCCAAACGGTTTGCCAAGCCAAATTCCGGGAAACGACGGATAGGGAAATTTATAAATGTCGACAGATGTTTTGGCATCAATATCAACCTGCTGTTTCAGACTATTAAAATCAATTTTTTTACGTGCCGACCAGGTAGTGAGCAACTTTACAAACTGTTTTTCAGCTTCCGATTTATTGTCGAGGCGGATGATAAACAGTGTGGTTTTTTTTTCGGTTTCTGTGGGAATAGATGTGGTCGCTACAATTAGCTCATTCTTCACAAAATTCTGAAATGTGTTTTTAAAATCAACTCGAAATCCCTTCTCCATCTTCTTTATTCTGTTTTCGCGTTTATAAAACGAATTGGTATGCGAAAAATAGTTTTCCAGTTTTTTAAAGAAAAGAGATTTGTCTGAAAACGAGTAACTTGTAAAAAACGATGTATTTTTTGGCAGCATCCGATCGGCTTGAAAGCGCACGGGTTCTTGCCCATCGAAAACAGAGAGGAAATGGTTAAGCGAATCGGTTGATGTTGATATTCCGTTTAACACCAAGCCGTTGTTGTTAAATTCTACATCGAGCTCTGTCCAGGCGGCAAAGTTTCTGAATCCTTGAAAATTATTTTTAAAACTACTTCTTATTTTTTCTCCAAACTCGTTGGTTTTAATCGAAGAGCGGTTATTTAACCAGTGCGCAACCAAATCGGGGAAAGTTTTATGATTGATATACCACGAAATATTCGACTGTGCTGAAACCGTTTTATTCACTTTCGAAAAGAACTGATCATCGGCAACACTCTGCTCGTTTAACTGTCGGATACACTGCTCCACCAGAAGCACTTTTGGACTTGCAAGAAACAATCCGTCGGTAAAACAAAAGTACAATGCCTTTTTGCTTTTTGAAGAGGTTACCGAAGTTATTTTATGGTTGCTGTAAGCCGTTTCGGTAAATGCATAGTCGTGCCCGGAATACAAAACAGAAAGAAATTTTTCGAAATCTTTCTGTTTACTACTATTTGCAGCATTAGCAATTATTAAGGGGAAAATACCTTTGTCGCCAACAAAATCGAATGCAATAATTATCGACTCGTTTCGTAAACTCTTTTGCAGGTTTTTGTTGTTCTGAATAAGGGAATCCATAAAGGCCACTTTCTTTAGAAACAGAACATCGGTTTCCATTGCAAGTAAATTTTCAACAATCGGATTATCGACAGGCACTGTTTTTAAGGCACTTAACTCTACAAAAACCGGTGCATCAATTGGCACAGCTTTGTACAACGAGGTCTCTTTCGAGAATAGAGTATCGTTGTTCGAGAAGTAGATAAAACCTGCCGCCGCGGCAAAAACTAAAAAAAATGCTATAATCAGATTTCGTTTCATTTTTACTTGATTTGTTCAAAAATAGTAAATAGAGAACGTTCTGCGAGCAATTTTTTGTTTATTAAATAAAAAGTTTATTGTTAATAACAATGGTTGCTTCTTTTTCAAAAATAAAAAGGCCGGGATAATCCGGCCTTCAAAATATTATATTTGTCTTGGTTACAACTGTTTAGCTACTTCAATTTCGTGGTAAGCTTCAATGTTGTCGCCAACTTTAATGTCGTTAAATTTCTCGATATTCAATCCACATTCGTAACCATTTTTAACCTCTTTTACATCGTCTTTAAAACGCTTTAACGAACCGAGAACACCGGTATAAATTACAATTCCATCGCGAATAATTCTTATTTTTGAGTTTCGTTCTATTTTTCCATCGCGAACCAAACAACCTGCAACCGTACCCACTTTGGTTATTTTAAATACCTCGAGAACTTCAACAGTTCCTAAAATCTCCTCCTTAATTTCAGGCGATAACATACCTTCCATTGCGGTTTTTATTTCGTTAATTGCATCGTAAATAATTGAATACAAACGAATATCAATCTGTTCTTTTTCGGCCAATTTTCTGGCATTTAACGATGGACGCACCTGGAATCCGATAACAATTGCTTCCGATGCTGCAGCAAGAAGAATATCAGACTCTGAGATTTGACCTACTGCTTTGTGTTTTATATTTACCTGAATTTCCTCTGTTGAAAGTTTTATTAACGAATCGGAGAGTGCTTCAATAGAACCGTCCACATCACCCTTTACAATCAGGTTCAGTTCCTGGAAGTTTCCAATGGCAATTCGCCGTCCTATTTCGTCGAGTGTAATATGTTTTTGAGTTCTCAGCCCTTGCTCGCGTGCCAATTGTTCGCGTTTGTTCGAAATGTTACGTGCATCGCGTTCGTTATCCATAACATTAAACTTGTCGCCCGCTTGAGGTGCGCCGTTTAATCCCAGAATAATGGCCGGCTCGGCAGGGCCAACATTGTCGATGCGTTGATTTCGCTCGTTAAACATTGCTTTTACGTGACCATAATACTGCCCCGTAATAATAACGTCACCAACATTTAATGTTCCACTCTGCACAAGCAGTGTAGCTACATATCCACGTCCTTTATCCAACGACGATTCAATAATTGTTCCCTGTGCATTTTTATTTGCATTGGCTTTCAGCTCCAACATTTCGGCCTCCAAAAGCACTTTTTCGAGTAACTCTTCAATTCCAATTCCGTTTTTAGCCGATATATCGTGCGATTGATATTTACCTCCCCACTCTTCAACAAGGTAATTCATTTCTGCCAGTTCCTTTTTAATTCTTTCGGGGTCGGCACCGGGTTTATCAATTTTATTTATTGCGAAAACAATAGGAACACCGGCTGCTGCTGCGTGATTAATTGCTTCAACTGTTTGTGGCATTACGTTATCGTCGGCTGCCACAATAATAATTGCAATATCGGTAACTTGTGCTCCACGTGCCCGCATTGCGGTAAACGCCTCGTGCCCCGGAGTATCGAGGAAAGTAATTTTCTTACCGTCTTCAAGCGTTACATTGTATGCTCCAATGTGCTGTGTAATTCCTCCGGCCTCACCGGCAATAACATTTGTTTTTCGGATATAGTCGAGCAACGAAGTTTTTCCGTGGTCGACATGCCCCATAACGGTAACAATTGGCGGACGAGATTTTAAATCTTCCTCACTATCTTCATCCTCTTCAATGGCCTCCTGAATTTCGACACTTACAAATTCAACTTTAAATCCGAATTCTTCGGCTACAACCGAAATTGTTTCGGCATCTAACCGCTGGTTAATAGAAACGAACAGCCCTAAACTCATACACGACGAGATTACCTCTGTTACGCTCACATTCATCATTGTAGCAAATTCGGCTACCGAAACAAATTCAGTAACTTTCAGAATTCCCTGTTCTTCAATCTGTTTTTCAATGTCGGCCTGCATTTTTTCGCTAACAGCAGCTCGTTTGTCGCGCCGGTATTTAGCTCCTTTTCCGCCTTTCCCTTTCGATGTTAAACGAGCAAGTGTATCTTTAATTTGCTTTTGTACATCTTCCTCATTCACCTCTTTTCTAAGCTGTCGTTTCTTTTTACTTCCCTGTTTATTTACAGTAAAGTTTCCACGTGGCCTGTCGCCGGGTTTTCTTTCAACATTAACTTTCCCGGTATCTTTTTGTATTCTCTTTCTTCGTTTTTTACGCGACAATCCGCTTTCTCCGGCTTCTTTGCCG
>Ga0256831_1002174_pt1 | contig 10309 bp, 11 predicted proteins | sample 132544metaG_FD_189087 | JGI IMG/M metagenome (GOLD analysis project Ga0256831, IMG submission 189087) | Hydrothermal vent microbial communities from Lau Basin, Pacific Ocean - 132-544 | ecosystem: Environmental > Aquatic > Marine > Hydrothermal vents | place: Pacific Ocean: Lau Basin | collected...
GAATAGTAAGGAGTAGTTTAAGGTTATAAATATTTTCTTTTTGTGAAAAAAACTTGTCATATTGTGAGGCATTAGGCCTCTTTGAGGCCTACACGAATTGCTTCATCCATGGAGGTTTCACCTGCAAGGAGCATCTCTTTGAGCTGCATTGCAAGGGTCTTCATCCCTTTTTGGATAGCTTTTTCTCTTATGATATGATCGCTTACATCACCTTTTAGCATGGTGCGAAACTCATCGTCCATGATAAAGAGCTCTCCAATGGCTTGACGCCCTTGATAGCCTGTGTAGTTGCACTCTTTGCAGCCAACCGCTTTGTATATTTTGGCTCCTTGTGGCAGATCAAACTCCTCGGCATACTCTTCTGCAATAGTATCTTCTGCTTTGCAGTGTGGGCAGAGTTTTCTTACGAGCCTTTGAGCCAGCACTCCTAAAAGAGATGAGGCTATAAGATAGTGCTCAATCCCCATATCCATAAGCCTGGTGATAGAGGCTGTGGCGGTATTGGTGTGCAGTGTTGAAAATACCAAGTGCCCGGTGAGTGCTGCTTGGGTGGAGATTTGGGCAGTCTCTTTGTCGCGAATCTCTCCCACCATGATGACATCGGGATCTTGGCGCAAGATAGAGCGAAGCCCTGCTGCAAAAGTGAGGCCAGCTTTGACATTGACTTGGATCTGGTTGATGTTATCTGCTTTATATTCTACTGGATCTTCAATGGTGATAATATTTTTATCCGGAGTTGCAATGCGTTGCAAAAAGGAGTGCAAAGTAGTCGATTTACCGCTTCCTGTAGGACCAGTAACCAAGATGATACCGTGAGAGTTTTTGAGTAAAGAATCCAACTCTTTTGTTAACTCCGGTTTAAAGCCAAGCTCTGTTAGATGAGGAATATCTTCGCTCTCCATTAAAATTCTCATAACTACCCGCTCACCATAATAGGTAGGAAGCACAGAAACCCTAATATCTAGAGTTTTTCCAGCAATCTTAACTTGAGTTCTTCCATCTTGCGGGATTCTCTTTTCAGAAATGTCAAGGTTGGAGATGACTTTGATACGGCTGATGATGAGATTGATAATTTTATTATCCACTTCAGCGTGCTTGATGAGCACCCCATCGATACGAAAGCGCACAACCCCCTTTTTTTCATGCACTTCGATATGAATATCAGAAGCTCTTTTTTTGATAGCTTGATAAAAAAGAGCATTGACAAATTTAATAATAGGAGCTGACTCTTCGCTGGTGAGCAGATCAGAAGAGGTGCGAAGAAATTCAGCTAAAGAGAGATCCTCTTCAAACTCCTCTTCACTTGCTGTCTCTTCACTGATGGTACTAAGCTCTTTATCTGTGCGAAGCTCTAGTGATTTGTTGTAGAGCCTATCAAAAGAGTCTTCATCTAAAAAGATAATTGGATAAGAAAAATCAAACTTTGCTAAGTAATCAAAAGCTCTTGCTAAGTGTTGGCGAGAGAGAGCAATATGGCGCTTTCCATCAATTTCAGTAAAGAGAACATAGTTTTTAATAGCAAGTTTGAGATCTATCTCTTCTGGAAAAGATGGCTCAAGATTGATATTATGGATTGGTTGAAGTTGTAACACCTTTTTGCACTCCCTTGACTTTTAATCTATGGATCAAGATATTGTAATACTCTTCTTCTAGTTTGTTTAGCTGGTAGAGCTTTTGTTTGAGTTTTTTCATGTCGTCGCTATTTTTGATGATAAATGGCGTGAGGATAACAACAAGATTGACTTTGTCTCTAATTTTTTCTCTATTTTTAAAGAGATTACCAGCTACTGGAATGTCTCCAAGAAGAGGGATTTTTGTCTCTTTATCATCATATTTGGATTTAATAAGCCCTCCCAAAATGACACTTTCGCCATTGTTGACAATAGCAGTAGTTTCAATTTGTCGCTTTGTGGTGATTGGAAGGCCAGGCTGCCCTCCTGCAGTATCCTCTTGTACAAGAGATGTTTTGATAGTGACTTTGTTGCCTGAAGAGATACGAGGTTTAATTTTTAGTGTGAGACCAATATCTTGGCGCTTATAGGTGTTTCTTGCAAGATCTGTAGTAGAGTTGCCTTGTACAGAGCTTGTTAGCACTGATTCAGTCTTTCCTACATAAATAGAGGAGTCTTTATTATTGATACAAAGAATGGAAGGCTCACTTAAAACCTCGGCAGCTCCCTCAGCGCTTAAAAAATTTACAAATGCTCCAATTGCTACACCTTCAGTAATATCTGATGGCATCTTAAGTAACGAGTTGATAGCGCCTGATACGATGGAGCTGCCTCCTAGATTGAGTGCTGCGGTGTAGAGGGCGTTGGAGGTGACTTTTCCCCCCTCAAGCCCATATTTGATACCAAGCTGTTTAGCCTTATTTTCGCTGATCTCCACAATTTTTGCCATAATATAGACTTGTGGTCGCTCGCGATCGAGCATCTTTACCATCTTTTTGATCATCTCAATATCTTCGCCTCTAGCAGAGACAATTAAAGAGTTCATCTCTTCATCTACACTAATAGTTGGTTTATCTATATCTTTTGGATATTTTTTCTTGGCAAGTAGCTCATTGAGCGTTTTTACCATATCTTTGGCTTCTGCATTTTCTAAAGCAATAACAGCAATTTGCTGCTCAGCTGCTAAATCTTTGGCATCAAGCTTTTTGATATAGGGAAGAAGCTTATTGATATTCTCTTTGGATGCAATAAGGATAATTGAGTTGGTAGCATCATCACTGAGGATCTCAATTTTGTTGGTGGGTATTTTTTGATTAATTGTAGCTTTTGCCATTTTTGATACCTGGGAGATGATGCGGCTAGCTTTTGCGTATTGGAGCTCAATAAATTTGATTTTCATTTTGCTAGAGGGGTCTTGATCGATATAGGAGGCTATTTTTCTAATAATAGAGATATTTTTAGGATAATCTGATACTACCATACTGTTAGTATCGCGAAGTGTAATTATTTTACCTCCAATTGATAGAAATTGGCGAATTTTTGCAGCTACAATATCAACATTAGCATTTTTTATTTTAATGATAGTTGTTTTCATAACACCAGGTGTTTTGGCTGCAAAGTCAAGCCCCTCTTTGATAGCACGAGAGGATCTGACAACTTTAAGGTAGTTACCATCTTCTACTAAGGTAAAGCCTCTTGCATCCAAAATATCAATAAGAATATTAAAAAGCTCATCTTTATAGACTGGAGCGGATGAAATGAAATTGACTTTACCTGGTACTGGAGTAGTAAGTAAAATATTTTTGTGAATGATTTTTGCCACCATTTTGATAAAGTCTTCAATTTTGAGGTTGTTAAATTTGATATTGACAACCTCTTTATTAGTAGCATAAACTATTCTTTTCTCTTTCGCATTGAGTGTAGAAATAAGTAAGATAGCAAGGAAGATGATTTTAATATATCTCATATTCTAGATCCTTTTTCTGATTATTGCGTAGTATAGTAAGTTTGATAGAGTTGTATTTATCAATATTGTTGTAAATTTTTAGCACATCTGAGTAGGTACGAAATGTTTTGTTATTGGCACCAATTATTATATCTCCTTTTTGCAATCCTATCTTGCCAAATAGTGAGTTTTTATTGACTCTTGTTACTTTAAAGCCTGTAAGGCGCTTGGTTTTTGGATCGATCTGCTCTTGAATGGAGATATTTTGCCAAATTTTTTGAAAGTGGCGTCGGTAGTGATCTATATCGCGTTTTAAGATAGCGATTGTAACCTCTTCGGGATTTATTAACATCTGCTCCTCTAAAGAGATGGAAAATTTTCCTTTGAGATTTTTTTCTTCTAAATAGAGTTCATAATGCTTACCATCTTTCTCAAATATCGCTTTTGTAGGCTCTACTTTGATGAGTTTGTAGCCCTTGAAGCTCTCGCCCGTGGAGAGGAATATGAGCTTGCCTTTCTCTTCTATGGCAATCACGCCTTGATCTTGATGGCTATAGATTGCTTTGAGTTTGAGATTGGTGAGTTTGTAGGTCGGTTTGTTTGATTTTTTTGGAGGGGGTGCTTTGAGGGCGAAAGCTTTGGATAGTTTGAAATTGTGGTAGAGATTGATGGTGAACTCTTTTGTATGATCTACGCCAAAGTGTGGCAATAAAAAGAAAAGAGGCATAGTGGCGATTTTGGCAATAAGTGCTATGATGAGAATTCGAAGGATCCCCTTCATCAAGGATGGATTAATAGCTAAACTCATACCTGTAATATCCCTCTTTTGTTTTTTTCAGTGGTAATGGTTTCTTGCTTGCTATATCGATAAAGCCTTTTCGTTTCATAAGCTCGATCGATCCCTTGATCTCCCCATCGCTTGCTTCTCCTTTTATAAAGATCTTAATAGGATAGAAGGGAGTGTAGAAAAATATGAGTTTGCGTATCTCTATCTTTGGTAACAAAGAGATATTTTTATTGGTATTGAAATTTTTGATAACAAGAGTATTGATAAAAAGCTCAGGATAGAGGGAAGCTTTTGTGATCTGGCCAACTTCAATATCTTTAACAAAAAGCTTTGCATCTTCTACATCAAAGCTAAAAAAATTGTCATAAATTGTTTCATCTGATAGTATAATTTGCTGCTGATGCAAAATGTGCTCTAGTTTGTAATACAAAAGCTTCTTTGGCGAAAACCACAAGAAAAATAGCGCAAAAAGCACTATATACACCAGCCAAACACTTACTCTTTTCAATATTTTAGCTCCACTTCCATCGAAATTTTTGTTTTGCTCTCTTTTTTAATAGTAAGTGATCCTATTTTGACAAAGGAGTTACCAATTTTATCTATTATGTGATTGGCGTTTACTCCATCGATATTTGCTAAAGAGAGTTTTATACCATCTTTTTTGTTTATGCTCTTTTTGATAAATCTTTTGATAATGGGGCTGTTGATGAGTGCTAGAACTCTTCGTTTTTGCACTCTCTTATCTCTCCAGTAGTTTTTGAGCGTAGCTATCTCTTTTGCCCTATTTTTGAGTTGCGTTAAACGCTTCTCTTGCATAGTGATTGTGCTATCAAGCTTAGTGCTTTGGTAGAGCAAAAGTCCTAAGAGTGCTACAAGAATCAAAAGAATATATAAAGGGTTGACTCTATTCATCTTCTACACTTTACAAAGAGTTGGTTGTTCTTTACTTGCATCTGCAAAATATGCAGCTTTTTTACAAAATAGTTTTTCAAGCTCTCTGCCCTTTTTGGGTTAGAGAGCTTGATGGTAAAGATGATGAATTTAGCAAAATCTAGTTTTGTGAAATATTCCGTTGGATGCAAAGGGGCTCTTAAAATAAAGTCCAAATTTTCTCTGAGAGTAAGTTGCTCTTTTTGAATTTTGTGAAGTTTGTTTATGATACTTTTTATCTGCAAAGAGGTAGGGGGCAAATTATATTTTTGCATAAGAGCTACTTCTTTTGCTTGCAAGGCTGCAAGATCCTTTTTTTGCAAAAATACCTGCAGTGCATAGATCAAAATGGCAACAAACGTGAGGATCGCCAATTTGTAGATGAGATCTTCTGAGAGAATGGATGATCCATAGGCTTTAAGAGGCAGTGGCTTGGCCGATGGATTGATGGCGATCTCTTTTATATTTTTTGCTTCGATATTGGCAAGATGTGCGGGTATTAAAATGATTGTGCCATTTTCGTTGATTGCTACTTTGTTGCCAATTTTTACAGGTGTATCAATACCAAAGAGGGCAATCTGGGCTGGATAAACTTTGGCTATTTGTGATGGTTTGATACCAAGCAAAGAGAGTTTTTGTAAAATCTCTTCATCTTTGTAGGCGAAAAACCAGTATGTATCTTCTACTTTTTCTACAAAGTAGCTGTAATCTCCCTCCGGGATGGTGCCCTCAAAAATGGATGGAGCAATCTTTTTGGCTTGAGATAGTGGGATGTCTAGCTTTTCTTTGTGAAACCAGTAATAGGCTGGTGAGAGAATAAGGGTAGCTTTGCTGGTAATGGTTATATCTTTTGTATCTTTATCCAAAAAGAGTATCTCAAGGGATTTTGTACGCAATATCTTTTACCTTTTTCTCTTTAATATCATAAATAAATCTAGCAAAACTCTGCTCCCCTGCCTGTTCAATAGTAAAATTACCCTCTATTATAGGTGCATAAAAACTTATATGATATTTTTTGAGTATCTTTTTGTACTCGCTTGCTAGTGGTAGTTCTTTCCAATCATAAAAAATTTGCTTTTTTTTGGTTGTGAGATTGACAATTGTCTCACCATCTACATATGGCAGTATATAACTTAAAAGTTCCGGTTCTATATAATTGAAATCGATAGTTTTGCTATAGAAACCCAAAATCTTTTTCCAAGCTATTTTATAGATGTTCGGATCTTCGCTAAGCCTTACATAGTGATCGACTATCATGGCAAATTTTTTATAATTTTCTATCATACCTTGAGCAAATCTCTTATTATAAAGCGCTATTTCGCTGCCAGGAATACGCTCTTCTAGATCGTTATCTAGTGTGTCTTCAATCGTGGCGATAAAAAGCTCTTTATTTTGCACATTTTTGCTTTGCAAAATTCTATCAAATAAAAGTACATAATCGGGATTAATAGTGGTTTTATTATTTTCCTTGGTAAGGAAGTTGTTGGGATTGAGTCCTTTGGCTGCAGAATTAAACTTTATAGAGGCTTTTATCTCTTTTGTGTTAAGCTCTATTGGTAGGGAAATAAGCAGATTTAAGCCATCTGTAGAGTTGATGTCACCGCTTTTTTTGGCAAGAATTTCAGTAATATTATCTACAAAGATGGAAGTTTGAATAAGAGAATGCTTCTTTTGCGTCTCTTTAGCTGTATTATCTACAATGTTGAGTCCTATGGCTATTAAAGAGGATATAGCTACAATAAGTGCTAAAGTTATTAATAAAACGATAGATTTCCTCAAAATTTACGCTTTTAAGATATAATTTTGCAAAATTATACACAAGATGCGTAAATAAGAGGTTTTATGGATAAAAATATACTTTTGGGAATTGTAATGGCTTTAGCCATAGGAGTTGTTGGTGTATTGTTTTCTTTCTCACCAAAAGAAAATATTCAGGTTATAAAATCTACTTCAGAGATTTCACAAAAGATGAAACAAAATAATAATATAGATGTAGTTTATCATGGAAAAAGTCAAAAAAGTACACAAATAGAGCAACATACTCAAAAAAAATCTTCTAAGAAAATAGATCCTACGATTAAAGCAGCAACCATCGATCATTATAATAATTATCTTATTCAGCTTATTGATGAAAATCCAGAAGATAAGGATCTTAAATTGGAAAATGAACCAGGCACATATATGTATATAGAAGGTAAGGTTAATGGGAAGCAATATGTACTTAAAGTTCCTAAAAGTGTTTTAGATAGGCCTGGGATTAAAATTCGTGTTACAGATTTAAAAACCAAAAAAATTACAGAAATAGACGCATCATTTCTCTCTGAAGCTGTTTCTTTACCAGTAGATTCTACTTTTAAAGCAGATATTGATACAAATAATCCTGAAAATGTACGAACAACTGTAGAATTACCAGAAGAAAACCCACCATTTCCAACTCTTAGAGAATAAGGAAGATTTATGAAAAAAGCATTCTCATTAATGGAACTTATGATTGTTATCATTATCTTGGGTCTTTTGGCTTCGCTTGTTTTACCAAACTTGATTGGTAAAAGTGAAGAAGCAAAGCAAAAGCTTGTGTGTGTGCAGATGCAAAGTATTGCCCAAGCTTTGAAGATGTTTAAGCTTGATAATGGTAATTACCCTGATACAGAAGAAGGGCTTAAAGCCCTGGTGAAAAATCCGGATCCTGAAAAATACCCAAACTACTCAGAAAAGGGTTACTTCTCTAACGGTCAGCTTCCAAAAGATCCTTGGGGACACCCTTACATCTATCTCAAAACGGATAATGGATTTAATCTTGTCTCTTTAGGAGCTGATGGTAAAGAGGGGGGTAAAGGTGAAAATAAAGATATAAGCTATGAAGACTGTCTCAAAAAGTAGTTTTACACTTTTTGAGCTGCTCATAGTGATTCTTATCATCTCATTGCTGTATGGCATTTTCGTGCAAAAACTCTCACACAAAGAATCAATTCGCCCACAAGATCGCCTCAAAAACCTTGATGCTATTCTTGCAAAATATGATTTCAATGAAAGTGCAGAGATTGTTTGTATTAATGAGTGTAAAGAGTGTTTTGTACAAGTTGATGGCAAAAAGGTAGAGGATATTGAGCTTTTTGATGGTAGTGTAAAAGTGTATGATTATGATATTCACGGTGTGCTCTCACAAGTACGCTTTACGCCAATTTTTGAGGATGAAAACCCAAAGCAGGTATGCTTTCGATATCGCCTTTATCCAAACAAAAGCCGCTCAAGCTATATTGTGGAGTATAAAGATAAATACTACCTCTACTTTGCCTACATGAGGCCAATAGAAGTGTATGCAAGTATCAGCGAAGCGCAAAAGGCTTTCGATCCTAGCCAGTGGATACCAACAGATAGTAGTGAATACAATTTTTAAGGTAGGGTATGGTTTTTCGCTATAAGGGAATTGAGAAAAAAAGTGGCAAAAAGGTAAAAGGCGTTATTGAGGCTACAGATCTTAGTGATGCTAAAAGTCGTCTTAGTGCCAAGGGAATCCTTTTTACCTCTATTCAAGAGTATAGCGGCACTATTTTTGATAAACTCTCTTTTAAAAGGCGCTACAAGTTAACAAATCTTGAGCTTGCTACCCTAAGCCGCGATCTTGCTATCTATCTTAGAGCCGGCATCCCAATAGCTAATGCCCTGCGTCTAGCGCAAAATCAGTATGCAGGCAACAAAAAGATCTACAACTTTCTAGGCTCCGTCATCACCTATCTGGATGAAGGGAAGAGCTTCTATCAAGCGCTAGAATCCCAGTCAATCGTGCAGCTACCAAACTTTTACAAGCAATCCATCAAAGTGGCTGAAAATAGTGGAACACTTGAGGAGGTTCTAGAGGAGCTTGCTACATTTTTAAAAGAGCAGGATCGCATCAACAAGCAGATCCAAAGCGCCTTTGCCTATCCTCTTTTTATCATTATCGTCTCTATCTTTATGGTAGGCTTCATGATTAGCTATGTGGTGCCAAAGATTACTGGGATTTTTGTGCAGATGAAGCAAGAGCTCCCACCAATTACACAATTTGTGGTTGATATGGGGAACTTCTTCAAAGCCTACTGGATGCAGATGGGCATAGCGGTGTTGATTATTACGATACTTTTTTCAATCCTTGTCAAATACAATCAAAAGTTTCGCTATGTAGTGGATCTCTTGTTGCTTAAGCTCCCTATCCTTGGTAAGATCATTCAGATTTCAGAGTTGGCCAGGTTTTCCTATATGGCTTCTGTACTGCTTAGTTCTGGTATTCCTTTTGTGCAGACAATCAATCTAGCTTCCAAGATTTTGCGTAACAGCGTGATTCAAAAGATCTTTGAAGAGGCAGCTACAAAAGTAGTAGAAGGATCGAAGTTTTCCAACGCTTTGATCAAACACACCAACATTATCGATAAATCTTTTGTTCAAGCTATTGCTTTGGGTGAGGAGACAAGCCAAGTGCCAGTGATTCTTAAAAACCTCTCCGATCTTTACCTGGAAGAGAACAGAGACAAAATCGCAATCTTTCTATCTCTTTTAGAGCCTGTTTTAATGCTGGTTGTGGGAGGAATTATTGGCTTTATAGTCACAGCAATGCTTTTGCCAATATTTTCTATCAATATCCAAGGATAGCAATGCTTTTGAAAAGAATGGTTTTCAATATAAAATGAGAAAAAGCTTTTAAGGTTTCTATCTTTTTTGGCAAGTATTGTTGTGATTTTGTATGTATTTTTTATTTAAAATATAATTACTTTAAGATTAGTTATGAAAGGATGAAGCATGCAGAGCAAAATGATCCACAAAACAATCAGAGTAGAAAAAGATTTGTGGGAGAAATTTATGAAAATAGCGCGCTACAAGGATAGCGATGCAAGCAAGGAGATTAGAAAATTCATCAAGCGATACTTGGCCGAAAATAGTCAGCTCTTTTTGGAGATGGAAAAGAGGGGTTAGGAGATAAACCCATCTCTTTTGAGCTTTTCAGCGATAGCCATTTTGGCGTAGGTAGAAAATGGGATACCCTTTTCTTTGAGTATTTCACTCCACTCTGTAGGGACGTTATAGATTAAAATGTTTTTGTTTAACTTTTCTTGTTTATTGTGCAGGGAAGCTTTTTTAACTACTTTGTCAAGCTTTTTTTCAAGTCCGTCAAATTTTCCCATATAATATCCTTTCACTGTTGATTTAATAGTGTAACAATAT
>Ga0256831_1002175_pt1 | contig 10306 bp, 11 predicted proteins | sample 132544metaG_FD_189087 | JGI IMG/M metagenome (GOLD analysis project Ga0256831, IMG submission 189087) | Hydrothermal vent microbial communities from Lau Basin, Pacific Ocean - 132-544 | ecosystem: Environmental > Aquatic > Marine > Hydrothermal vents | place: Pacific Ocean: Lau Basin | collected...
CCCGAAGAAGCCCTGCTCGAGATCGAAGACCTTTCGGGCATCCAGTTCGACCCCAAGCTGGTCCGCCTGTTCCGCGGGGTGTGGGAAACCAACCCCACCTGGCGCGATAGGGAGGTGTTCCTACGACTTTATTCTTCGAAAGTGCCATCGCTGGAATCGTCCTCGCCGCCCTCCTCGGAGCCCGAGGTCGAGACTTCGCAGAAATAGAGCTGAAGGCCGCTTGGGCCTTCGTTTTGGCCGCCCTTATCGAGGGCGGGCTTGCCTGGTCTACGGCGCAGGGTTGGTTGAACCCCAACCTAGCGGCGCCGCTGGCCAACGCCGCAGTGGTGGTGCTGGTGGTCTACGGCCTTTGGCAAAACCGCGAGCTCAAGTCTATTTGGTTGGCGGCGCTGGGGTTGACGCTCAATACCATAGCCATCATCAGTAACGGCGGACACATGCCGGTTTCGGCCGATGCCCTGCGGGCAGCCGGTCTGGAGGACTTCTTGCGATTCATGCAAAAGTCGAGTGACGCGGTTCATAGCTTCATCGGCCCGCATACCAAATTTTGGTTCCTCTGCGACGTCATTCCGCTGCCCTGGTTCAAAAAGGTGATCAGCCCCGGCGATTCGTTCCTTTTCCTGTCGGTCCTCACCTTCTTTCCCGAAGCGACCCAAAGAGTAATGCGCAAGCGCGTTCGAAGCAAGAAAATGGAGACAAAATGAAAACCTACAAGATTACCCTGATAGAGGGCGACGGCATTGGCCACGAGGTCATTCCGGCCGCCAGGCTCGTTTTAGAAGCCACCGGCCTTTCGCTGCAGTTCGACGAGGCGGTAGCGGGTTGGGAGACCTTCGAGCAACTGGGCACTTCGGTTCCCGAAGAAACGGTGGCAAAAATCGAGAACTCCGACGCCACCCTTTTTGGGGCCGCCACCAGCCCGACCCGGAAGGTGGAGGGTTTTTTCGGGGCCATCCGCTATCTGCGCCGCCGGCTAGACCTATTCGCCAACGTCCGGCCCGCCAAGTACCACCCGGTGCCGGGCGCCGTTAAAGGAACCGACTTGTTGGTGGTGCGGGAAAACACCGAAGGGCTCTACGTTGAGGGCGAGCGGCGCTACGCCCGCGGGCGGGTGGCCATTGCCGACCGGGTGATCACCTACGACGCCTCCTACCGCATCGCCGACTTCGCCATGAAGCTGGCCGCCAGGCGCAAGAACAAGCTGGCCCTGGTGCACAAGGCCAACGTTCTACCCCTTTCCGACGGCCTCTTTTTGGAAGCCGCCTACGACGCCGCCGCCAATCATCCTTCCGTGGTTACCGAAGAAGTAATCGTGGACGCCTGCGCCATGAGGTTGGTACGCAACCCCTCCCAGTTCGACGTTCTGGTGATGGAAAATCTCTTTGGCGACATCATCTCCGACCTGACCGCCGGCCTGGTAGGCGGACTGGGCATTGCCCCCTCTGGCAACATCGGTGAGGAAAACGCAATATTCGAGCCGGTACACGGTTCAGCACCCGACATAGCCGGCAAGGGAATTGCCAACCCAACCGCGGCCATACTCTCGGCAGCAATGATGTTCGACCACCTGGGGGAATACCAAGTAGCGGCAGCCATAGAAGAGGCTGTAGACTTGATACTGGAATCCGGGCCGCGCACGCCTGATCTGGGTGGTAATGCCAGCACCATGGAGTTCGCGGCTGCAGTTGCTGATAAACTGCAGGAAATATTGAGCAGCTAATCGCGCCGGTTTCTTTTGCCGGCAGTGAAATGGTCCTACCAGGCGTGAAAACTGTGATAAACTGAAGGCCAGTAAACTTCCTAACGTCCTGAAGGGGGGAAGCGTGCGAAACTCACTAAACCGATGGTTGCAACCGCGTGTCGAGGCCTTGGGCCTCGAGATTGGCGCGGCCAACCTCAAACTCGTAGAAATCAGCGGGTCACCCCCGGTGCTAAAGGGCTTCGCCACAAGGCCCACGCCGCCCGGCGCCATCCGCGGCGGCAACATCGTGGAGCCCAGCATAATCGCCGGCGAGCTGCGCGAGATGCTGGCGGAAATGCAGACCCGCAAGAGGTACGTCGTTGCCGGGGTTTCCAACCTGGCGGTGATTACCAGGATCATCCAGGTCCCCAAGATGGGCGAGCGGGAGCTGGAAGAAGCCATCCACTGGGAAGCGGAAAGGTACATCCCCTTCCCCATCGACGAGGTAGTGCTCGACTACGCACCCCTAGACCCCCCCGCAGAGGTGCCCGACGACGCGCAACTCGACGTGGTAATCGCCGCCGCCCGCCTGGAGACCATTACCCAGCTGGTGGAAACCCTCAAAGAAGCGCAGTTGGAGCCGGTGGTACTCGACGTCAAGCCCTTTGCCGGCTTGCGTACTATCGAAAACTATATGAACGGGGAAGGTAACGACGGCGCCGAGCCGGTATCGGTCTTCCTGGAGATAGGAGCCGAGTCCTCGTCGCTGGTCCTCAGTCGCGGCGCCCGCCTCCTCATGCACCGCAACTTGAACATCTCCGGCAACGACTTTACCGAGGCCATCGCCAAGTCATTCGGCCTCGACTTTTCCAGTGCCGAAGAGGTCAAGCGCGACTACGGCCTAGCCACCATCCCCACCGAAGACGAAGAGTCCCTACTCGACTTCGACGCCGAAAGAGAGCGCTTCAACCCGGCGCGGATGTACGATGCCATCCGGCCGGTACTGGTAGACGCGACCACCGAGCTACGCCGTAGTCTCGAGTTCTTCAGAGTGCAAATCGGCGACATCCACATAGACAAGGGCTTTATTACCGGCGGCGGCAGTAAGCTGCGCGGCCTACCGGGCATCCTCGGCGAAGCGCTGGGCCTGCAACTAAACCCGGTAGACCCCTGGGATGTCTTGCAGGTCAATGAATCGCAGTACGATATGTCCGAGCTGCACAAGCTGGCGCCGGAGTTCACGGTTCCAGTAGGGCTCGGCCTGAGGGGGGTGGATCCGCTTGATTAAGCTCAACCTACTTCCCAAAAAACTGCGTAAGCGGGTCGAACCCGGCTGGTGGCGGCTGACGGCTATTATTTTCCCGCTGCTGGTACTAGCCATCATCGCCTCGATGTACGTTGGCGCCACGACCCAGATAAACCAGCTAAATGGTGAGCGCAGTCAGCTCCAGGCCGAAGTAGCCATTTTGCAGCCCTACATCAAGAAGCAGCGCGAGCTCAAGCAGCGCAAGGCCGAGCTGGAACAAATCATCCAGGTAGATCGGGAGGTCAAGGCCAACTTCGTCGCCTGGTCCGACAAGATAGCCGCGTTTATCAATCAAATCCCGCGGCGCGGAGGCCGCTTCGAGGTCTTCCTGCGCTCTATCAACACCAAGCTCATTCCCCCTGATGCGCGGGCTCGAATGGTAGACCAGGGTCTGTATGACCGCAAGCCGGTTTCGGTCGAGTTCACCATCCGGGGCGAGGCCAAGAACGAGGCCGCGCTTATCCGCTTCGTCAAGGCTTTCGAAGACAGCCCTAATTTTGGCATCAACTTCAAGCACAGCAGTTTAGCCGAGGACGGTACATACACATTCGATGCCACGGTCGGCATAATCGAACACGGCTCGAGCGAGGGGGGTGAAGCGAATGCTCGCTAAACTAGGTCAGCGCGAGATCGCGATTATAGTCATAATCCTCACCCTGATCGCCGGCGCCACCTGGTACTTCACCTGGTATAGCAGCGCCCAGCATAAAATCGAGCAGCTGCAAAGCGAGATAGACCGTCTGGAAATGGAGCGCAGCCGCGGCCTGGCGGCCAAGCGCGCCCTGCCGCAGCTCGAGGCGACCATATCCGACTACGAAGCACAGATTGCCGAGTTCCTGAAGGCGCTGCCACCGCGCGAGGAGTTCGCCAGCGTCTTGCAAGGCCTCGCCGATCGCGCCAACGCAACAGGCGTGATCATGCGCTCCATCACCCGCTCGCCCAGCGAGTCACAGGTTCAAGACGTGCGGGCCATCAAGGTTTCGCTTGCCCTTGATTCACCCTTCCCCGAGTTGTTCGTCTTCCTCAAAAAGCTGGAGAGCATGAAGCGCTTCAGTACCATAGACGGGCTGGCCATGTCCATATCCGAGGCTAACAGCACGAACCCATTGCTGAGCACCAATATGAACATGACCTTCTACGTCTACGAGGGTTCACCGCCACCAGTGGAAGAAGAAGGAGGTGAGGGCAAGTGAAAATGAGCCAGACCACGCGCATACTTTTGCTGCTGGTCCTCATCGTCGCTGCAGTAGCGGTTTGGTATGCCCTCTTCTTCACCGGCGGTCAGCAAGAAGCGACGCCAGCAGTCGTCACCATCCCGCGGCACAAAACGACCGCCGCAACCCAGGAGAACAAACCGGTGGCGGTTACCACCAGCGCACGCGCCCTGCAGGTGCTACCAATTCCCTTCCTGGTGACCGAAACACCGGAAGAAGCGCCTCTGGAGACTGACCAACAGGCCAAGACTCCAGCCATTGCCGAGGCGGCCGTTCCGCCCAACCCATTCGTGCCCTTGCGCATCAAAACGGCTGCCCTCCCCGAAAAACCGCAGGAGGTGCCCGAAAGCAAGAAGCCGGTGCTGGTAACACCCCAGCCCGAGTTGACTGCCAACATTCCGGTTCCCAAGACGATGACCCCAAACGAAGGGGCCACCACCCCGCCACCGGTGAGCTTGGGCCAGGGCGCCCTGCCAATAAAGCTCTCGCCGCTGGCCCAAGAAGTAACCGCTGTTGAACCATTGCAGCAAGCCGTAGCCGAGACCAACCCGCCAGAGCCTGAAAAGCAGGAGGTTAGCGAGGCGCCCGCCAACGAAAATCAGAATCCCGTCACGAACAATGGCAGCGAGGAAGAACAGAAACCCGCCAGCGGCGAGTCCGCAGAACCGCCGCCACCTCCACCACCCAACCCTCTGGCCGAATGGGCCGCGCAAGAGAACCTACGGTTGGATGGTGTCGCCCTCGGGCCCGTTGGGGTAGCCATCTTCAGGACCGCAAGCGGCTACCTGGCTCTGCCGGTAGGCCAAACCTTCCCCGACAAGAACGTTCTCGTCAAAACCATAACGGCAGAACGAGTGCTGCTGGTGGACAGCAGTGGAAACAACACGCTAACCCTGGAACTTGGAGGCGGTGAGTAAGTATGAAACGTTTACTGGCCCTGATTATCCTCTTGCTTGGCCTCGCTCTGGCCGGCAACCTTCCGCAAGACGCGCGCTTCGACGTACCCGTTACCGTGCGGACCGGCGCGGCGGGCATGACCCTGCCAGCGGTGCTCGAGGGAGCAGCGCGCAGCGTCAACCTCACGCCCGTGCTAAAGGACGTACCCGACGAGATCATCAAGATCGACTGGGTAGACAAGCCCTTCCGCGAGCTCTGGGACCTCTTGATTACCACCTATGGTAACGGCCAGCTGGATTACGCTTTGCTTGACAACGACGTAATCCTGGTGGCTCCGCTCGAAATCGTCAAAGCCGCCGTAGGGGCCCCCGAAGAAAAGCCCGCCGAGCAGCAAGCCACCCCGGAAGAGCCGCTGGTGCGCAAGTTTTACAACATCCCCAGTGGAGACCCGGGCAAGGTCGCGGCATTCTTGGAAAAAGAAGTTGCGGGCATAGTGGCCACCGTCGTTCCAGGGCAAAAGGTCATCGCGGTTCGTGGCACCGAAAAGCAGCAAGAAGAGGTGCAGCGGATTCTGGCGCAGATCATCTCGCCACCGCAAGCCGGCCCGCCCATCTATCAAAAGACCTTCCGCCTCTCCAACGCCAAAGCCAAGGATGTTGCTAAGGTCCTGGCCGAAGCGCTCCAGGCGCGCCAAGCGGCCGTCGCCCAAACGGCGCCCGCCGAAGGGGGCCAGGAAGGGCAGCCACAGGCCGCCGCCCCGGTCACGAACAGCAACCTCAGCATCACCGCCGACGAGAGGACCAACACGCTCATCGTCACCGGCACCGCCAAGCAGATCGAAATGGCCGACGAGCTCATCAAGAAGCTCGACTTCCCGGTGCAGCAGGTCAATGTCCAGGTCCGCATCCAGGAAGTTTCGCAAAGCCTGGTCCAGAACCTCGGGCTAAAGTGGAACACCATCTCCGGCGGCAACGTGGTGGCCAGCATAATCGACGATGGGCTCTCGCTAATCTTCGATGCTACCCGCAGCTTGGCCTCACTGAACATCGTGGCCACTCTCAACGCCCTGGAAAAGCAGGGGCTTTCGCGCACCGTCAACGACTCCAACATTACCGTGCTTAACAACCAGCAGGGCTTCATCCAGTCCGGCGCCACCATCTTTATCAGGCGCGTGGTGAAAGACAAGGTCGAACGCATCCCCTACGACATCGGCGTTATCGTCCGGGTCACCCCCCAAATCACCGCCGACGGCGAGATCGTGCTCAAGGTCGAGAGCGAAGTATCCGACATCAAGGAGCGCAACCCGGTAACCGGCGACATCGACGTGCTCAGCAAGCAGAAGTCCGACACCACCCTCCGCCTCAAGGACGGCGACACCGCCGTACTCGGCGGCCTGATCCAGACCAAGCGCCGCGAAACCACCCAGGGCGTGCCCGTCCTGATGCACATACCCATTCTCGGCAACCTCTTCAAGCAGACGACGGTGGACAATACAGATACCGAGCTACTGCTGGTGATAACCGCCAACATCCTCAACGACGAGAACATGCCCCGCCCTGAGGCAAACAGCGGCAAATAGTCTTAGTACCGCCTCCAAAACGCCCCGCTTGTAGGCGGGGCGTTTTCCTTTTAAGCTGGAAAGGTGAATCTTCGCTTCTTGAGCGCTGGCGAATCGCACGGACCACAGCTGACCGCGGTAGTGGACGGCTTACCGGCCGGGTTGCCGCTGTCGGTAGACGACGTAAACCCCTGGCTGAAAAAGCGTCAGGGGGGTTACGGCCGCGGTCGGCGAATGGCCATCGAGGCCGACCAGATAATCTTTGCCGCCGGCGTCCGCGGCGGGCGCACGACCGGAGCACCGCTGGCGCTGATTATCGAGAACCGCGACTGGCAAAACTGGACCGAGATAATGGACCCCGCCGCCGGCAACTGGCCGCGCAGGAAGGCGCTCACCACGCCCCGCCCCGGGCACGCCGACCTGAGCGGCGGCGTCAAGTACGGCCACAAGGACCTGCGCGACGTTTTGGAACGCGCCTCGGCGCGGGAAACGGCCATGCGGGTGGCCGTTGGCGCCATCGCCCATAAACTGCTCGGCGAGCTGGGCGTGGAAAGCATCTCCTACGTGCCCATGCTGGGCGGTGTTGAGTCTGGGGTGGCCTTTTCCTGGGAGTTACGCGAACGAATCGAAAACAGCCCGCTGCGGATGACCGATCCGGCGGCCGAAGCCCGGGCCATAACCGCCATAGACGCCGCCAAGGCGGCCGGCGACACCCTGGGAGGTCTTTTGGAAACGCGCTTTCGCGGCCTGATACCCGGACTGGGCAGCTACGTCCAGTACGACCGCAAACTGGACGGGCGCATCGCCCAGATGGCCCTCTCCATTCCCGCCGTCAAGGGAGTGGAGATCGGCGAGGCCTTTGCCGCAGCCGCCAAACCCGGCTCGGAGGTGCACGACGCCATCTACCGCAGTGAGGAGCGCGGCTGGTATCGCCGTAGCAACCGCGCCGGCGGCCTGGAAGGGGGCATGACCAACGGCGAGGAGCTGGTGGTGCGCGCCGCCCTCAAGCCCATCGCCACGCTGATGCGGCCGCTGCCCTCGGTTGACGTAGTTAGTCACCAAATGGCCGACGCCGCCCGCGAACGTTCAGACGTTACCGCGGTTCCCGCGGCCAGCGTGATTTTGGAGGCGCTTACCGCCATCGTGCTGGCCGACGCCTACCTGGAGAAGTTTGGCGGCGACACCCTGGCAGAGCTGCAAGAGCGGGTCGCCGCCTACCGCGAGAGGGTGCGCGAGTACTGATGAAACGCCTGGAGGTGCCAAGGCCCACCACCTGGGTCACCCTGACCGGGTTCATGGGCGTCGGCAAGACGCGCATCGGCCGCGAGCTGGCCCAGGAGCTGATGCTCCACTTCGTGGATCTAGATCGCTACATCGAACGCGCCAGCGGTCTGAGCGTGGCCGACATTTTTCGCTACATCGGCGAGGACGCCTTCCGTAAGATGGAGGCCGAGGCGGTCCGTGAGCTGGTCGGACGCGACAACCTGGTTCTATCGTTGGGCGGCGGCACCTACACCAACCCCGAAAACCGCCGTCTGCTACTAGAGCGCGGGCCGGTGGTGGCGCTCTGGGCCAGCCCGGAAACGATTCACACCCGTGTCCTGCGCAGGCCCGGACAGCGGCCGCTGCTGGCCGGTGATGACGCGCTCGAGCGCATCCGCCGCTTGATGTCGCAGCGCGAAGCAATGTACAAAGAAGCCCACGTTCACGTTTCTACCGACGGTCGCCCCGCCCGCAACGTCGTGCGCGAGGTGATCGATAAGCTCTGGGAGCTGGGAGGGCAGCGTTGACCGAGATACTCGTCGAAAAGCCCAGCGAATACCGCCTCTTCATAGGCCGCGACCTAGAGGTCCCCAAGCCCAAGGTGCCAGTGGCGATAATCTACGACCCCAAAGTGGGCTACCTGGCGGAAAAGCTGGCGGGGGTCAACAACCCGCAGGTTATGGAGGCGATTCCCGGGGGCGAGGAGTCGAAGAGCCTGGCCGTTTACGAACGGCTGCTGCGCCGGCTGGCGCAGGCGGGCCTTCCGCGCGACGCCGAGGTCTGGGCGGTGGGAGGCGGCACCATCACCGACTTGGTGGGCTTCGTAGCCGCCAGCTACCTGCGCGGCGTCGCCTGGCGCGCCTGGCCCACCACCACCCTGGCGATGGTGGACGCAGCCATCGGCGGCAAGACCGGCGTCAACCTCCCCGAGGGAAAGAACCTGGTGGGGGCGTTCCACCCCCCGCGCGGCGTCTACGCCGACCTTGCCACCCTGGCCACGCTGGCGCCCGAGCGCTTTCGCGAGGGGCTGGTGGAAGCCTTCAAGCACGGCCTCATCGGCGGTGACTGGCGCCTCTTGGAGCCATGGGAACTGCACCCTCAGTCGGCCGCCCTCGAGCCGTACCTGGCGCGGGCGGCGGCGGTCAAGGCGGGCGTCGTTTCCGGGGATTACCAGGAAATGGGCGAGCGGATGAAGCTCAACCTGGGTCATACCCTGGGGCACGCCCTCGAGGCCGCCAGCAACCACGGCCTCTCCCACGGACACGCCGTGGCCTATGGAATGCTCTTTGCCGCGTTGCTCGGCCGCCAACGCGGCGGCGCCGACCTGACCGAGCACGTTCTCACCCTCTTGCGCTGGACCGAAGCGCCCTCTCCCCCGCCGGCGTCCTGGCGGGAACTGGCCGCCTACATCAGCCGCGATAAGAAAAAACGCAGCGACGGCCTGCGCTGGGTGGTCCCCTACGCCCTCGGCGATCTGCGCCTGGAAGAGGTGCCCGAAGACGAGCTGGAAAGCGCTTTTGCCGAGTGGCGCGAGCTGGTGGCGGGGTATGCTGGGTAGGAGGCGCTGATGATACTGGTTCTCAACGGCCCCAACCTGAACCTACTGGGCACACGGGAGCCCGAGGTTTACGGCACCTTCACGCTGGAAGACCTGGAAAACCAGGTAGAAGCCTGGGCCGCCGAGCTGGGAACGGCGGTAACGCTGCGGCAGTCGAACTACGAAGGGCAGCTCATCGAGTGGATTCAGCAGGCGGCCGCCGAGGGCTTTGGCGGAATAGTGCTCAACCCGGCGGCGCTGACCCACTACAGCTACGCCCTGTTCGACGCCGTTCAGGCGCAGCCGCTGCCGGTAGTGGAGGTCCATATTTCCAACATCCACGCCCGCGAAGAGTTTCGCCGGCACAGCGTGACCGCGCCGGCGGCCGCGGGGGTAATAGCCGGGCTGGGGGCGCTCGGCTACAAGTACGCCCTGTCTTACCTGGTCGAAAAGGTTCGTTGACGACGGCCCATACTGCGCTTATACTTGCCCCTAGGCGGGGCCCCGTGGTGTAGTTGGTTAACACACCCGCCTGTCACGTGGGAGATCGCGGGTTCGAGTCCCGTCGGGGCCGCCAAATACCACCGCTCTGCGGTGGTTTTGCTTGCCACCCCGCACGGAATGGGAAGTCTGCCTTAGCGGAAGCCCGTCATTGCGGCACCCGCGGGCGAGTCTGAGTCTAAAAGCGCTGCGACGCCTAGCTGTAACCTCCCAACACGTTGTTCGCCAGGTCCCTCCGGGAGGAGAGACAGTGCGTTGTACGTGGTGGTTGGGGTGTAGGAGGTGGGGTGTAGGAAGTGGGTAGAGCGCGAAACGGCGTTGGACGTCTGGTTTACGCAACGCCCAAATC
>Ga0256831_1002176_pt1 | contig 10301 bp, 10 predicted proteins | sample 132544metaG_FD_189087 | JGI IMG/M metagenome (GOLD analysis project Ga0256831, IMG submission 189087) | Hydrothermal vent microbial communities from Lau Basin, Pacific Ocean - 132-544 | ecosystem: Environmental > Aquatic > Marine > Hydrothermal vents | place: Pacific Ocean: Lau Basin | collected...
GGTTTCAGCCCACTCGGTCTACTCCGTTTCCTTTAGCGCACTGAAAGCCATAGCCGAAGACAGCATGAGAAGAGGTTACAAATTTCAGATTCACTTAGGGGAAACCTACCAGGAGCAGCTCTTTGTAAGGTGTAAACCTAACCTTTTTGAAAAGGTTATCTACCCGTTTGTGGGAAGGGAGCGTTACGATAGAGTCTGTTCAGAGAACCTTATTGATTACCTGAGAAAGGCGGGAGCTCTCAACCAAAACCTTATAGCTGTTCACTGCGTTAACCTTTCAGGGAAAGAGCTTGAATCCCTTTTGAAAGCTAAAGCTTCTATTGTTCTCTGTCCTCGCAGCAACGTTCACCTTAAGGTGGGCTTTCCGGAAGTGGAGTCACTTCTTGATTATGAGAAAGTAGCCCTTGCAACAGATGGCTTAAGCTCCAACGTAACACTCTCTGTTGTTGACGAACTGAGGGCTGTCTACTACGCCCTTGAAGGAAGGGTGAAGGTGAGGGAGCTCCTTCCCCTCATAACCACTTCTGCTGCCAGAGCTCTTTCCATTGAAAACTACGGAGAAGAGGCTGTTTTCTCTTTCCTGCCCTCACCATCTGTAAAAGATGACCCGTTCACTGCCCTTCTGAAAGGGGCGAGATTCCAAGTTCTTGACTACTCAGAGTCACTTTGATTTAATTTAGCCTGAGTGCGAAAAACACAGACAGCAAAGGAGCCGCAATGTTTAAAATTCTTTACGACATCTTCAGTTCTGTTAAGCTTGCCATTGTTCTTCTCCTTACCCTCGCTGTAACCTCAATAGTTGGAACCATAATTGAGCAGCAGCAGGACCCGGAAAAGTACTTGAGGGAATATGGAGAAACGACCTACAAAATCCTTAAGTTCTTAGGTTTCACCGATGTTTACCACTCGTGGTGGTACATAACTCTCTTAACCCTTCTTGCTTTAAACCTCATTGTCTGTTCAATAAAGAGACTTCCGAAGATATGGAAAGTGGCAATGGAGCCCCGGAAGACCTTGCCGCCGGGCTACGAGAAGGGGCTCAGAGTGTCAAATGCGATAACCCTTCAGGCTTCCATCTCTGAAGTGAAAGAGAAACTGTTAGAAGCTCTGAAAAAGCTCCGATATAAGGTGGAAGTCTCAAAAGAAGAGGACTCAGAGGTTCACATATTTGCAGATAAAAACGTTTTTGCCCGTTTCGGAGTTTACATTGTTCACCTTGGAGTTTTAATCGTTCTTATAGGTGGACTTACAACTGCGATTTTCGGTTTTAGAGGTTATATGAACCTTGCAGAAGGAACCACCAGTAACCTGGTCAGTTTCTTCTCAGGGCCAAAAATTGTGGAGCTCCCCTTTTATGTAAAGTGCAACAAGTTCAAAATAGACTTCTACCCTTCTGGAATGCCTAAGGCCTATATCTCTGACCTTTCCGTGATTGAAAATGGTAGAGAGGTTTTAAGAAAACAGATAGAGGTTAACCATCCACTTAAGTATAAAGGTATTTACTTTTACCAGGCCAGCTACGGTCAGGGAGAAGCTTTCCTTAGGATAGTTTCTCCAAAAGGAGAGAAGATAGTAGGTGTAGCCTTTGGACAGCCTGTAAAACTCTCAGAAGGCACCTACCTTAAAATCGTAAGCATAGACGGAAATACAATGACGATAGGGATAGAGTTTATACAGAACGGAAAGGTTCAGGAAGGAGCCATAAAACCTTTTGTTCTCTATAAAGTTCCTGGAACGGATAAATCCTTCGCTATGGTTGACTTTAAACCCGTTTTCTATACCGGGCTTCAGGTTTCAAAAGACCCTGGAACCTGGATAGTCTGGGTTGGAAGTATTGTCCTTATAGGTGGCCTTATAGTTGCCTTCTTTATTCCCCACAAGCGGGTATGGGCAAGGCTTGAAAAGAAGGGAGAGAACAAAACAAGGCTCGTAATTGGAGGGCTTGCAAACAAAGGGAACGAGGGCCTTGCAGGGGAGCTTGAGGAGGTCTTAGGGGTGCTTAAGTCTTCATACTGTAAGAATACCCCTAAGGAGGATGAGTCATGATCCACTCCGTAACACTCTTTAACGCAGGAATGGTTGCCTATTTCCTTGCGTTCCTTTTCTACACCATCTACACCTTTTCAAAGAGTAGCTGGTCTTCAAAGCTTGCCACCCTTTCTGCCTGGTTGGGTGTTTTTATCCAGGGAGCAGGCTTTGTTGTAAGGGGAATAGAGAAGGCAAAGGTAAACATGGTTTCCGACTGGACAGCTTTTTACAAGTACGCTCCCTTTACCAACATGTACGAGTCCCTCATGCTCTTTGGCTGGATGGCGGTGTTGATTTACCTCATCTTTGAGTGGAAGTACAGGAATAAAGCCTTTGGGATGTTTGTAATTCCCCTTGCGCTGATAGGGGAGCTCTCCACCCAGATACTGGGCTTCAGTGAAGAGGCTCAGCCTCTGGTTCCTGCCCTTCAGAGCAACTGGCTCCTCTTTCACGTTGTAACCACCTTTATAGGTTATGCAGCTGCAGCCGTTAGCGCCGGAATTGCCTACGCCTACTTCGCAAAAAGGGAAGACACCACCACAAGAGATTGGGTGGTTATCTTTTTAACTACCTGGTTCATCTTTTTCTTCATCATCTATTCCGCTTTTAGAGAGAACTTCATTCTCTACCTGGGAATCTCTGCGGTAGTAGCAGCCCTTTTCTGTGGAATCCTTTACCTCATTAAGAAAACAGGGATTGCCAACATCCTTCCCTCTATTGATGCTATGGAACAGATGATGTACCAGTCTGTTGCTGTAGGTTTTGTCTTTCTGACAATAGGAATTATCCTTGGAGCTGTTTGGGCTAAATACGCCTGGGGTGGATACTGGTCGTGGGACCCTAAAGAGACCTGGTCGTTGATCACCTGGCTTGTTTACGCTGCATATCTGCATGCCCGTTACATAAAAGGTTTGAGAGGAAAACCCCTTGCCTACTTTACGATAGTTGGATTTTTAAGCGTTATCTTTACCTACTACGGTGTTAACCTGATAATTCCAGGGCTTCACAGCTACGCCCAGTAGCTTAAGGCCGGCAGCGCCGGCCTTACTGTTTCCTGCTTAAATACTCGTGTATTCCCTTTGCCGCTTTTCTTCCATCCCCCATAGCAACTATTACAGTTGACCCTCCCCTTATAACGTCTCCCCCTGCAAACACTCCCGGAAGATCAGTCATCAAGGTTTCCGGATCAACAATTATCTCTCCCTTCTTTCCTCTTCTTATCTCCTTTACGCCATCTACAACAACAGGGTTAGGACCCTGGCCGATTGCCATCACTACAGAGTCAACTTCTACTATGAACTCTGAACCCGGAATAGGTATTGGCTTTCTTCTGCCCGATTCGTCAGGTTCGCCAAGTTCCATCTTTACACACTCAATACCTTTTATCCAGCCGTTCTCACCAACAAATCTCACCGGGTTGGTCAATGTCCTGAAAATTACCCCCTCTTCTTCGGCATGTTTTACCTCTTCAACCCTTGCAGGCATCTCCTCTTTTGAGCGTCTGTAGATAACCATTACTTCTTCAACATCTTTAAGCCTGAGAGCTGTTCTTGCAACGTCCATGGCCGTGTTTCCGCCGCCAATTACCGCTATCCTCTTTCCGGTAAACACAGGGGTATCCATTTCGGGAAATCTGTAAGCTCCCATGAAGAGAACTCTTGTCAGGAATTCATTGGCGGAGTAAACGCCGTTGAGGTTCAGCCCTTCAATATTCAGCATGTAGGGAAGGCCGGCTCCCGAACCGATAAAGACGGCGTCAAACTCTTCTAAAAGCTCATAAACCGTTTTGGTCTTTCCTACTATAAAGTTCAGCTCAATTTTTGCTCCCATCTCTTTAAGGAAGGAGAGCTCCCTCTCAACTATCTCGTTGGGAAGCCTGAATTCCGGTATTCCGTAAACCAGAACACCGCCCGGTTCGTGAAGGGCTTCAAATATGGTTACTTCGTAACCCATCTTAATAAGGTCTGCTGCACATGCAATTCCTGCCGGGCCAGAACCAACAATTGCAACTTTTCTGTTCCTTTTCTCAGTTATTACAATCTTTTCGTACCCTACGGAAGCTTCGTGGTCTCCGGCAAAGGCTTCAAGAGCTCCAATGGCTACAGGGTCTCCTACTTTCCCGACAACACAGGCTCCCTCACACTGTATCTCCTGAGGGCAAACCCTTCCACAAACGGAAGGAAGTATGTTCTCCTCCTTAATCTTTCTCGCAGCTTCAACAAACTTTCCTTCCTCTATCAGCTTTATAAACTGTGGAATGGGAACATTCACAGGGCATGCTTTAACACATGGAGAGTGGGGACACTGGAGGCATCGTTTTGCCTCCTCCATTGCCAGCTGGGGAGTGTATCCTAACTTAACTTCCTTAAAGTCTTTTACCCTTTCCTTTGGGTCTCTTTCAGGGACTGGAACTCTCTCTTTTATTATCTCTCTCTTTGCCATCTCTATCTCCTGTGGCAACCGCAGTGTTTTCTCTGAAACTCTTCCATAGCCTCTTTCTCTTTTTCCCGAAACATCTGAAGCCTGTTCATCAGCTCGTCAAAGTCAACCTGATGGGCGTCAAACTCCGGTCCGTCAACGCAGGCAAACTTAACTTCTCCTCCAACAGTCACCCTGCAGGCACCGCACATACCGGTTCCGTCAACCATTATCGGGTTGAGGGAGGCTACTGTGGGAATGCCATAGTCCCTTGTAAGGTCAGCAACTGCCTTCATCATTGGAACAGGGCCGGCACAGATGACCATGTCTACTTTCGTTCCAGAGTCAAGAAGGTTTTTTAGAGCATCGGTTACAAGTCCCTTCATCCCGTAGGAGCCATCGTTGGTTGTAACTATTACTCTGTCTGCCAGAATTTCCATTCTCTCTTCCCAGAAGATGAGATCTTTCCTTCGGAATCCCATGATTACTGTCAGTTCGTTACCTGCCTCTTTCACTCCCTGGGCTATGTGGTGAATGGGAGCAAGGCCTAAGCCTCCGCCAACTGCAACAACGTGTCCCCACTTTTCTATGTGGGTCGGTTTTCCTAAGGGGCCGACAACGTCTCTTATAGAGTTTCCTTCATCAAAACAGGAGAGGTGATAGGTGCTTTTCCCAACTCTTTGAACCATAAGTGTTATGGTTCCTGCCTCAGGGTCTTTGTCTGCTATGGTTAGGGGGATTCTCTCTCCCTTTGCGTTTACTCTGATGATTACAAACTGCCCCGGCTTTGCTTTTTTTGCTATCAGGGGAGCCTCAATTACAAACTCGTCTACGTTTTCGGCCAGTTCTCTCTTCTTAACAATTCTGAACAACCGACACCCCCTTTGAGACTTTTGTTGTTTTATTATAAACCTTCGTTAGCGATTATTTAAGAACCTCAAGTGGTTGAATATGGTATGTTTTTCCGTTGTAGATTCGGCTTATGTCAAAGTAGAGTCCACTCTTTCCCCAGATGCCTGATGTTCCGGCTGTTCCTATCACTTCTCCCCTTTTTACTATCTGGTTAGGTTTTACAAATATTTTGCCGAGGTTTCCGTATACCGTTCTGTAACCTTTCGGGTGCTGGATAATTACCATGTTCCCGAAGGCTTTTAGCAGTTTACTGTCTCTGCCTGCAAATTTCACGATTCCTGTTTCGGCGGCTTTGACGGGAGCTCCCGGCCTGCTCACTATAAAGATTCCCGGGTATCCATCTTCCCTTATTGTTGGATCCACTCTACCGTCTAATGGAAATTTAAACTCCGGCTGCCTGTTAATGTTCAAAACGTCTCTGTAGCCAACCAGTATTTTAAGTTTCTGGCCCGGGCGGAGAATGTAAGGTCTTCTTAGTCTATTTACTCTTATAATTGTTCTGGGGGAAACGTGGAATTTTTTGGCTATCTTTATTACAGAGTCTCCTCTCCTTACCCTGTAGTACTTATAAACAGGAACTTTTGTCAGTCCACTAAAAGTGGAACTTCTCTTTTCTGTTCTGCTGGATTTGTGCCACGTTCTACTTTTAACAGGAATTCTTAACTTTTGACCCGGGTAGATGGTGCTTCTTCTCAATCTGTTGGCTTTTTTTATTGCTGAAACTGTTGTTTTGAATTTTTTTGCTATTTTTATGAGGGAATCTCCTCTTTTTACTCTATAAATGATGTATTTTGTGTAAGAACTTGAACTTATACTTCTATTTTTTTCTTTTACGGGAATTTTTAACCGCTGTCCAACATAGATCCTACTTCCTTTTAATCTATTTACTCTTTTAATCAGATTTACAGATACACCGTACTTTTTGGCTATTTTGCTCAGAGAATCTCCCCGTTTTACTCTGTAGTAAACAGTGGCATTTGCTGAATATGTGATTAACAGCAGGCTAATAAACAATATCAAAGCTCTCATGGTTTCCCCGCGGTTCTGTAAACTTATATTCAATGTCTGTAACTTTAGCAAAGAAGGGCCCTTCATAAAGCTTTGAGAGGAGAGTTTTTAAGAGTTCTTCCTCCCCTTCTGCATAAACTTCAACCCTTCCATCTGTCAGATTTCTCACAAATCCTTTAAGACCCAATTTCCTTGCAACGTCTCTTGTGAAAGCTCTGTATCCCACTCCCTGAACTCTGCCGGATACGAATGCGTGTAAGCCCTTTACAGCCATTTCTCTATCTCCTTAAGGGTCTCTCTGAACCCGATATCTACTGTTTCCTCAAGTTTAGAGAAGTCAAAGGGGCTGCAGGGGATCCGATGGTTGACTATGATATCACAATAGTTCAGTCTCCAGCTCTGGTTTTCTATAACGTTGGCAAGCGATGCCCTTTCAAGGACGTTTTTTATTGATTCAGGGTTAAATTCTTTATCTATCGTGTTAACGTTTGAACATATGTTTATATCAACTCCTGAGGATTTGCCTACCTCTGCAGGAAGGCAGTTCCTTACTCCTCCGTCTATGTAGTATTGGTTTCCCACTCTCCAGGGAGAAAATAGGGGAGGAACAGAACAGGAGGCAACTACAAAATCAACTGCCGGGCCTTCTCTCTTTACCTCTATTTTGAGAGTTTTAAGGTTAACAACCACCGTTGCAAAGGGGATTTTGAGCTCTGAGATATCTGGATTTCCCGTAATTTCAAGAAGCAGTGTATAAAGGCCTTCAAGTTTGAAAAATCCGCCTTTAAACGACGGTTTGGTCAGTTTTTTCCAGGAGAGCTCCTTTCCAATCTCAACAATCTTTTTTACTGGTAATCCATAGGCGTAGAGGAAACCGATGAGAGCTCCCGCACTTGAACCTGCTATAAAAGAAGGGCTTATTCCTTTGTATTCAAGGGCTTTTAAGAAGCCAATATGGGCGGCTCCTTTTACGAAGCCGCCCGAAAGGGTGACGCCAACTTTTTTCATTTAGAATTCTAACTCGTCTCCGGGGTTGAGTATCTGAACGTTAACTCCCCTTGCCTCGGCCAGTTTCTTAAACTCTTCAGGTTCTGCATCAATTATCGGCCAGGTCTTAAAGTGCATTGGGATGGCAACCTGTGGCTTTATGAGCTCTGCAGCTATTGCTGCGTCCCTTACGTCCATCGTAAAGTTTCCACCAATTGGTAAGAGGGCTGCGAATACTTTCTCGTATCTTCCAAGGAGCTCCATATCTGCAATCAGCCCGGTATCTCCGGCGTGGTAGATTGTTCTTCCCTCTACCTCTATGAGCATTCCGCAGGGAGTTCCAAGGGTGACAACCTGGTCGTTTTCAATGACAGAGCTCCCATGAGCGGCAGGAACTAACTTCACTCTTCCAAACGGGAACTGGTAGCTTCCCCCTATGTGCATTGCGTGGATGTTTTCAACTCCTTTCAGGTTGCAGTACTGGCACACTTCAAAAATACTTACAACGGTTGCTCCCGTTCTCTTTGCTATCTCTACAGCGTCTCCGAGGTGGTCTCCGTGGCCGTGTGTAACGAAGATGTAGTTTAAATCTGTAAAGTCTTCAGGTTTTGCAACTTTCCAGGGGTTTCCGTTTAAAAACGGGTCAATAAGTGCCTTTATCCCTTCACCTTCAACGTAAAAGGTTGAGTGCCCTAAGTACCAGAGCTTTGCCATCTCTCCCCTCCTACAGAGCTTTTATCAGTTTGGGAAGCCTTGACCTTATTTTAAATCTGGTTCTACCGTAAAGGGGAGTCCTTTTGGCAATGGCAACGAGGAATGTATCGTTGACCAACTTGTAGACAAAAATTGCGTAGTTCCTTGAAAAAATTATTGTTTCATCAAGGCTGTCTTTCTCTCCGGTTAACTCCTGAATCGTTTCATCACAGGTTCTTATCGGGTTAACAAGCTGTGTGGAGAGGTCTTCTGAATCAACAGATGCATCTTTACTATCGTACCTGTAAACGACTATACCGTCCTCATCTATTATGAGGGCAGATTCTACCTCAGGAATTTCTTCAATAAGCTGTTTTAAGATGTTTTCGCTCATGACTCCCCCTAAACAAGCCCCTTTTCAACGAGGAGCTCCGCTATCTGAACGGCGTTCAGTGCTGCTCCTTTCCTCAGGTTATCCCCAACTATCCACAGGTTAAGCCCGTTTTCTATTGTATCATCTTTCCTTATTCTTCCAACTAAAACGTCGTCTTTCCCTGCAACGTCAATGGGTGTTGGATAGATTAGGTTTTCAAAGTCGTCCATAACTGTTACGCCGGGAGCTCCAGAGAGAGCCTCTCTTGCCTCCTCAACCGTTATCGGTTTCTCAAACTCAAGGTTTACAGACTCAGAGTGGCCTATAAAAACAGGAACCCTTACGCAGGTCGGTGAAACTTTAATTGAATTATCGTGCATTATCTTCTTCGTTTCATTAATCATCTTTATCTCTTCCCTCGTGTAGCCGCTCTCAAAGAACTTATCTATGTGAGGAACGCAGTTAAAGGCTATCTGCTTTGGAATCTTCTTCGGCGGTGGAACCGGTTTTCCCTCAAGAACTGCCCGGCTCTGCTCCTTTAACTCTTCAACCGCCTGGGCTCCTGCTCCAGAAACTGCCTGATAGGTTGAAACGACAACTCTCTTTATCTTTGCCAGGTCGTGGAGCGGCTTTAAAACGACAACCATCTGGATAGTTGAACAGTTTGGGTTTGCAATTATCCCTTTGTGCCACTCAACGTCTTCAGGGTTAACCTCAGGAACAACTAAGGGAACGTCTGGCTCCATCCTGAAAGCAGAGCTGTTGTCAATAACTACGGCTCCCCTCTTAACGGCTTCAGGAGCAAACTGCTTGCTCCTGTCTCCACCTGCAGAGAAGAGAGCTATGTCAACACCCTCAAAGCTTTCCGGTTTTAGTTCCTCAACTGTTATCTCCTCTCCCTTAAATCTAACCTTCTTCCCTGCAGACCTTGCAGAGGCAAGGGGAATCAGCTTCTTAACGGGAAAGTTTCTCTGTTCTAAAACCTTCAACATCTCCTGTCCAACGGCACCTGTTGCACCAACGACGGCAACTGTATATTCCTTCATTCCCTACCTCACATAGACTTTATTTCTTCAGCTATCAGGTCTCCCATCTCCTCTGTTGAAACTAACTTACACCCTTCAGAGTAGATGTCTTTTGTCCTGTAGCCCTTCGCAAGAACGTTTCTTACTGCTCTATCTATTGCCTCTTCAACCTCGGGCATGTTGAACGAATACGTAAACATCATTGCCGCAGAGTTGATCGTTGCTATCGGGTTTGCGATGTTCTGGCCGGCTATGTCTGGAGCTGAACCGTGGATGGGCTCGTAGAGGCCGATTTTTCCACCGATAGATGCAGAAGGAAGCATTCCTAAGGAGCCTGTAAGCATTGCGCAGGCGTCAGAGAGGATGTCTCCGAAGATGTTTGTTGTAACAATAACGTCAAACTGCTTCGGCCACCTGATTATCTGCATTGCAGCATTGTCTACGTACATATGGTTGAGTTCAACGTCCTCATACTCTTTGTGAACCCTCTCAACAACCTCTCTCCAGAGAACGGTGGCCTCAAGGACGTTTGCCTTGTCAACGCTTGTTACCTTTTTGTTTCTCTTCCTTGCAACCTCAAAGGCCACCCTTGCAATCCTCTCAACTTCGTGCTCGTAGTAGCGGAGAGTGTTTATTCCAACCCTCTCATCACCGTCAACAAAAATTCCTCTCGGAATTCCAAAGTAAATTCCGCTTGTGAGCTCCCTCACAACCATAATGTCAACGCCCCTAACAACTTCAGGCTTTAGTGTAGAGGCGTCTATCAGCTCGTCGTATAACTTTGCAGGGCGCAGGTTTGCAAACGCATTTAAGAGTTTTCTCATTCCAAGGAGAGCTCTCTCAGGTCTTATCTCAAA
>Ga0256831_1002177_pt1 | contig 10298 bp, 10 predicted proteins | sample 132544metaG_FD_189087 | JGI IMG/M metagenome (GOLD analysis project Ga0256831, IMG submission 189087) | Hydrothermal vent microbial communities from Lau Basin, Pacific Ocean - 132-544 | ecosystem: Environmental > Aquatic > Marine > Hydrothermal vents | place: Pacific Ocean: Lau Basin | collected...
GGTGTAGATTGTGTTTAACTCAGGCCGATAGCGCACTGCTGTGCGTGGAGTGCCTGAGTTGGACGCAAGATGCGCCGAAGCTAGAACTTTTAAACTTTCGCTTCTTCGCGACGCTGGAGATAGTCCCATTTAGCGTCTACACGCTCTTGCCACTCTTTAATGAGGTGCTTGTACTCATCTTTAAACAAGTGTTTAAAACGCCCTTGAGCTGCTAAATACTCTTCAACAGGTACAACGTTTTTAGGACGGTAAGTAATGTTAAGTTCCGTACCATCAATGATCTCATATAGTGGGAACACTAGAGAGTCAGTTGCAAGGTCTTGAAGTGCCATAGTGTCTTCTGGAGCGAACTTCCACTCAGTAGTACACGCAGATACTGCATTGATAAATACAGGACCTTCAACAGCCATACCGTGTTGGATAGCCTTAACCATGTTTTTCCACTTGTTTGGAGAAACCTGAGCAACATATGGAGAACCGTGTGCTGCCATGATCGCCATCATATCTTTTTTGTTTCTTTTCTCACCGTAACTTACACGTCCGGCAGGAGATGTAGTTGCAGAAGAACCGATAGGCGTAGATGAAGAACGCTGACCACCAGTGTTAGCATAAACTTCGTTGTCAAGAACAACGTGCATCATGTTATGACCACGCTCAAAACAACCCGAGATCCACTGGAAACCGATGTCGTAAGAAGCACCGTCACCGGCAAAAGATACAAACTTAGGGTTACGATCGGGCTGCTTTAGACGGCCTTTGTTACCTAATGCTTTATACATTGCTTCTGCACCAGCAACTGCAGTTGAACCATTTTCAAAACCGATATGGATCCAAGATGCATCCCATGACGTGTATGGGTAAACTGCTGTACATACTTCCAGACAACCTGTAGATGCAGAAAGCACCAAGTCATCGTTAGTTGCATTTAATACTTCACGAACAATAATAGAGTGTGCACAACCTGGACAAAGAAGGTTTGCACCTTCAAAACGGTCTGCAGATGTCGAGAACTCTTTTAGATTTTTGATCTTTTTGATTTCACTCATAATTGATCTCCTTATAAAAATGCCAGTTTAGGACCACGAACGCCGATAAACTGCTGTAATGGTGTTGTTACTTTTCCAGCATCAACATTAGCCTGAAGCTCTGTGTAAAGGTCTACTAGGTGTGCTTTTGTCAAGTCACGACCACCAAGACCATAAATATAACCAGAAAGAAGTGCTCTGTCATCAGTGTTATAAAGTGCACCGGCGATCTCGTTGAACATTGCACCTGGTGTACCACCTGGAGCTGAACGGTCAAGAACTGCGATCGCTTTAACATTTTTAAATGCTGCCTTGATCTCTTCAAAAGGGAAAGGACGGAAAACACGGATACCAACAACACCGGCTTTGATGCCTTTAGCGCGCATCTCTTTAGCGACTTCACGTGCTGTCTCAACCGATGTACCCATACAAACTACAGTTACATCTGCATCGTCCATGTCGTATGACTCAACGATGTTGTACTTGCGGCCTGTAAGCTTTTCAAAGTCATCAAACGCTGCTTGGATCTTAGGCATAACCTTAGTCATCAAGTCATTGTGTTGACGTGCTTTGTGCTCAAAGTGCCAATCTTCTTCCGTCTGAACACCGTGTGTTACCGGATGATCGAAGTCAAGCATGTCGTTCATTGGTTTAAAGTCACCAATAAAGCCGTATGCAGTGTCATCATCAATTGTCTTAACACCTTGTGCTGTGTGAGACGTCATAAAACCATCTTGGTGTACCATTGCTGGTAAACGCACATCATGGTCTTCACTTACTTTGAAAGCGATGAAGTTAAGGTCATACGCTTCTTGTGGAGAGTAGGCGTCAAGTTGGATCCAACCAGAGTCACGACCTAAGTACATGTCTGAGTGGTCGCCATTAACGTTTAGTGGTGCAGCAAGTGCACGGTTTACCACGTTAAGAACGATAGGAAGACGCATACCAGATGCCTGATAAAGTGTCTCAACCATAAGTGCAAAACCTTGAGACGAAGTTGCTGTTGCAACACGTCCACCGGCAGCAGCAGCACCAATACATCCTGACATCGCAGCATGTTCTGACTCAACCATTACAAATTCGCCTTCGACATAACCGTCAGCTAGAAATTTTGCATAACCTTCAACAATAGGTGTTGATGGCGTAATCGGGTACGCAGCAACAACATCTACCTGTGCTTGACGCAGTGCTTGAGCAGCGGCAAAGTTACCGTCCCAAACTTCTGTCTCACGTAATTCCATTTTATCAAATGCCATTATTTTTCCTCTTTATCTTTCTCAGGCCAACCTGCAAGTTCTGCCTCTTCATCTGCTTGTTCTGGGAACATTAGAAGTGATTTAGGGTTTGTAGGACAAACCTCAACACAGATTCCACACCCTTTACAGTGATCCATATCGATACCAATCATCTTTTTATCACGAGAGATGATAGAGATATCTGGACAGTAGATCCAACAAAATTGACAATCAATACAGAAGTCTTTGTTGAATACAGGCTTTTCAATACGCCAGTCAGCAACACTCGCTGTAAATGAGTTGTTACTTGAATAATTACGATCTTCTTGAAGTGTCGTAGCGATATCTTTTACTTCCCCATCAAACGAGCGGAGCATTGCACCGATTTCGAATTCATCCCATCCGTTATTTTGCATCTGTGGCTCCTTATTTTACTTCATCGTATGCACGTTGGATCGCCAACATGTTTGCATCGATAATTTTTTGTGGTAATTTTCCAAGAATACGCTTCATGTTCTCTTTAAAAAACTCTATCTCGTACATCTCAGAGATCTTCATAAATGCACCAAGCATCGGTGTATTTGGGATTGCACGGCCAATGGTCTCCTGTGCGATCTTAATACAGTCTACAGTGTAAACAGTCTTACCCTCCAGCTTAGGCTGAGAAGCTACAAGTTCCTCAGTTGACAGGTGTGTTGTAATAATGAAAACTGTATTCTCTTTTGCATTGATCGTGACATCTGTAGTATAAACAAGTGCCGGGTCAATAACAAATACAAAATCTGGTTCCATATACTTTTCATGGTTCATGATCGGCTGATCATCAACACGGTTGTAGGCAGTCATTGCTGCACCACGTTTTGCTGAACCATAAAATGCAAACGCCTGAACATCTTTTCCAGTCGTAGAAATTACATCTGCTAAACCTTTAGCACCTGTAACTGCACCTTGACCGGCACGGCTATGCCATCTAATTTCGAGCATAAAGTCTCCTTAATTAACCTTCTGTTTTAACAGAATTCTGAATATGTTGTATTTTAAACAAGTTGCTCTTAAATGAAGCTTCACTCTTTTAGGATTGAAAAAAGGGTGCTTTTAACGTGACTTTTCTACCATATTTTTGAGGCGTCTCACTGCATTGAGAGCATCTGTATCTATAATGTCAGTTAATGTTTTTAATTGTTCAGCATTATCGTAGCCAGTTAAAACACCTATACTCCCTATCCCCGCATTTTTTGCCGATCCTAAGTCCAGACGCGTGTCGCCTATGATCCAGCATGTAGATTTTGAGACCTGCATCTGTTCTACTGCTTTGTTGATAGGCTCAGCATCAGGTTTAGGATGTTCCACATCTTCACGACCTATCAGGACTTCAAAATACTCCATCAACTCAAAGTGTTCCATTAATACACGCGAGTACTTTCCTGTCTTAGTCGTGACAATACCCAAACGGGCAAATTGTGACGCTATCTCTACCGCTTCTCTTGCACCCTCAAGTAGAACAGTCTTTTGTGTGGAGATGACCCTGTAATGTTCTTTATAAGTTGCGACAAAGTCCCACACTTCACTTTCTAAAACACCTAACTCACGATACATCACATCTAAAGGGTGTCCAATCAATGCCTTAATCGCTTCATCTTCAGCATGTGGATAGTTATGAACGTCAAACGAGTTGTGAAAACTCTCTAAAATAGCTTCCGTAGAATCTATAAGCGTTCCGTCCAGGTCAAATAATATGGTCAATGTCTTCCTTTTTTCTCTTATTGTAGTCACTCTTGTATTTCCCACTCGATGTAGTTATGCCAAATACCATTGAGTGTTGGTTCTATATGCTGTATCTTTTTATCAACCACCTGAATAGAATTTGGGATAAAGAGAAACAGGTATGGGTTGTCTGCCACGATCTCAGCAAAGATATGCTGTTGTACTTTAGCCAGTTTTTCTCTCTCTATAGTTCCTTGCATCTTCTCTATCATTTGGTCAACCTTTTTATTGTGATAGCCAATAAAGTTAAAACCACCTGGTTTGTCACTGTCGCTATGCCATAACAAGTAGGGATCAGGAGAAAGAGAGAGTGACCAGCCCAGCAGTACAGTGTCAAACTCCCTTGGAAAGACCACCATGTTTAAAAAAGCCTGCCACTCCATTACTCGAAGTTTCACTTCTACACCGACCTTCGCAAGTTGATGTTGCAAGATCTGTGCAGCATAAGGACGAATAGAACTCGAGTTGGAAGTCGCGATCTCAAAACTAAAAGGATGGGCTTTGTCATAGCCTGCAGCCTTTAGCAGTGATTTGGCTTTTTTTATATTTTGTACCGGTGCCGTCACACTCCGATTAAACGAAGGGCCTCCCGGAAGAAAAGGACCACTGCAGACCTGTCCATGCCCCATAAATAAGATGTCCACCAACTCTTTTCTGTCTATGGCCAAAGAGAGAGCCTCTCTGACTCTTGGATCTTTAAACTTTGCTCTTCTTAGGTTCAACCCCAAGTAGGTGTAGGCATGCGCGATCTCTTCGATCACTTTATAGTTTTTAAAAAAACTCGGTTGGACTTGTCGCTCTATCTGCATCGCCTCTAAAGAGCCTATGTCGATCTTTTGTGTTTTTAACATCAAAAAGCGGGTATTGGGATCAGGGATAACATGGTAGATAATCTTATCGATCTTGGGACGGTGTTCAAAATAGTCATCATTTGCACTCAGTTCGATATTTTTAGAAAATTCCAGTTTTGTCAGACGGTAGGGTCCAGTACCTACGGGATGGGTGTTGAACTTCGAACTCATAATATTTTTTTCATCTTTAAGAAGATGCTGAGGCAAAATACCGCTCATCCACAACTCTAAAGCTTTAAAGTAAGGCGCTTTATAAACTATTTTCAGGGTATAGTCATCCACTACCTCAACAGACTTCACCATACGAAATGTCGAGGTATAGGGAGAGACCACCTGAGGCGCGTTGATAAGTTCATAGGTAAAGAGGACATCTTGGGCTTTAAAAGCAACACCATCTTGCCACTTGACATCTCTGCGCAGTTCAAACACCAAGGTGACATTGTCTTCAAAGTAAAACTTCTCTGCCAGATCACCAATAATGTTTTGAGCATCTTTGTCATACTTTACCAAACCATTAAAAATGTAGTTAGCGATCTCTGAACTTCCACTGTCTGTTGCCAAAATAGGGTTAATCCGTGAAGGGTTTGAGGAGGTAGAGAGGTGAAGAGTAGAAGCTACCACCCATAGTGGCAGCAGTAGTAATAAAAAAGATCTCAATTTGCTACTTTTTTGAAAGGATTATAACACAAGAGTGAGACCTGAAGATACCCGCCTTAGAGGGCTATCCCATTAACAGTGATCTTTCCATCTTTCACAAGGATCTCAAAACGTACATCACCTTGATCTTTTTTGGCAAAGCTGTCTGCCATCGCCAAGTTTCCACTATGCGCTTTAAGATATGCATAAAACTTCTCTTTAAACCTTAGATCTGCATCAATATTGATGTTTTGCATCAGTGCCAAAGGTGAGACCTGGATCTTCTGCACCAAGTTGTCATCTTTTTTCACCTCGATCTTGATCTTATGGTTAAAACCATCCATCATACCGGAGTCTCTTATAGACAACTGCTTTACACTTAGAGTGTCAACGTTTAACGTAAATCCTTTAGCTAAAACACCGACTGCGGCTAACATAGTGTATTGCGAGCCGGCACTTGCTTGTTCAGATGCTTTTTGAAAGGCCTCATAAGCTGCTTCATCAATACCGTTTGCATCCATAGCAAAAACAAGCTTCTTGAGTTTGACTGAACTGTTAGCGTCGTTCATATCAAAGGCTTCTACCTCTGCTCTTACTTTGGTATTAAGTTTGCCATCAACCGTTATAGAGCTTGAAGCCGATGTCATGTTTTCAGCCTTGATCTCCATAGTAGAGAGAACATCTTTAAATTTAAAGTAGAGATGTTTTGTTTTATAGTCAAGATCAAAACTGTTTTTAGCACTAAAATGACTTTTACTCTCAAGCTCTGAGAGCTTTAAAACCATAGAAGCATCTTCTGGAAGTCTAAAGTCTACAGCAGCATTTTTAACATGAAGGTCTACACTGGTAGGTTCTACTAAAGTCCCATGGCCATCGAAGGTCGCACTTTCAAAAACGATCTTCGCTTTTTTACCATCTTGAAATACGATCTCTTTATCGATATCTTTAATATAACCTTTAAACGTACTGCCTGCTACATCATAATCCATATGGTACAAAAAAGCCCGATCTCTCAACATCTGCATCATCTGATCATAAAGCAGTGCATCTTCACTTTGCATACGTTTTGAAGCCTCATCTGTAAAAGCTACCGGATAGAGGTCTAAACTGATATCACTGTTTAAAAGAACATTGGAGTACTCTACATCTGCAGCCATCACGACATCATCCAACATACTACTCATATATGCCGGTACTTGTGCTTTAGAAAGTGAGTCAAGATAGGCTTTAAAAGCAGCAGCATCTTCAAGTTTAAATTCATAATGACTTTTAGTACTCATATAATTTGAGCCATTGTCACTGCTTGTGACTGCAATACCATTGTTTTCTAACATCGCAATGCGTTTGTTGGTCATCTTGGCGACACTTATGTTACCTACCATAGGCAAGGCCAGTACTACTGCCGTAATAATAGCACCTATGATCCATATTTTTTTAGACATGTTTTGATCCTCTTATAAATTGCGTGAATTATACATAAGATTTGTGGATAAAAAGAAAATGGGTAATGAGAAGGTGTAGTGCTAAGAAAAGTTTAGAGACCTTAGCTCTCTAAACTGCTTATAGGCTGAAACAGGCAGTGCTCTGGATCATAGTAGTCTATGTTCCCATTTTCAATATCATAGTACCAACCGTGGATATTGATCTCTCCTGTTTTGACACGACGTTGCACTGAAGGATAGGTCAAGAGGTTCTCTAACTGAGTAATAATAGAGAACTGCTCAGTCAAGCGGAGGAGTCTCTCTTTATCAGCATCTGCGCCAATAGCTTTTATAGCAAGTTCTTTAGCCGGTTCACCTAACTTCAGCCAATGCTTGGTATGAATAAGTTCAGGGTCATCTATGGTCTCAAACTGTGCTTTACAGGCACCACAATGGGTATGCCCACAGATAATAATCTCTTCAACTTCTAACACACTCACCGCATACTCTATAGCTGAAGCAGTCGAGTGGTAATCAACACTAGGGCTGTAAGGGGCGACAAAGTTACCAACATTACGAATAACAAACATGTCGCCAGGGTTAGTCTGCATCATCAGGTCAGGGATCACCCGGGAGTCTGAACAGCCAATGTACAAGGCTTTTGGATTTTGGCCCTCTTTAGCCAGACGAACTAACTCTGTCTCATTTTTTTTAAAATAACTCTCTTGAAAAAGTGCATTGCCTTTTATCAGTGTCTCTGCAGCCATAATATACCTCTAAACATAATGAGATGATTTTCTAATCTCAAAGGTGAGTATAGCTTATTTGTTTTAACAGTGATAAAAAAGTAATGTTTAAAAAGTAGATAGAGAAAAGAAGTGGGTAAAGCTAGAGCAGCAAAGCTACTCTAGTGAAGTCTCTTAGTTGGACTCAACGTGACGATCGTAAAGCTCTTGAACTGGACGTTCGTTGTCAACATAGTACTTTCTAAAGGCTTCGATCTGCTCTTTAGAAGCTTCTACCGGCTCTTTCAGAAGGTACCACTGAACGTTTTCTGAACATGGTGGTGTTGTCAATGAACCGATGTAGTGGTAGTAGTGTGCTGTATCTTTTGGAAGAAGATCTTGTGGATCTACTTCGATCTCACCACCAACATTGTTAATGACTTTGTCCAAGATAGGATCAGCTTTCCCCTCTTTAAAGAAAACAGCAACAACTGCAAGTTGTTTTGTCTTTGGGTTTTGATGTACCATATGTGCCACCATATCGTAACGTTTACCATCTACTGTATGCTCACTTTTGCCATGAAAGTGAAACTGAAGAAGCTTAAACTTTTCACCATGAAGTGTGATCTCGCCACCTGTTTTAGGTGTGACTTTAATAGAGTGACCGTTGTCGATTACAGATGCGCTAGTATGAATATCTTCGTGCATACTAAGGTCGTACTGGTGGTTCATCTCTACAGATTTACCAGGGATAATGTTGATCGGTGACTGTGTATGACCTGTTCCACAGGTTTTGGAGAACTCATCCCAGTGAGCTGGACCATTCTCTTCATAGTTCCAGTGCTTTTCGTGGTGCGCTGCTTCTGCATGCTCAGCTGGTGCTGCTTTTTCCGCGCCTGCTGGTGCTGTTGCTTTTTCCGGTGCTGGTGCCTCTGCTTCGCTACCGCCACATCCTGTCATTAGAAGTGCTGCTGCCGCACTCATCGCTAAAATTGTTTTTTTCATTGTTATTTCCTTTTAATTAAAATTTCCAGTTCGCAATAACGCGATACTGTGTCAGTTTGTCGATCTGCACGATCGAAGCACCTGTCTCACCTGCTTTGACATCGGCATCTGCCGCACTGTTACCAGTATTATTGTCCACCCAAATACCTTTTAATGCTAATGAGAAATCACTAATACTATAAGCTAATACAAGGTTGACATCTTGTTGGGCTTTAATGAAGTTACTGTTGTTATAGTATGCATATGAGAGTACAGACTTAAAACCATTAACACCTGTAAAGTCATACTTCTGTGTGTAACCTGCTTTGATTCCTGATGTACCGGCAATATAACCGCCACTACTGGTTAGACCTTGGCCATAGTTTGAAGTAAAAAGATCATTTGAAGTAATCATATCAGTAAAAAGTGGCGTTCCATCCCATGGAAGTGCCAATGAATTATGCTCGTTATCACGAGAGCCTAAAACATTGGTGTATGCAAGAAGCAAAGAGCTGTCTGCATATTTTGCACCCACTTTAAGACCAAAGAAACGCCCATTGATCTTACCACCATAACTGGCGATATCACCTTCCATCACACCTCTCGAGTGACCAATACCGTGTTGGTGCATCCCCTGAAGCCCAGCGGACCATGAAAAGTCTTTATTGACCTCATGTTTGTGAACAGCATCAAAATAGGTCAGGTTCATAAAGTCTTTAGAGTAGTAATTATAAAGACGTACTGTATGGTGCGCATCTCTCCACTCTAAATAGGCAGGAAGCACATTACCTTTTTTATGCCCTGTGATCACTTCTGTTTTAGTCCCAAGGGCATGTTCAACAATATTCACAAAACGACTTGAAGTACGTTGTTTAAACTTATCTAAATATCCACCACCGATTTTCAGACCGCTTTCAAAACTGTAAGAGAGATCTCCACCCTCAACAGAAGATGGGATCATACGAACCTCTTTGGGATTGACCAATGGTGTCTTCTCAACACGACGGCCATACCAGGCATCTAATCCCTGATATTGGTAATCCAAGTATGCCTCACCAAGAACTGAAAAGCCCTTTTGCGCAATAGGATCACCTGCTGATTTACCCAACTGAACAGCGTTGTCACGACCAATAATCGAGGTATCAACACTACTAGGTAAAGCAAATGGGTTGGTAGTCATAAAAGTAGCACCCATGGTAAAACCATAAAGTTTCGCTGTTTTATAACCTAACTTACCACCTATAGAGTTTGCCCAGGCAGAAGTCTTAGGACCACCGAGATTCGTTTTATCTTTATTAGTCTCAATAAAGTAATATTTAATATTACCATGAGTCTCACCTTTAGCAAACCAATCTACTGGATTGTCTACCTCAGTGGCAGCAGTCGCACTCATTGCGATCAATGATGATGCTAATGCCATTGTAATCTTTTTCAAGTCACTGCTCCTCGCCTTGTCATCTTCACGATGTAAGGCCATCTCATTTTCTTTTAGAGCGATTCAGAAAAATCTCTCAACATGTAGAGACTTTGGTGAAGGGCGGTAAAAGTTGAAACAAAATTTTAGCAGATAAGAAGTGAAAACTGAATTAAATATAAGAGGATGAAATGTTCAATAAAACTTAATGTATAGAGAAGGAACAGAAGAAGAGGGTTACAA
>Ga0256831_1002178_pt1 | contig 10294 bp, 8 predicted proteins | sample 132544metaG_FD_189087 | JGI IMG/M metagenome (GOLD analysis project Ga0256831, IMG submission 189087) | Hydrothermal vent microbial communities from Lau Basin, Pacific Ocean - 132-544 | ecosystem: Environmental > Aquatic > Marine > Hydrothermal vents | place: Pacific Ocean: Lau Basin | collected...
ATATTATAGATTAATACTTTTACAAGACTCAGATGTCATCTCTTTTTTATATTTTTGTGTGATTCAGGAAAAAAGGCAAAAGTATAAAAAAAAAAATCAAAATAGGGCTTGTTGTTTTAGCGGTAATAGTTTTATTACCGGCATTTATTTATGGCCTGCTTTTAATCCCATACGCTCAGACTCAACTTGCTCATATTATTGCAAATAAGTTATCTGATGATCTCAATATCGAGGTATCGATAGAGAGGACACGGGTAAGGTCATTCAACACAATTTCGTTATTTAATGTTTTAATAAAGGATGAAAAGGGTGACTCTTTACTGCATGTAGCCGAGATTGATGCATTTATCGATTCATTAAAAATCAGAGATAAGAGGATTTATTTTAATAAAATAGAGCTTCACTCCCCGGCTGCTAACATCCAAAAGAGAGATACGCTGTACAACTTCTCATTTCTGCTAAAATCTCTGAAAAAACAAAAAAAGGATTCAACTAAAGTTTGGAGTGTAGGACTGGGAGGGGTAGAAGTGGCAGATGCAACACTGTTGTATTTTGAAGAAGATAAGGTGGGTGCAACCAGTCTAGCTGTACAAAAACTGGCAATTAACAGTTTGAATATTTCAGCAGACAGCATATCAAATAGAAAGGGTACTCTTAATGTAAATATAAATAATATCTCCTTCAGCCTGAGTAATGGCTTTGTTTTGCAACAAATGGAAGGAGGTTTTGCGTTCTCGAAAGGAGTAGTTGAGCTGAAAGACTTTTTTCTCAAGTCTGAAAACTCAAGAATATCTATTGATCGTTTGGTTGCAGATACAAAGGGAATAAAAGATTTTGAAAACTATTCAATAACAAGTCCTCTGTATCTTAAAGTAAAACAGAGTTCATTGTCAGTAAAAGATGTGAAATATTTTTTGCCAGATTTTAATATTGTATCGCAAGATATTCGTTTCGCCGGATTAGTTAAAGGAAAAATTGCTAATCTTAAAGGAGATAATATTAATCTTGCAATAGGCAACCATTCGCGACTCAATTTCAACTTCTCAATTGATGGATTGCCCGATATTATGGAGTCTTTCCTCTACGTGAGGATAAAATCATTAACAACTGATGTTTCCGATTTAGAGAAGATATTGTCATTTTCAGGGAAAAAGGCACTTGTGCTGCCAAAATCATTCTCGCAGTTGGGCACAATAAAATTTAAAGGGAATCTTACCGGATTCTTATCTGATTTAGTTGCTTTTGGGGGGTTTGAAACAAATCTTGGAACAATAAAAACAGACCTCGGGCTGAAAATTGAGGAGGACAGTAAGCAGGTCTTTTATGGAGGTTATGTCTCTACACAACAGTTTGATATCGGAAAGTTGTTTGGTTATGAGAAGGTAATGGGTGATATAACCATGGATGTCACTATTAAAGGTAGTCGTAACTCAGATAAGGATTTTCTGGTGTTTCTTGAAGGAAATGTTGATTCACTTAACTTTAACAACTATTCTTATAAAAATATCTATCTTAATGGTTTTCTTGCTAATCAACACTTTAATGGGAGCGTCTATTTAAAAGACCCCAACGGAACACTCGACTTTTCAGGAGTTATTGATATGTCGAAAGATGTGCCCGAGTTTGATTTTAGTGCTTCAGTGAAAAATATGAAGCTGGATAAATTTAATTTTATTACTACTATCCCCGACAATGAATTGTCACTTGATATTGAAACAAAGATACAAGGGAAAACTTTTGGTGATGTTGTTGGATTCATCAGAGTTGATGATGTCTCTTTTACCTCTCCGGAAAAATCGTTCAAGGTTGATTCGTTGGTTTTGATAGCCCAAAGAGTCGATACAATTAAGCATGTTTTGATAGAGTCAGACCTGTTTGAAGGAGAAATTACCGGCAGTTATAATTTTAGAGATATTGGCAAAACTGTTAAGCATTTAATTTATAATTATCTGCCAGCCTTTGATGCTAATAGCACTGATGATTTGAAAGCATCGCAAGAGGAATTGAATAATTTCACCTTCTTGCTGAACCTTAAGCAAATGCATGATATTGTTAATGTCATCATTCCAAGTGTTGACATTTCGGATGAGGGAATGATACTGGGGAGCTTCAATGCGAAAAATAGTGATGTGGATATTGAAGGGGAGCTTGGATATCTTAACTACAACAATATTAAGTCAGAGAATGTCTCTTTCTTTTTAAATACCAACGAAAAAAAGCAACTCTCTTTTACCACCCGGTTTCAGAAGTTAATAATGGATGGCATTGTCACATTTAATAACTTAAGTATTTTTCAGAAAGCAGTCGGTGATAGTTTGCAAATTAATATGTTTTGGAATAACTGGGAAGAGAAGACAAATAGTGGAACCCTCTTTATATTAACTCACTTTAGCCGGAAAGAGAGAGGGTTGTTCTCATCTATTGATGTTGAGGAGTCGCAAATAATTGCAGGAGACAGTATCTGGAATATTCAGCCATCAAAGATCTTTATCTTTCCCGAAGGTTTTTCGGTTAAGAATATGAGGATATACTCAAAATATCAGCAAATAGGTGTTAACGGTTTTCAGCATAAATCCATGGATGATCATTTGGATATATTTATGGATAATATTGATATTGGAAACCTGCTTGGTGATAAAATAAAGAATCTGAAGTTGAGCGGACTTCTAAACAGCGAAATGCAAATCCGAAATGTTTTTGAAACACCAATAATAACAAGTAGTATAAATATTGAAGATCTTGTGGTTAATAGCGACTCTCTGGGTGTGTTTGCAGTTTCGTCGCAATATGAATCCAAACAAAAGTATTTGAATATTTTAACCTCATTAAATAATAATTCTCAACAGATGCTATATGGAGAGGGGGGAATAGGCTTTAACGATATGGCTGTAGATATGAAATTTAAGGTTGATAGCCTGCCAATGGCATTCTTAAATATGTATCTGGGCTATATAATGCAGGATATTAAAGGAACCTCTTCCGGAGATATGTATATCGGAGGAACAGTTAAAAGGCCTATTCTTACAGGTCGTGTGAAATCAAATGATATGAACTTTAAAATAGGTTTGCTAAACACACGATATACTCTCTACGACTCTGTTTTTTTCGAACCGAACACTATGATATTTGATAATATGACTGTTGTTGACGAATTCAATAACAAGGGAGTGTTTAAAGGAACTATAGGTCATACTCTATTTAGAAATATGAGTTATGACTTGACGTTGGAAGCAAACAATATGTTTGTTCTTAATACAACAGAAAACGATAATGAGGTCTATTACGGGAAAGCATTTGTTGATGGTAATATGTCAATAACCGGTTACACAAATGACATAAAGATTGACATTTTAGCAAAGTCGGTTGGAGATACGCAGATATCTATTCCTCTGGAGGATAATGGTAGTGCTGAGGAGGCTGATTTCATCCGGTTTAATGATGGAAACGCAGAACTGAATGCTAAGAACAATCACCAATCTAAAGATTATCATGTTGATGTGTCGGGAATGGATATTACAATGGATTTTGAAGCTACTCCTGCAGCTAAGTTACAGTTGATTTTTGATTCAAAAGTTGGAGATGTATTGAAAGGTACAGGTAATGGTGATTTGCGAATAAAAATAGATAAGGCCGGTAATGTCTTTTTTTACGGACAATATACTATTGAAGAGGGTGATTATATGTTTACTCTACAAAATGTTATCAATAAACGTTTTGTTATAAACAGTGGTAGTAAAATCCGTTGGGATGGTTCTCCTTACAATGCACTGATTGATATGAAAGCAACCTATAAGCTTAAGGCTTCAATGTATGATTTAGTAGCTGCCACATTAGACCCCGGTTCCAGTTCCGGGTATCAGAAAAGAGTACCGATTGATCTGAATATGTTATTAAGTGATAGGCTGTTAGAGCCATCAATCAGGTTCGAAATAAAAACACCATCGGTTAGCAATTCCAACCAGAATCTTATCGATGAATACATCACTACAGAAGAAGAGCTCAACCGGCAGGTTCTATCTCTACTGGTACTAAATAAGTTTTATGCCCCTGAGCTATCAAGGTCAGGTGAGTCAACAGCAAAAGCCGGTAGTAATATGGCAGTTGTAACTACAACCGAGATGTTGTCAAATCAGTTAAGTCACTGGCTGTCGCAAATTAGTAACGATATGGATATTGGGGTGAGTTACCGGCCGGGCGATGAAATTACAAATGATGAGTTTGAGCTTGCTCTATCAAAGCAAATATTTAATAATTGGGTTACTCTGAATAGTAATGTGGGGTATGGTAATTATCAAACTGAAAATGTGAGTAGCATTATTGGTGATTTTGATGTAGAGGTAAAACTGAATAAGAAAGGCTCAATAAGAGCTAAAGCATACACTCACTCCAATAATGACGTATTTTACGATACATCACCAACAACGCAGGGAATAGGTATATCGTTTCACGAAGAGTTTAACACTATTGGAGAGCTGTTGAATCGCTATTGGGATAAGTTGACAGGAAAAAATAAGAAGAAGAGAGTACAAAAAGATAAGCAGGAAGCTGCTCTGCAAAGCAAGGATGTTGAAAAAAATGAGGAAAAATGAAATGATTTATAAAACTTACCGTTTATTATTGCGTAGATATTTCATATTATTTACGATTTAATCAGGTTAATTGTACTTTTGGAACAGAAAATTTAAATTACAAATATGAACTTACTATTATTAATGCAAGCTGTACCGCAGGAGGCTGCAGAAGAGACAGCAGAAAAAACCATTGATTACATGCAGATGGCCATCAGCGGAGGTTGGATTATGTATCCGTTGTTATTGTTGTCTGTGATTTCAGTCTATATCTTTCTTGAACGCTATTTTGCAATTAAAAGGTCGTCAAAAGTCGACGATACTTTTATGAATCGCATTAAAGATTATATTCATGAGGGTAAAATAGAGTCTGCTTTGGGGCTTTGCCAGGCTCAGGACTCACCAATTGCACGAATGATAGAGAAGGGTATTACTCGTATAGGTCGTCCTCTGAATGATGTAAATACGGCAATCGAGAATGTTGGTAATTTAGAGATAAGTAAAATGGAGAAGGGACTCTCAATGCTTGCTACCGTTTCGGGGGGTGCACCAATGATAGGTTTTCTGGGAACTGTTATTGGGATGATAAGGGCTTTCTTCGATATGGCAAATGCTGGAAATAATATTGATGTCAGTTTGTTGTCATCAGGTATTTATACTGCAATGGTAACTACGGTAACCGGATTGATTATTGGTATTATCGCCTTTTTTGCATACAACTATCTTGTTACCCGCGTTGATAAGGTTGTTCACAACATGCAGGCACATGCATTGGAATTTTTGGATCTGTTGAACGAACCGGCACATTAGAATTGTAAATTGAATATTAAATAATATTCAATTTACAATTTACAATAATCAATAAATAAGGTATGGCATTACGAAGAAGGAGTAAAGTAAGTTCATCATTTAACATGTCGTCAATGACCGACATTGTATTTCTGTTGCTTATATTTTTTATGATTACTTCTACTTTGGTTCATCCCAATGCTTTGAAACTTGTGATTCCGAAAAAGAGCACAAGTAAGCAAACAGTTAACAAATATGTTAACGTAAGGGTTACTTCTGGAGGGAGTTTTTACATAAACAACAGAAAGATAAGCCGTTCGAACGTTGAAATTCGATTGGCACAAATATTGTCAGGTAATGAGAATGCGATAATTAAAATGCGCACTGATAAAAATGCTACTACAGGTGATGTTGCGTATGTGTTGGATATTGCAGAAACATTAGGGAGTAAGGTTGTATTAGATATAAGATAATGGCTCTTAAAAGAAGAAGTAAGGTAGATTCGGGTTTCAGTATGTCGTCAATGACCGACATAGTGTTTTTGTTACTTATATTTTTTATGATAACATCTACATTGGTAACTCCTTATGCAAACAGGGATATGACACTGCCAAAGAGTGATCATCAGGCATCGGCAAAACCTAATACAACAGTATCGGTTACCAAAGATTTAAAGTATTTTGTTGAAGGCGATGAGGTTACTTTTCGTCAGATAGAACCTAGGTTGAGAAGTATAATTGAAGAGTCGCCTGAAACATACGTGGCACTGCATGTTGATGAGTCAGTCCCATTTTCAGTTGTTGGAAAAATAAGAGATATTGCAGTAAGAAACAGATATAAGTTAATATTAGCTACAAGTGCAAAAGAAAAAAGAAAATAGGTTTAAGAGTCATGGAGTTGTTGGGACAATAATATTTCATGTTATTGTTTTAATATTTCTTATGTTATTTGGGCTTACCTCCATCCCGGAAGAGGAGGAGGGTATACTTGTGAACCTGGGTGACTCGCGGGTTGGCTGGGGAAAGCAGGAGCCTGAAAAAGCTGAAGCTGCAAGTAATCCTAAACCGGTTAATCCACCACCCCCAACATCAAAACCAAAAAAAGTTGAACCAACTAAAGAGCAGATAAAGACTCAGGATTATGATGATGCTCCTGAAGTCAAAAGTGAAGAGCAGAAGAAAAAAGAGAAGGCAGAAAAGAAAATAAAACTCGAAGAGAGGAGAAAAAGAGAAGAGCAACAGCGGCTGAAGAGAGAAGAGGATGCGAGAATAAAGAAGGTAGCAGAGGAGAAGAGACGTAAAGAGGAGGAGGAGCGCAAACGCCAGGAGGAGATTAAAAGACAAAAGAAAGCTATCAATAGTAATGTATCTAATGCCTTTGGAAAGAGCTCCGGATCAAGCAGCTCGGAGGGTGTTAATAAAGGTAGCGGTAATCAAGGATATGTAACCGGTGACCCCAATTCAAGGAACTATTCGGGTAGAGGACAGGGATCGAAAGGTGATGGTTTTCAACTGGCAGGCCGTTCTCTGAAAGGATCACTGCCAAAGCCGGCTTACGATATTCAGGAGGAGGGTATTGTAGTTGTTGAAATAACTGTTGACCGTACCGGAAGGGTGGTAAGCGCAAAATACACGCTCAAAGGCTCTACTACGCAGAACTCTCGTTTGAAGGAGGCCGCAGAGAAGGCTGCATTAAAGGCTCATTTTAATGCTGATCCAAATGCTTCGGCATACGTAAAAGGTACTATTACCTACCATTTCGAACTTAAATAACAGGTGTAAGTCAGAAGATTAGTTCAAATACTCCGGCAATCTTCATGCTGGCAAGCAAAACAGCTGCCAATAAAATGTATCTGATAATTTTTGTTCCAATCTGTTTTGCATATTTAGAAGCAATATAGGCACCAATGGAGCTTCCAGCGGCCAGCACTATTCCGTAAAGAAAATCAACCTGTCCCGACCAGATGAATATTCCCAAAGCAATTACAGTGTACGATAGAACAATCAACACCTTAACGGCATTTGCTTTTATCAGATCGTATCCAACGCCGAGTGCCAATGCACTTAAAAGAAAGAAGCCCACACCTGCCTGAATAAACCCACCATACACGCCCACGAAAAAGAATATTACAATTTGCCACACCGGTCGCTTACCATCAATTTTTCCTGCTTGCTCTTTTACCCACCTGTCGGGTTTTAGTAAAATAATAAAGAACATAAAGAACAATAATCCCGCGATGAAAGCATGTAATACCGTCTCATTTATATTTACAGCAAGCGATGCTCCAACAATAGCCCCAAGCAGTGCCGGAACAACTAGACCTGTCTCCTGTTTTGGTACAAGGAGCTTCTGTTTAGTAAAACTTTTAACAGCCACAATATTCTGAAAGAAAATAGCTACACGATTTGTGGCATTGGCCTGATGTGGCGATAAGCCTAAAAATATTAGTAAAGGTAGAGTTAGTAGAGAACCACTTCCGGCCAAAGTGTTAATAAATCCGGCAGCAACTCCTGCACTTATAAGTAAAAAACCATTAATGTAATCCATGGCCTGTTTTGAGATGATGTTGCACCAAAAGTAGTAATTTTTTAATTCGTTCAGAAAAGCTGTATTGTGACTAAGTTCGAAATTGAATGAAGTTATATATAGCTTGATTCTCTTAAGACAAAACATTTAGAATTCATTTCCAGACTTTTGCTAAAGCAGATATATAAAACAGATGCAAATCTGATAGTGGATAACAAAAATCAAAAATTAATTATTGAAATACATAGGCTATCTCATTGGAAAGATGATGCTGTCATAAAAAAATATGTGTAGCAATGAACGATACTGAAACGAAATTCCCCGGCTCAAATCTTACATTATCCTATAAGTTGGGATCATCCTAAATCCTATTAGGTCAGTTGTACTGAATCTCCCCAAGGATATTGTTGTGGAGAGGGTTCACGATGGACAATATCCAAACTTTTATATGGAAGAGTTGGCCGGCTCTAATGAATAGATTCATAAAAATGCGAGGTTGCACTTATTGCTACACCCTCGCATTAAAACAGGTTTACCATGCAAACATCGGCATCTTCTGCATCAGGTCGTTCACCTGCTTACGAACAGATGCAATAACCTTTTCATTTCCCACATTAGAAATTATCTCATCAATAAAATCAACTATCAAAGGCATGTGCTCTTCCGTTAACCCACGGGTGGTGATGGCAGCTGTACCAACACGGAAACCTGAGGTTTGGAAAGGAGAACGGCTGTCAAACGGAACCATATTTTTGTTGATGGTAATATCGGCTTTTACCAGAGTGTTCTCAACAACTTTCCCTGTAATGTCAGGGAATTTTGTTCTCAGGTCGATAAGCATCAGGTGATTGTCTGTTCCGCCTGAAATAACTTTGTACCCCTTCTTAACAAAAGCATCGGCCATAACATCGGCATTTTTCTTGACCTGCTCAACATATTCTTTGAAGTCATCGCTTAACGCTTCCCCAAATGCAATAGCTTTAGCTGCAATAATATGTTCAAGCGGCCCCCCTTGCTGACCCGGGAATACGGCAAAGTTCAGTACTTCTGAAACCATCTTGGTTTTTCCCTTTGGTGTTTTGTAACCCCAGGGGTTTTCAAAATCTTTCCCTACGAGAATCAGACCTCCGCGGGGACCACGCAGTGTTTTGTGAGTAGTGGTTGTAACAATGTGGCAATGCTCAACAGGATTGCTTAGCAGACCTTTTGCAATCAGCCCAGCCGGGTGAGCCATGTCACACATCAGAATTGCTCCCACCTGATCGGCAATATTTCGCATACGGGCATAATCCCATTCACGTGAGTAGGCAGAAGCGCCTGCAATAATCATTTTAGGTTTGTGCTCCAGTGCCAAAGCCTCCATTTCGTCGTAGTCAACCATGCCGGTATCCTCTTTCACATGGTATGCTATGGCGTTAAAGTCACGACCTGAAAAGTTAACCGGAGAGCCGTGAGTAAGGTGACCACCGTGAGCAAGGTCAAGACCCATAAAAGTGTCACCCGGTTTAAGGATGGCAAAGAAAATTGCGGCATTAGCCTGAGCTCCCGAGTGGGGTTGCACGTTGGCATACTCAGCACCGTAAAGTTCACAAGCACGGTCAATGGCAAGCTGCTCAGTCTGGTCTACCACCTGACAACCTCCGTAGTAACGTTTACCCGGATAACCTTCGGCATATTTATTTGTCAGGCAAGAGCCCATAGCTTCCATTACCTGCTCACTAACGAAATTTTCTGAGGCGATCAGTTCAATTCCCTCTTTTTGTCTGTTGTACTCTTCCTGAATAAGGTCGAATATTTTTGTGTCTCTTTTCATTTGATTTATAAGTTAATGTATGAGAATGCTAATCCAGAAGTTCCTCAACTTCTTTTTTTAATATTGGCAAATATCTAATTGCAATTTAAATCCTTTTGGAATTCAAAAAAATCCCTCTTAGCAGGAAGAAAACTATATATTTCATCAATTGATCTATCAATATCTTGAAGCCATGTTTTAATCTCAAGATCCATAAATTAACTTTTTTGAATTATTAATATTCTCTATGAAATATCTGTTTTTCAAAGCTCTCTCTTCTAATAAGTCAATTTTTCTATTTAATAAATTCTCAAGGTCGAATTTAAAGTTGAAATAACTTTCGGCGTACGTAATGGGATCATTTGACTTGATATCTACAAGAAAATCAATGTCACTTACATCAGAGAATTTATTAGAAAGAACTGACCCAAATGCAAACAGATGCCTAACCTTATGTTTTTCACAAAGCTCAACTATTCTGTTTTTATATGAGTCTAAATACATTAGTTCTAAAGTTTGCCCAAAGATACAAATAATTAAAAAGCGAAACTACGTATTAAATTCATAGAAGAATTATTCTGTTATGAATTATATAATTATAAGTAACTATGTATATTAC
>Ga0256831_1002179_pt1 | contig 10293 bp, 4 predicted proteins | sample 132544metaG_FD_189087 | JGI IMG/M metagenome (GOLD analysis project Ga0256831, IMG submission 189087) | Hydrothermal vent microbial communities from Lau Basin, Pacific Ocean - 132-544 | ecosystem: Environmental > Aquatic > Marine > Hydrothermal vents | place: Pacific Ocean: Lau Basin | collected...
CCCTGACCCTGCAGCCGAAACTGTTACACGCCGTGGAGCAGAAACTGATCACACCGGTGGGGACAACGACACCGAAAAAAATTCAGGTGAAAATCATCACCGCCACCAATCGCAACCTGGAAGCAATGATCGACGACGACCTGTTCAGGCAGGACCTCTTTTATCGTCTCAACACCCTGACCCTGCGCCTGCCGCCTCTGCGTGAACATAGGGAAGATATCGAAGAGCTGGCCCTTTCTTTCATGGAGCAATTCCGCAGAAAAAACGGCGGCCCGGCAATCCGGCTCGCCCAGGAGACCCTTTCCCGCATGTGCTCTTATGACTGGCCGGGCAATATTCGCGAACTCGGCAATGTCATCGAACGGGGTTGCCTGCGGGCTGAAAACGATATTTTCACCGAGGACCTGCTCCCGAACAAGATGATCGCCGTCAAAAAAGATGCAAACACCGGCCCGGCATCAACCGCGTCCCTTGATCTCATCGGCCGGGAACGTGAATTAATTGTGCAGGCGCTTGAGCAGTGTTACTGGAACCAGACCAGGGCGGCCCGGCAACTGGGCATCACCCGCAACACCCTGCGCTATCGGATGAAGAAATTCAGTATCCAGAAGCAATAAAAAGGAAAAAAATTCTTTTTGCATTGGTTCCGGCAAAAGGATATTTACTTCTTTCCGGAAAGAATTGCCGGCAAAAATAAATCCCAAAAGGAACCCTGTCCAATACCTGAAGTTGCATTACGATCTATTGCCCAGAGTTCCATATGATTCACTCGAAAAAATAAATGCGATGGCGTAACAACAAATTCATCAGGTTGTGAACCATCCGAGCCGGGAACAATATCTTTGACCAAAACAGTTCCGTCGGCAGTACCGTCACTTTTCCAAAGCTCTGAACCTGTCCGGCCGTCGTTGGCGGCAAAATAAAGAGATGCCCCGACTTTTGTCAACCCTCTAGGATAATCAAAGAAGCCATCTTTTCGACCGGGATAAATATCTTTTAACAAATGGGTACCGGAAGCGGTCCCATCGCTGACCCATACTTCTACCTGATGCACTTGATCACCGGCCACAAAAAACAATTTGTCATCAACAACTGTCAACTGGCCAGGAATATAGTTTCCATACCAATCAGGATGGCCATACACTTTACTCGTTCCTTCCGGGGTTCCATCGGTAGACCATAATGCATAATTTTTCAGAGATGGATTATCCGGATTATAAGAATCAGCTGCGATAAAATATATTTTTCCCTGGAACAGGACCAAATTTTCGGGATCAGAACTGTTAGCAACTCCGTCCTTTGTTCCCGGAAAGATGTCTTTAAGTAACTGGGTTCCATCATTAGAGCCATTAACCAATCCTTTGCTTATCCATAATTCTTGACCAGCGCTGTCTGTAATAGCAGAGAACAGAAATGTATCCCCAAAATTTATAAAATGAGAAGGACTTGAATGGGATTCCTTTCCTCCTGGATTAATATCATCAAATATGTACGTTCCACCATTGGTGCCGTCGGAAACCCACAACTCCGACCCATGGGTTCCATCATCGGCGTGAAAATAAAGATGATTCTGAAATTCAAAATCAGGTCCGGCACCAGAACCCTGTTCATATAGCTCCTCCGGGTGAATATTTTTCACCATTGCCGTTCCCTGTGCGGTGCCATCGGAGCTCCACAACTCCCAGCTGTAATCAGGATCAAAGCCGGAAAAAAAAAGCAAATTTTTAAACGATTTTAATCCTGAAATCGAGTCGCATTGACAGTACGTGTTAATGACTTTAACCTGCCGTGTCCCGTCGTGGGTTCCATTCGTCAGCCATAATTCACTGTTTCCGTCATAATTTTCATCCGCAGTAAAAAAAATATTCCCATTCACCAGGGTGAAGCGACGCGCTCCAATCATATGATACATTTCATTTGTTCCGGTTGATGTGCCGTCACTGGTCCAGAGACCCTCTCCATTTGCGGTATCACCCCAAAAATAAATGCTGTCATTTATTGGGGTCAAAAAGGCAACACTGCCAATATCCTTTACTTTATAGGGCCTGCCATCGGCTTTTGAAACGGAGGGGATGATGCAGAATAAAAAAGTGAAAAGTAAAAAAAATAGAAACAGATTGCACGTTCCCTTCTCCTGACCTACAAAAACATTTTTTTGATAAAAATATACCATTTTTGCTCTTCCTTTACATGCCCTTCAAATTATCATACGATTGGAATTACCGCTGAATATAACAAAGAAAATAAGACTGATCACAGTTCCAAATGAATACTCATTCACTGGTCTATTGTATAGTAGATTACTATCCGGAGTCAAAAAAAAAATTGATTACCAGCACTCCTCAACAAGAAGAGATAACGTCGCTACAGCAATGATCTCCAATCGAATTTAGCTACAATTATTCCTGATAAAAAAACGATGGTATCCCAGATTTCATTCAAGTGAGCTTTAGTGGCAATCAGGAAGAGAAGTGAACATCATCATTGCCCGCCATGACCCAATATCGCAGGTAAGACCAGTAACCAGAACTGCCCTGATTGAAGCCCCACCCGATAGCCGGAACCGCCGGGCCTATTCGAAACCAGGGGATCAAAAGGATTACCGGAGGAATCCAATATTCCGTTCTTTCCGTTTAAATATTCCCAGAGATCGGAATATTTGTCACCATCTGTATCCGTCAGGGCGGAGGCAGAAGTTAAATTGTTAAAATAGGCCATTTCCCAGTCATCGGCAATACCATCCTGATCCGTATCAACGACTGTGCTTCCCGTGCTTAAAATAGATAATTTGGTAATGTCTCCAGCGTTATCATACCTATAGACGATAGATCCTCTGCCAACATATTCGACACGAACAAGGCGGTTGAGCTGGTCATAGGCATAGGTAACGGTCTCTTCGGCGGCCCGGGTCAGATTTATCATACCAAATATACAAACAGGAAGAACTAATATACTGGTCAGAAGAAGCTGTCTTGAAATTTTCATTTGTTCACCATCAAACGCATTAATCATCCAGAGAAAACGGGGGCACGGTAAAATCACCAGAGGCCGGCGAATGCTTACTGTGTTGATTGTAATAACTGTTCGGATCATTTTTTGCTTTCTGAATCATCTCCGCTTCCTTATCCCGGGGCAATCCAGCGGAGTTTGCCCCCATAAACGTTGACAAAGCCCCTGCAATAGGATTGACCTTGCCGGCAATCCCACCTGCAACATCATAAACGGCATCACCATAGTTGCCTTGCCTCAGATCATTCAAAACCGTCAGGACACCGGTTGCATCACCAGTCTTCTCATGGAAACCTGCAGTATTTATTATCGTATTTTCAATCTTGCAGGGATCCACTCCACTCCCTTTACTACTGAGTGGGACGGGAGGAGGGTATCCCCAGTTCGGGCCGGAGTCATTTCTGTTGCCGTAATCCGGCATCATCCAGCCTTCCCATTTGGATGGATATCGGCTTGATCGCCCATCCGGATCAATCAGGTTAACCGGATTATCTTCCGCATATTGACGCGCATTCACCGTCACCCCCATCCCTATGGGATCATTTGAAAGAAAAGACCGGATAACGGCATCATATGTCCGACTTCCCATGTAATAGAGTCCATCATGAAGGTCGATAACCCCAAAAGACCCGACAAAGGTAAACGGATTATTGACGGTTGCCGTGGAGTTGACCTGCTGCCCAAAAGGAAGGTATTGATATCGGGCCACTAAACTTCCGGATGTATCGGAAAGAAACGCCACATTACCACTCAGATCAGTATGGTAAAAGTAAACTCCATTACTGTCAGCCATTGCAACCACCTGATTTTCCCGATACAACCAGGAAGCGGTAATGTCATTTGCCTCATTTGTCTCAAAGAGCAGTCGTCCTCTCTCGTCATAATGAAATCTTCGTATCGCGCCATTGCGTTTCCACTGCACAAGTCTCCGCTGCCCGTCGTATATCGCGCTGTTGCTGTTACCGGATGCCGTCCAATCCGTTAACAAATCTAAGAAATTATAGGTACCGCTGAAAGAACGGGGGCCGGGGATTGACGTCTGGTCGCCGGCAGGATCTGTTGTGGCAGCCTGACCATTGCGACTGACAACGGTAAAGGAATGCCCATAGGTAAAGGTTGAGGTTGTGGTTTCAGGAGTCAGTTGCGGCACCCAGGTCAACACGTTGCCTGATTTTTGAATACGGGTAACCATACCGCTTGGATTTCGTACGCCCTGTAGATCGAGATACTCCTGACCGTTTGCATAATGATGCATCCTGATCGGCATACCGTTTTTATCATTTGCAATATCGGTGGTGATTCCGTTTGAACGTGTTTCTTTGACGATATTTCCGACAGCATCATATTGCGTTGCAATAGATTGTCCCTTCCAACTGATGTTGGTAATCCTCCCTCTTGAATCATAGCTGTACAATGCCGATGACCCGTCAGGATAGGTAAGGGAATCCAGTCTGCCCGCCCCATCATAACCAAAGCTGACCGTCTTTCCATCATACCAGGTCTGCTGCGTTACCTGGCCTCTGCCGTTGCGGACATAACTATCCGTGCCCAAGGCATGCTTGCTTGCCGTCAGCAGTCCATTGCCGTCGCGAACAAAGGTGGCAACCGGGGCGCCGTCCACATCTATACCTGTCAACAGCCCGTCGGCATCCCGGCTGTAATTGATGTATTTCCAGTAATTACGGGGGGTGATAGTATGCATTAAACGACCCATTTGATCACGAACATACTCCCATCCATTTTCTTGCTCCGGTACCCCAAAAGATGATATCCCAAATGTTGAGGTGTCCAAACTGACTGCCGCCGGTGGATCCTGACAAAATTCGTAGGAACCTAACTCGTCTTTCTGGTCATATTTCCAGGAAACGGAATCGCCGGAGGCATCCTGTACCGATGCGGGCAGTCCCAGGTCATTATAGTTGGTTCGTGTTATCCGTCCCTGCGGGTCACGGCCGGCAACTTTGCGTCCGGCGGCATCATAGGTGTTGACCGTTGTATTACCGATATAATCGGATTCCCGGATAACTTGCAGGGAAGGGGTTCTCGTCACCGTTCGCATGTCACCGTTTTCATTACGTACTCCTGTTTGCGAACAGCAGTCATAATAGTATTCCCGATAGGTTCCATCAGGATGTGTTATTCTCGTCAACCGCTGGTTGGCATCATAAGCAAAAGAGGTGGTATTCCCCAGGGGATCCATAATGCCGGTCACATTAATGCCCAGGGGATCGTACAGATAGGTGGTAACCGACCCCTCTGCGTCAGTCACTGTTTTCAGATTGCCGAAACCATCATAGGAATATCTTGTTACCTTCCCTTCAGGATCAATCTCCTGCGTCGGTTTTCCCTGTGCGTTATACGCAAATTGGTAAATTCTCCCGGCCGGGGACTGTACACGTGTCCTGTTTCCATGGTCGTCATATTCTGCAGTCCATGTGTTGCCCAACGCATCAACATACTGAGTGACCTGATTGTGATCATTATAGGTATAAGTATGTACACCACCATTATAATCGGTCATCTTTGTAATATTGCCGTTCCCATCGTACTCAAGGGTTCTTGGATTATTGTTCGTCCCATGTTGATAAATCTCCACCGGCCTGCCTTGGACATCGGAAGAAATTCTTGTGGATTGTGGTCGATCACTTTCCGAATAATTGCCGGAGGGATAACGATAAATAAACGTACGGCCGGTCGGGTCAATGACCTGGGTTCGATAAATATTCTGGACAAGAAGATTGATAGCGTAACGGGTTATCGCCCCTTGGGGATCGGTTACCGAACTCACATAATCATGTTCGTTGGATTTCGACCATGTAAAAAGCCAGGGGCGCCCCTCAGTAATCATACTGGTCATAAATTTATCACCATTATAGGTATAATCGGTTCGATTCCCTATAAGATCAACGGATTGCACCATATCCTCGCCGGAATAACTGAAATGAATTTGCCCACCTCCCGGAACAGTCAACAGGGTACATTGCCCTGCCTGATTATACGTCAGGGTAGCTGTTCGATTAGCGGCATCTGTAATTTGGGTTATGGCCCCTGATCCGTTTCGTGTTATCTGCACTCGATTACCGTTCCAGTCTTCAATTGCAACGAGTGGTACGGGCCCTGTTGTCCCGGCTGGACCTTCAAAGATATAAGATAATTTTTTATCAGGTGGGGTGAGGGTAAAGATTCGCAGACTTGGATCACCATCAACTGTCTTTTGCAGATTGTACCCGTCGGGATGAGGAATGAATTTTCCATCCCATCCGCTGGTGTAATTTGGAGTGCCGAGAGGAGCGGAATATTCCATAACTACGGTTGTATCTCCTGAACCGGGAGTCGTCGAAACAACATCGGCATTGCCCGAAGGCGGGATATCAAAATGAAGTTGCCCGCCGGAATCCTGCTGAATCGTTACCCCGGAAGAGGCCTCCTCCAGCCAGGCATCGTAGGAGAAACGCCAGCCTGTACCGAAATTTGTGTGACCGGCAGCCAGGTCGGCATTCCAAGTCAATTTCAGTTGAAGAGAGGGTCCATTACCCCCTCCCCATTGAAAAAGAGGATCCTGTATGACCGGACGCAGATTGAACATATTGACTCTATATCCGGGAAGACCAATGGCTGAACAGGAATTACAGCCATACGGTTTTTTCCTTTTAAAATCCGGTTCCGTTCGTGCATGCCGTGGTAGTCCGTTCTCCTCATCATTGGAAAGACCGATTAACTCCTGAGGAATAATTACGATATAAGTATCATTCCAGCTATTATCATTTGTCCAAGTATCATCCCGGATTTGAATATATTTATCTGGTTGAAAATTAGGATTCGGATAGGCTGGAACCCTCTGATAGGGACTGAATTTTGCCTGATGCTTCAGGCTAACTGATGCAGGTGAAGGCCACCCGTCAACATTACTGTCCCATTCCTTCTGCGCAACCAATCGGGTGCCGGCATCAGGTATACTTATATCTATATGACGACTAGCTGCGATGTCATCAACGAGTTGAGCTGCAGCTGGTATGTCAACATTAACCCTGATGGTAGAATTTTTCTTTAATGGTGCTCTGTAAAAGAAAATTTCCACACTAGAATCATCATATTTGTTGAGCAGTTTAATTTGGTTGTCACCTATACCGGCGATCGACCAAACAATATCTTCTCCGTTAAGTGTTGAGGTAGTTGTAACGGCGTGGACCGCTGAAGAGAAAATAAAGAAAAGGAAAAGGAAAAGGAGATAGAAAAAATTATTTTTCATAATGTACTCATCCGACAATTCGTCGTAAATTCATCTGCATATAGGTGGTTGTCAAAGCGTTTTATAGGGTTCAGTTATTCATGTCTTTTACTCACAATGGCGGGCAGGAAAAGATTCCAGGAAAATGATGATGGAAAGACCGTCAACTGAGGTGTTTCCTGCCAGGTTTTGCCAAGGCCAAGCTCACCCTGTTCATTACCGCCCCAGGACCACAGACTGTTGTCACTCTTTTGAGCCACTATATGTGAAGTCCCAAAAGAAAAGGACTGCCAGTTGGTGTCCGTGCCGATTTGTTCAGGGATCTTTGTGTCTTCACTTGGCCAGTTCGCCCCCCAACGCCATAAGGTACCGTCTGTTTTCAGAGCAACGGTAGTATATTCACCGGCAACCACGGATTGCCAATCCGTTCCCGTGCCGACCTGAACAGGCGCGTGTCGCTCGATCAAGGTGCCATCACCCAACTGCCCATGATCATTAAGGCCCCATGTCCATAAGGTGCCATTATTTTTTATGGCTGCCGTATGTGAATACTGCCCGGCTATGACAATCCGCCAATCCCTATCCGTACCAATCTGCACTGGGGACCACCTTCTGGTTGTGGTTCCATCACCAACCTGACCTGCCCAGTTACCTCCCCAGGCCCATAAGGTGCCATCGTTTTTTATGGCAACCGTATGTCGATATCCGGTGCTCACATATCGCCAGTGGGTATCCCCATCGACCGAGACAGGGGTAGCGCTGTCCGTTGTTGTTCCATTACCGAATTGCCCCCTATCATTTACGCCCCAGGCCCACAGGGTGCCGTCTGATTTCAAGGCAAGAGTATGGCCGTAGAACCCCTCAGATACCTGAACCCAATCCGTGTCCGTGCCAAGCTGTTCCGGTTGATGTTGATCAAAGTTGGGTCCGCTCATAACACAGGTTTTTCCCCATGTCCAGAGGCTATGATCATCTTTGATGCCGGCGCTTAAACAATCACCAGCAGATACGGACTGCCAGTGGGAATCCGTACCGATTTGCATAGGGCTATATCTGTTTATTTTCGTGGTATCACCCAATTGGTAGTTTGAATTTGCGCCCCATCCCCACAGGGTTCCGTCTGAGCGGATAGCCAGGGTATAGCCTGAGCCCGTGGAAATCGTCCGCCAGTTGGTGGAGGAACCTATCTGCATAGGCACTGGTTCTGATGCGGTGACCAGTGATTTGTTACCCAACTGACCTCCGCTGTTATCACCCCACATCCAGAAAGATCCATCTGTCTTTGTCGCCGCGCTGGTGCGGCCTGCAAAAACAGCGACGGACTGCCAGTGGGTGTCCGTGCCGACTTGTACGGGGACATGGCTGTCAATCGTGGTACCAATACCCAACTGGCCGCGGTAGTTTGCCCCCCAGGCCCATAAGGTGCCATTGCTTTTCAACGCCAACACATACCCGTACGACATCGTAGCCGACCGCCAATTAGTTGCCGAGCCAACCTGAGCAGGTGTATGCCGGTCAGTTGTTGTCCCGTCACCAAGTTGACCTGAGTAATTGTATCCCCAGCTCCACAATTTTCCGTTATTTTGGATTGCCAGAGTCGAAAATCCACCCGCCGCAACGACCTTCCAATTTGCAGCCGATCCAATTGGAATCGGCACGTATGAATCTGTTGTCGTTCCGTCTCCCAGTTGGCCTTGACTGTTATCGCCCCAAGCCCATAAAGTACCGTCGGTTTTAATGGCGACGGTATGATAACTACCCGTTGCCACGGATTGCCAATCCTTGTCCGCACCAACTTGCGCCGGAATATCTCTCTCAGTGGTAGAACCATCCCCCAGTTCACCAGCAAAATTGTACCCCCAGCCCCAGAGGCTGCCGTTCTTTTTCAACGCCATAACATGGTTACCGGAGGCTGCAACGGTCAGCCAGTCGGTATCGCTGCCGATCTGAACCGGAACATGGTGATCGGTGGTGGTGCCATCTCCCAGGCGACCATTGCTATTATAGCCCCAACCCCAAAGGGTCCCGTTTTTTTTGATCGCAAAGGTTTGTTGTCCACCTGTAATGGCCATTCGCCAATCATGCCCGGTTCCAATCCGGATCGGAACACGGCTGTCCGTCGTGGTTCCGTTGCCCAACTGACCATAATTATTGGTCCCCCATGCCCATAAGGAACCATCATTTTTTACGATAACGGTATGGCCTCCTCCGCCGCCAGTAGCCCAACTTATATTGGCAGAAAAAAAACAGCACAACAGACATACGATCATGGTGATAAAAGTCGATCTTTTTTTCATAATTGTTTCCCTGTAATGGTAATAAATTGTGCTCTTTTTCGTCCCTGATGACACGGAACGAGCTATCATAATTTCCTGGAATCACGTCTTCAATTCGGACAAAACAACATTTTTTCAAGGTGGACGCAGGTACATCTTTTCTCCATACTCTGTCTGCTACTCCTCAACCTGATTCGCAAAAAACTTGGGTCCATTGCCGTATCGTGATTACGAACCCGACGACACGTGAACAAAAAACACCAATCACATACAGCAAAAGAATTCTATCTTCCGGTGGTCAAAGCGGGCAGGAACATGGGCCAGGGAAACCCCCTGGAGGCGGTATTCAACCCGAATGTGGCGGAAATCATAAAATGATCCAAATGGTATCCCGGATCAAGGGGAGTCGTTAACACCTTACTGGTTTCACCATCGGAAAAGAGGATTGTGCCTCCGAGCTTGCCACGTATATCAGGCCCCGTATCACTTGCCTGATTCAGATTTACCATAACAAGCAGAGGACCGGCTGATCCTCCTGTGCGATGCAAGGGCACGGTTGCGTATCTTTCTCCATTGTTCTGATGTTCCGTTGCCACTCCCAGATGAACCTGGCCGGAAGCCTTGGTGGAAACCAGGTAACCACTGTTTGTTTGTGTTCCCTCAAGACTCTCGCGGCCGTCTGCGGATACTGATTTAATCAGCCAGTCATAGGTTCCCGTTACCCGAAGGTGATCCTGGTAAACGGTGGTCGTCGCCGGCACGGAATGCACAGGCTGAAAC
>Ga0256831_1002180_pt1 | contig 10292 bp, 11 predicted proteins | sample 132544metaG_FD_189087 | JGI IMG/M metagenome (GOLD analysis project Ga0256831, IMG submission 189087) | Hydrothermal vent microbial communities from Lau Basin, Pacific Ocean - 132-544 | ecosystem: Environmental > Aquatic > Marine > Hydrothermal vents | place: Pacific Ocean: Lau Basin | collected...
GTACCATTTTTTAGTGAAAAACCTTCTATTTCGAAATTTTTAATATAGAACTTTGAAAGAGTTTCCAATTTTTGTTGATAAAAGCTTTTATTAAAAAAAATTTTTAGGTATAACAGAGGTATGTTATCCGCAATTTTATCGGAAATAAAACGCTCTAAGGTTTCTTCTATCCGCTTGTCAGCCTTTACCCCGTTGGAGAGGCTAACCTCCACCCGCTTTATGTGAAGTGGGGCGAAATACCAAAACAAACTTATTGCGTATAAAAACAGCGCTACCAGAACGGTTAAGAATGTTATCTTTCTCAATATAGGTATGACGGAGTTCCATTTTAAAGCGGTCATCGGTTTAAATATTGATGATAACTAATCACCAATAGTTTTTGCAGAAATAAGCAATTCCACCAAATGGTCGAAGGATATACCGTCTATCTTTGCCATAGTGGGGAGGAGGCTCGTTTCCGTCATACCCGGTATGGTGTTGACTTCCAAAACATAAAAATTCCCCGTTGAGGGGTCATACCTAAAATCAACCCTGCAGAGGTTTTCGATTTCTAAGATTTTAACCACTTCGAAAGTTAAGGTCTTTATCTCTTCCCCAATCCCGTCGGTTGTGGGAATAAAATCCGCCGCACCTTTGGTGTATTTGGTTTTAAAGTCGTAAATTCCACTTTTGGGTTTTATCTCCAGAGGAGTTAACACCTTGCCCGCAACAAAACCGCAGGTAAACTCCCGCTCTCCAACAGCCTTTTCAATCAGCACCTTTTCGGTTTTTGCGAGCAGTTTTTCAACCGCCTTGAGTAGAGCAACCCTATCCTTGACAATTTCTAAACCTATACTCGAGCCGCCTTCGGCGGGTTTCACAACGGCGGGAAAGGTATTCCATTCCTCCAATAGTGGGTCTGAAAGACCTCTAACAGCCACACCGGGTGGAACACTTATTCCCCGTTCCTTTAAAAGTCTTTTGGTTAAATCTTTATCCATACAGAGGGCGGAAACCTTTACACCTTCCCCCACATAGGGAATTCCCAAAATTTCCAAAAGACCTTGAAAGGTGCCATCTTCACCCGGCTTGCCGTGGAGGAGGGGAAAGACCAAATCAGGTTTCAACTCCAGAAGGTCAAGCGCTATATGGCGGGTTAGTTCCAAAAGATGGGTTTCGTATCCAAGCCTTTTTAAGGCGGAGGCAACGGCATTTGCCCCCTTTCGGGATATCTCGGCTTCGTCAGACCAGCCACCGCAAACAACCGCTATCCGTTTCATGGAAAACAAATAAAACTTAAGGAAGGGCTACAGTCGTTGTGAAATTACCCCTGCTTGCCCCGTAAATCCAGCAAAGTTTGAGTTCATAGGTATGGGTGGTTAGGTTGTTGGCTATAAAGCCGTAATAAAGTTTCTGCCCGTTGGAGGGGTCGCTGTAGCAGACCACACAGGTATTTGGGTCTTCGCATACCGAATTATTGGCGCAGGAAAGCGAGTTATTGCAAACGGATAGCAGTTCCGCACAAGGGTCGGTTTTTCCAACACAGTTGTTGATTTTTGAAGGATAACCGCGCAAAGTTTTGACGGCATCGACTATATGCAGGTAAATTTTGGTTTTGTTTTCCCTCCCCAAAAGGTAGGCTACGCTGTTAAAAAGCGCTATCCCTATAAGGGCTATAATCGCCATAGCGACCATAAACTCGAGAAGGGAAAAGCCTTTCCTTTTAATATCTGCAAACACACCTAAGAGTCCCGCTAACATTTTTCACCTTCCCCTCGCATACGCGAAATCTTGAAACGGCAAGGCAGTCCACCGCCAAATCGTATTTACTACGGGTGGTAGTATCCAATTCTATATTCCTCGCGTAGGTAAAAACACCCAAGGTATTCACCTTTAAAGTTGTGGTTTCGAGAGAAGCGTGTTCCAACTGAAGGGTCTTATCGGTGCAAGAGCCACTTAAAGCGGTGGCATTAACGGAGCGGATACCGACGGAAATTTTAAAGGAGCAGTGTTTCCTCTTTGCCTCCTCAACAATACTGTTTATAAAGAAATAGACCCTCTGTAGGTCGTTAAAGATATTTTGCTTCTCCGTATGGTAGAAATACCAAATCACCGAAAGGTTTATAAGTATTCCAACGATTATTAAAACCGTAAGCACATCGGCAAGCGAAAATCCCTTTCTCATCGATAAGGATAAAATGTAGCGGAAAAAGGATTTAAAACCCCATTTAGTGATTTCAACTTAACCGACCAATTGGTTCCACTGCTCCACGCCACCCTTTAGAACCTTGATGTTGTTAAAGCCGGCGAGGTCGAGCGCCATTTTAGCCATGGTTGCCCTGATGGCGAAGTTGCAGACGGTTATAACGGGGCGGTCTTTGGGAATTTCGCCCATTCTATCCATAAGCTCCCGCAGGGGTATAACTTTTATTTCGACACCTTTCGCTTTGAAGGGCATCTTTTCGGTTTCGCACTCCTCCCTTACATCGAGGATAAGCAGGTCTTCGCCCTTTTCTATCATCTCCTTAAGTTGTTCGGGAAAAACAAAACCGACAACGGCGGGGATTTTTACATCTCCACCGCAAGGAACGGAGTTTCTCAAATCCATTTTTTGGAAATATTTCCTTACGAGTTCCACGCTCATGGTGTTTAAATCTATTACCCCTTTTCCGGTTTTTGCTTATGAGCTTGCTCCTTTAAGAGGTAGTAGAGCAGTCCAAAATACTCGTGGAGTGCCTTTGAGGAAACGTTCAACCAATAGGGGGTTGGTAGGAGTTGATACCACGTAAAGGGGGAGTGGGAAGCTTTGTAATCGACGGGAACGGGTATAACCCTCTTCAAATCAAAACCGACTTTGGAAAAGAGATAAATTGCTCTCTCCATGTGGTAGGCGGAGGTAATAAGGCAGAGGGTTTTATTCCCGAGCAGTTGCTTTAAATACAAAGCGTTTTCATAGGTGTCCCTGCTCTTCCCTTCGGGGATTATATCGTTGGGGTTTACCCCGAAGTAAACGAGGGTGTTTTTCATTATCTCGGCTTCAGAAATTTTATCCTTAACGGAATATCCGCTGACCGCTATGGGGCGTCTCTTTTCCTTATAGAGTTTGTAGGCAGCCATAACCCGCTTAAAGGCATCTTCATTTAGGTCATTTTTTAAGTCCAAAAATGGGGCATTTACCTTTACCCCTCCACCCAAAACGGCTATAACTTCGCATTTGTCCCTCACCTCCTTAGGTGGAGGTTGAAACTTCTCCTCAAGGGGGGTAATCAGCAGAGAAGCCACCGGTTGGATTGAAAGTAAATAGAGGATACCCGCCAAAGTGAGGGTGATATTTCCCAACCATTTTGAGCGTTTGAACCTCAAAAACACCCCCAAAAGGGTTAGAAAGAGAATTACATTTCCCGGCGGTAGGAGAACCCAATATGTCAGCAACTTTTTAAGGGAAAACATGGAAACAAAATTTTTAACCCTATGGCGGTGGAATTCGTAAAGAGTGTTTACCGATTGGAGGATTTACCCAAAACCAACGAACCGCGAAAGGATATAGTGTTTGTCGGTCGTTCCAACGTTGGGAAATCCTCGCTCCTCAACTTCCTCACCGGTAGGAGTATAGCAAAGGTTGGAAAAACCCCCGGAAGGACGAGGGCTATAAATTACTTCAAGTGGGACTTTGAGGGGGTAAAGGCTTTTTTGGTTGACCTACCCGGGTATGGATTTGCGAGGGGAGACCGCAAAGAGGTCGAAAATTGGAAAAGACTCATCGAGGGATACTTCAAAAATAGGGTTTCCGATATAGGTTTGGTTCTCGTTCTGGTGGACGCAAAGGTGGGACCCACAAAAGATGACGCCCTAATGTTGGAGTGGCTTCAATATCTCGGCATTCCCTATGCGGTCGTGTTAACCAAAACCGATAAGGCTTCTCAAAAGGAACTTTCTCAAACGGTTAGGAAATTAAAGGAATTGGGGGTAGAGGAGATTATTCAAACCTCTTCGAAGGAGAGGAGGGGAAAAGATAAACTCTTAAAGGTTATCTTCTCCCATTTAAGGAAAAACCCCTAACGGGAAAGGAATTTGTAATACTTACGCATAGTTATGTGTCCCTCTATGCGGTGGAGGGTATCCAAGGCGACACCGACGGTAATGAGCGCCGTAGTTCCGCCGAAATAAAAGGGTATATGGGTCTTTATCTGAATGATGACGGGAATAATCGCTATTATCGCGAGGAATATCGCACCCACAAATAGAAGGCGGTTTATAACGGTGGCGAGGTATTCCTCCGTCTCTTTCCCGGGGCGGATACCGGGTATATAAGCCCCCGCCTTCCTTAAATTCTCCGCTATATCGTGGGGATTAACGATAACGGAGGCGTAGATGTAGGTAAAAACGATTATCAGCAGAACGTAAATTGCGTTATAGACCGGTGAATCGAAGCGGAGCCAATCCCGTAAGAATGCCAAGCTCTCTATGTGGAACATCTGTATAAAGGTGGCGGGGGTTACCAAAATGGCTTGGGCGAAAATTATCGGCATTACGCTAACGGGATTTAGCTTTATGGGAAGGTAGGAAACCGCGGGGGCACCAAAGCCGACATTTCTACGGGGATATTGTATGGGTATTCGCCTTTCCGCCTCCTGAATGATAACGATACCGACGATGATAACCAAAACGGCAATCAGCACAATTGCGAGGTCTATAATCGAAATTTCCCCCGTTTTAAAGGTCTCTATAACTTGGGCTACCATAGAGGGAAATCGGGAAACTATACCGGCAAAGATTATTAGAGAAGCGCCGTTGCCTATCCCGTGTTTGGTGATACGCTCACCCAACCAGGTGACAAACATAGCACCCGCAACCAATATAACAACCGACGTTATTGTGAAGGCAATCCCCCCGTTATAGACGAGCGGTGTCCCATCGGGGGTGGTTTGGTTCTGTAGCCAGACCGTTAGGAAGAGGGCTTGGACGGTGGCTATTAGCAGTGTTAGGTATTTGGTGTATTCCTGAATTTTATAACGTCCGTAATCGCCCTCCTCCGTTTGGAGCTGTTTGAGGTAGGGAATGGAGGCGGTTAAAAGTTGCATCAAAATAGAGGCGGTGATGTAGGGTAGGATACCGAGCGCAAAGACGGTCATTTTGGTAAGCGCACCGCCCGAAAAGATGTTGTAGAGCATAAAAATACTTTGGTTGAATTGGTTGAAAAACTCTTCCAAAGCGGAGGTATTAATTCCCGGAAGGGGAATGTGTGTTCCCGCCGCGTATATTAGCAAAACGCCTAAGGTGTATAAAAACCTTTTTCGGAGTTCTTCTATCTCCCAAATATCCAATAGCCAGCGAAACATAAGTTAAAACATGATAAGGAAGGGTATTCTTCAACCCCTCCTAAGGGAGATATCCCCATAAGGAAATTCTTTAACCGCCCCGTAGCAGGTCTTTATAACGGCATATCCCTTTGAGTTTATACCTAAGAGTTTTCCACACTCCCTTTGGTCTATTACAACCCTCTTTCCCCTCCAAAGGAGCTTTCGGTTAATCCTCTCCACAAATGGTGTAAATCCTTCAGACCTAAAGAGGAGGAGGTCGGAAGACAGATTTTCCAAAAGGAGGTGGAGAAATTCGGAGAAATCGACCCTGTTTTGGGTTTCCAAGTAAATGGAGGTCGCCATCTTTTGGAGTTCGGGAGGAAAGGAGGTCGTATTCAAGTTAACCCCTATACCGATGACTATATCCTCCGCGGTCGTCTCGACCAGAATGCCGGCAACCTTTTTTCCTCCGATATAGACATCGTTAGGCCACTTTATACGCGATAAAGTGTAGCTATCCACAGTTTCCGATACCGCAATCCCGCAGACCAGAGATATAGGGGAAAGTTCCCCGCTTTGCGGGAAGTAATCCTTTGGAAGTTTAAAGGATAGATATAAGCCCGCCTTCGGCGGGGAAAACCAGCGGTTGCCCTTTCTTCCCCTACCCGCCGTCTGCATAGTGGCTATCAGAGGTTTAAAGTGGGGAAAGCTTTTTTCTTTAACCACCTCTTGGGTGCTGTTTACCCTCTCCACTATTAGGGGTTCGGTAAATAGAGAGGTAAAGATTACCCTCACGGTGAAGTATAAAAATATTTCCTTCTCTCCTTTTGGAGGAATTGCAAAAATCAACCTCTACGGGTTGTTATCGACAACAATTTTCCCCCTACCGGTTTTTTTGGCGATATAGAGGCGTCGGTCGGCTACACGAAGCGCTTCCTCCAAATCGAGGGTCTCGGCGGGAATTTTTGAAACACCGCACGATACCCCCAAGGGTATCGCATAGCACTTTCCAAGTCTCTTAATCTCCTCCGATAACTTCTGATAGTAGGGGCAAGAGCGACAAACCTCCGGTTTATCGAAATATTCGCAGTTGATAATACCGGCTACGAATTCATCCCCGCCCCATCTACCCACAATATCGTAAGGCTTGAGAATTTTTTTCAAAATAGAGGCAAAATTCCTCAAGACCCTATCGCCTTCTTCATGCCCCAAAGTATCGTTTATTAACTTGAAGTTATCCAAATCCATAAAGCATATACAAAGGGTGTTCTTATGGTGATTGCTCTTTATTCGCTCTACTTCCCTCCTCAACGCCTGAAGAAGTGCCCTTCGGTTTAATAGCCCCGTAAGGTGGTCGGTGGTAGCCTGTTTATGCAGTTCCTCCAAAAGTTTTTTGTTCTCCTTTAGTATCTCGTCGTATTTCTCGGAAATCTCTTCCAAAATATTTAGGAGAAGCTTAAGCTTAAGTTCCGGAGGAATCATAATTCCCTAACCCCCACTATTACCGATGTTTGGTTGTTGTATTTGAGTTTTCTACCTATTCTATCTATTCCTATCTCGCCGAGGGTATAGAAACCAAACAGAGGGGTATTGAATATGGCGGAATATCTCCGAGCCTCTTCCTCGTATAAGTCTTCCAATATAAACTGTCTTGCCAAGCAGGAAAAGTTAAAGGCTACATCTATTTCACCCACAGCGTTTTGAACCCTTATAGCCTCTTCGGTATTCGCTCTTAACAACTCCTCCTTTAAACCGAAGGAAAACCTAAATTTCCAACCCTCCCTAATGGGTCCGTAAAATTCCAAATACTCCTTATTACAGGGTATCCGTTTAAAACTCCTAAGAACGGAAACGCTTTTTCTGTATTCGTTCAAAATAGCTATTGGGGAATACCAAAAAATTCTTATATCCCTTTCGTTTAACCCCCTTGAAAGTTTCTTTATCAACCTTTCCACCTTTTCGTGTTCCACTTCCAATATGCGGTTTTCTTCCGCCTTGGTAACCGTGTAGATGGGTCCCAAAATTCGATAACCCAAAGCCTGTCCCGTTGCAAATTCCACATTTTCCAAAGTGAGGATTGCAAAACCATCTTTAATAACCCCTTCGGAGGTGTAAACATTCGCTATAACCCCAAAGGAGGGAACATCTATTCCCGAAGCCACTCCCCCGACGAGGTTGGTAATTCTTTTTAACTCCTTTCCCAAATCCTCTATAAAGAAACCGACCAAACCTTGGGAAAAAGTGGAAAAGATTAAATGTAGATGCTTCTTCCCGTGATAGGATTCCAAGTATTCCGCCGTCTGTTTCAGTAAACCCCGATAGTTTTGGGATAAACCCTTAATGGAAAAAATCCTAAAACCGCCGTTGGAAGTGAATTTGATAAAGAGAACTACAAGGGCATCTTTAACCGTTTTTTCGTTTGCAAACGCGGTTGTGGAGTGGAAGGCAACCCATTTATTTTCACCAAAGTAGTTATCAAAGGTTTCTATAGCCCTATTATCTATCGGATAGACTTTGGGAGAAAAGGAGACCAAAGCCAAGTCGAAATCCTGATACCTATAAAACCTATCCTCCATAAGTTGTTCCAAAACATCTTCAACCGCAAATTTCAGCACCGGATTTTTTGAAAAATACACCCTTGCCAACATCCCCTTAATTTGACAAATATAGCACAAATAGAAACTTCATTTGTTTCAAAAAAAATTGCATGATTTACATTATCAAGTTTTTAAATCCCCTTTAAGGCTTAATTTAGCCCGTTATCCTTTTCCTCTTAATGGAGGAAAAAAACAAAAAACTCGACCTGAAGAATACCCTAAACCTCCCAAAAACGGATTTTCCTATGAAGGCAAACCTCCCAAAGAGAGAACCGGAGATAGCCAAACACTGGGAGGGACTATACCAAAAGATTAAGGAAACCCGAAAGGGTAAACCTATGTGGGTTCTCCACGACGGTCCTCCCTACGCAAACGGGTCTATACATATAGGGCATGCCTTAAACAAAATTCTCAAAGACATCATCAACAAATACGAACTTATGCAGGGTAAAGACCTCGACTACGTTCCCGGGTGGGACTGCCACGGGCTACCGATAGAGTTAAAGGTCGAAAACCGCCTAAAAGAGAAGGGTATCAATAAAGAGGACATCCCGAAGGCGGAATTTCGCCGTATGTGTCGCGAATACGCCGCAAAGTGGGTTGAGGTGCAAAAGAGAGACTTTATGAGGCTTGGGGTTCTCGGTAGGTGGGAGGAACCCTACCTAACCATGAACCCCCAATATCAGGCTACCGAGGTGAGGGAACTCGGAAGGATATTCGAAAGGGGGATAGTCTATAGGGGTAAAAAACCGGTCTATTGGTGTATCTTCTGCACCACCGCCGAGGCGGAGGCGGAGGTCGAATACAGCGAAAAGAAAGACCCCTCCATCTATGTAAAGTTTGAAATAGAAGACCCCGAAGGGCTATCACCGATTTTGAAAGGAAAAAGGGTTTACGCGGTAATTTGGACTACCACCCCCTGGACTCTGCCGGCTAACCTCGGGATAATGGTCAAACCCGATGCCGAATATGTCCTCGTGGAGATGGGCGACTTGGCACCGGGCGACGAGGTTTACATAATTGCAAAGGACTTGCTCGACAACTTCTATAAGGAAACCGAACTCCCCGAAGGGGTAATTCTCGGCACCGTAAAAGGCGAACAATTAGTGGGATTGAGCTACAAACATCCCTTCAATACGAGGGAGTTTTTAAGTCAATTCCTGTCCCCCGAAACGGTCAAAAATATGTGGAAGATATACCCCTCGGAGTTCGTTACGCTCGATACCGGTACGGGTTTGGTTCACATGGCTCCCGGTCACGGTAACGAGGACTACGCCATAGGTCAAAAGTTCGGTCTGGAACCCTTCGCACCGGTGGACGATAAAGGTTTTTACACCGATGAGGTAATAGAACCTTTAAGGGGACTAAGAATTTACGAACAAACCGGTAGGAGGAATAAGGAAAATTACCAAATAGTCCGTTCTCCGGCGAATTTCCACGTTATAGAACTCTTGAAGGAGAGGAATGCTTTAGTCCACTTGGGGGATTTGAAACACTCCTATCCCCACTGTTGGAGGTGTAAATCTCCCGTAATATTTAGGGCAACCCCCCAATGGTTTATCGCCATGGATAAACCTATGGAGTTTTAACCTTCCTTTTTTCCCCTTTAAAGGTTTTTGGCTAATCTATTCCATTATAAGAATTTTCTAATATTCTTTGTCAGATAAACGCTTTGTGATAAATTTCCAAAATTAGTAATACCCGCGGGAGGTTTGTTATGGGTAAAACCTACTGGGAAGCCTTTAAAGAGGCAGGTATTTCCCGTCGTGAATTTCTGAAATTTGCGACCTATATAACCGGTCTGATGGGATTGGCTCCTTCTATGGTTCCCAAGGTTGTGGAAGCCCTCGAAACCAAGGAGAGGGTTCCCGTCATTTGGCTCCACGGTTTGGAGTGTACCGGTTGCACCGAATCCTTCATACGTTCCAACGCTCCTTACGCGTCCGACCTATTGCTGAATGTGATAACCCTCGAATACGACGAAACCCTTCCCGCCGCCGCCGGAATTCTTTACGAGGAAAACGGAAAAATGGTTAGGAGCGGTCTCGTGGGACACCTCGATAAGGTTGTGGAGGAATATAAGGGTAAATACATTCTCGTATATGAGGGTGGCGTTCCCCTCGGAAACGACGGAAGGTATTGCATAGTTGCCGGAAGACCCTATAAAGAAGATGTTGTTGAATTGGCTAAGCACGCCGCTGTTTTAATGTCGATAGGAACTTGCGCTTCGTGGGGTGGTATTCAGGCGGCTAGACCTAACCCCACCGAATCGGTTGCGGTTGACGCACTCGTAAACAAACCCCTTATAAAGGTTCCCGGTTGTCCCCCCATACCCGAGGTTATCACCGGAACCATCCTACATCTGGCACTGTTCGGCATGCCTCCCCTCGACGACCAGGGCAGACCCAAACAATTT
>Ga0256831_1002181_pt1 | contig 10292 bp, 9 predicted proteins | sample 132544metaG_FD_189087 | JGI IMG/M metagenome (GOLD analysis project Ga0256831, IMG submission 189087) | Hydrothermal vent microbial communities from Lau Basin, Pacific Ocean - 132-544 | ecosystem: Environmental > Aquatic > Marine > Hydrothermal vents | place: Pacific Ocean: Lau Basin | collected...
ACGCAGGTCTTCGGGTCCGTTCTTCAGCACAGTCCGTCCCTCCCTTGGGCCCGCCCCGGGCCTCCACCCGGTCCCTTCCGTCCCGGACCGGCCCTCCGGGACAGGGAAACCAGGCTCGGAATGATACTCCCCCGGACCCGTTCTTCAACCATCCCGGCCCCCAGGGGGCGGGAATCCCTCATGACAAGGGGAATTCCCGCCCCTTTTTCTAAAGAAGATCCATGTCCCTTCCCGATCCATGAACCCGGGCCGCTTCCACCGGGAGGCCGGCCCAGGCGCAAAGGGTCATTACCGGAGGATTTCAAGATGGGGCTCAGGGTCAACACCAATATCGCCTCGATGAACGCCCAGCGCTCCCTGGAGAGCGCTACTCTACGGTTGCAGGCCAACTTCCGCCGCTTGTCTACGGGCCTCCGTATCGCCTCGGCGGCGGACGACGCCGCGGGTCTTGCCATCAGTGAGAGGTTCAGGGCCCAGATCCGCAGCACCCAGCAGGCCCGGAGAAACGCCATGGACGGCATCTCCATGGTCCAGGTGGGCGAAGGCGCACTGAACGAAGTCTCCAGCATCCTCATCAGGATGAGGGAATTGGCTGTTCAGGCCAAGAACGGCACGGTGAGCAACAAGGACAAGGAGACCCTGGACGCGGAATTCCAGGACCTGATCAACGAGATCGAGCGGATCGCCAAGTCCACGACCTTCAACGGCGTGGATCTCCTGGACGGGTCCATCACGAGCGTGACCTTCCAGGTGGGAACGGGAACCACCACGGGAGTGGACAGCATCAACGTCTCCCTCACCCCCATCCTGGCCACCACGCTGGGGTTGAACAGCCTCTCCATCGGCTCGGGGGCCAACATCGGCTCCGCCATGACGGCCATCGACAACGCCATCGACAGGGTCTCCCAGATCCGGGGCAATTTCGGCGCCGTTCAAAACCGCCTTTCCAGCACGATCTCCAACCTGGGCGTGCAGGCCGAGAACCTCTCCTCAGCGGAATCGCGGATCCGGGATATCGACGTGGCTTCCGAGACGGCCCAGATGACCAGGAACTCGATCCTTCAACAGGCGGCCATCTCCATCCTGGCCCAGGCCAACATACAGCCCCAGGCGGCGCTCCAACTCCTCCAGGGCAGGTAAAGCCTTATCCCCCGCTCCAGAAGCGAGGGGAACGAACATCTAAGGGGGCCGAAAGGCCCCCGAGTTCGTATTCAAGCATCGAGGCTCAGCCCTGCTTCTTCTCCAGGGCGGCCACGGCCCGGCAGACCTTGGATTTCTTCCGGGCCGCCGTGTTCTTGTGGATCACGTGGGTCTTGGCGGCCTTGTCGATCTTCTTCATGGCCACAGGCAGGACCTTCTTCGCTCCCTCCAGGTCCCCCGCCGCCACGGATGCCAGGACCTTCTTGGTGAAGGTCTTCATGGCCGACTTCTTGGCCTTGTTCGCCAGGCGGTCTCTCTCGTTCTGCCGGATTCTCTTCTTCGCCGATTTGGTATGGGCCATCCCAGTCTCGCTCCCAGGCACTTGGGCCGGAAAAAACCAGGCTCAGCGACCTAGGCCTTGCTGAGCCTTTCCAGTCTTTCACTCACGTCCTTGAAAGTGATGTCTTCCTCGTAGATCCGGGCGAACTTCTCTCTGGCGCCCTGCAGATCGCCCTTCTCCTCGAGAAGCACACCCATCTCATAAAGAACCTCCCGGCTCTTCTCACCGGAAGGCCCGAGAGATTCGAGCGCCTTAGAGTACTGAGAGAGGGCCAGGTCCACAAGCCCCTTCCGGCGGAAAGCCCGGGCCAGGCGCACCTGGGCCTCCGTCTTGAAGCGAGGATCCTTCACGGCCTGCTGAAACTCCGCCACAGCCTCGTCCAGCAGGCCCCGGCTCAGGAGAGCCTCCCCAAGGCGGAACTTGAGTCCCAGGTCCGTGGGATTGGCCTGGACCAGGTCCCGCGCCACCTGGAGGCGGGTCTCCTCAAGTTCCTCCCGCGCCCTTTCCATGGCTTCCTCTCCCGCCCCCCCTTTCCGGGCCTCCTTCAGGGCCTCCTCCTTCTCCTGGATCCGGAGTTCCCCCAGGAGCCGGAGGGCTGCCAGGCCTCCTTCTCCCCGGGAGCGGAGTTGTTCCAGCAGATCCAGGGCCTCCCGGGGCCGCCCCAACTTCCGCAGGACTTCGGCTTTGCGAAGCAGGAGGGCCGGCGCATCGGGGGTCTGGGCCAGCTTCTTTTCCAGAGCTTCCAGGTCCTCCACCAGGTCCTCCCTGGTGCGGACCACCCGTTGGCTTCGCTCAAGCTCCTGGGCCTTTTCCTTGTCCTTGATGAGTTCCCTGGAAGAGGCTGCCTGGGCGAAGCGGGTCCGCTCCAAGGCCCCCTCGGCGGAAAGATTCTTCCGGGCCCGAAGGGCTTCCTGGTCCCGTGGGTCCGCTTCCAGGGCTTTCTCGTAGGCCTCCAGGGCCCCTTCCAGGTCCCCCAGCCTGCGGCGGAGGACGCCGATTCTCTTCCAGGGCCCCGGGTCGTCCCGCCTCAGCCCGGCCAGGTCCTCGAAGACCACCTGGGCGCTGCGCAGGAAACCGGCCCGCTCCAGGGCGTCTCCCAGGGCCTCCAGGGCCCTCTGGTTGCGGGGATCCACTTTGAGGACCTTGTCCCAGGCCCGGGCCTCACCGGCGGGATTCTTGCCCAGGCGGGAGAAAAAAGCGGAGATCCTGGGGCCCAGGCTCGAAAGGTAGGCCAGGAAGGGCTGGACTTTCCTGTAGGAGGCATACCTATCCAGCGTCTGGTGCAGGCCCCGGCGGGCCTCCTCGTAATCGGGCCTGAGGCCCAGGATCTGGTGGTAAAGCTGGATGGCGAAGGGAAAGTTCTTCTTCCGGGCCGCTTCTTCGGCTTTCTCCAAGTGCCGGGAAAGATCGACCATGGGCGCGCCTCCTCAAAGTGGTCCGGACGATGCTAGGGGGGGCTCCCGAAAGGCGCAACCTGCCTTGACCCTTACCCCGGCATGGCCTAGGGTGCCTGCCAATGGAAATCGTCTTCTATCCAGACCCTTTCCTGCGGAAGGTGGCCCCTCCCGTGGAGGATTTCGGCTCCGCCCTGGCCCAGACGGTCCGGGAGATGCTGGACTTCATGTACCGCTCCAAGGGAGTGGGCCTGGCGGCTCCTCAAGTGGGCCTCCCCCTGCGGTTGTTCGTCTTCAATCCCTCGGGGGACCCGGAAAAGAAGGAAGAGGAGGGGGTCCTGGTCAACCCCAAGATCGTCCGCCGGAAAGGGGAAGAATACGGAGAGGAAGGGTGCCTCTCTTTTCCGAACGTGTATGGCGAAGTCCGCCGGGCCACGTGGATCCTGGTGGAAGCCCTGGACCTGGAGGGGCGTTCGCAGGCCTTGGAGTTCCGGGACTTCCAGGCCCGCGTGGTCCAGCACGAGCTGGATCACCTGGACGGCATCCTTTTCGTGGACCGGATGGAACCGGCGGAGAAGATCCGGATCCGCAGGCAACTGGAACAACTGGAGCGGGAGTTCAAGAAAACCCGTGCGACGGGTCGTTGATCTGTCCCGCCCCCTGGGGGGAGCCTCGGTGGTCACCGTGGGAATCTTCGACGGCGTCCATCTGGGCCACCAGGGGGTCCTGAGGGATCTCAAGGCCCTGGCCCGGGAGATGAAGGCCCCTGCCACGGTGCTCACCTTCCGGACCCATCCCGACGGTCTGGTCCAGGGGAAGACTCCATCCTTGCTGGTCTCGGTGGAATACCGGCTTCTTCTCCTGGAGCGGGAAGGAGTGGACCAGGCCGTGGTCCTTCCTTTCGATCAGGCCCTGAAAAATCTCACGGCCCGGGAATTCGCTTTCCAGGTCCTAAGAGACACCCTGGGCTGCAAGGCCCTGATCATGGGCTTCGACTCGGCCCTGGGGAGAAACCGGGAAGGAACCCTTGCGGTCATGACCCGGCTGGGGAAGGAAGCGGGCTTCCTGGTGCGCCAATCCCTTCCCATCCTCTGGCGGGGGCGGCCCATTTCTTCTTCCCTTCTCCGGGAGGCCGTGGCCCGGGGCGACCTGGGCCTGGCCTGGGCCCTCCTGGGCAGACCCCACGCTTTTTGGGGAACCGTGGTCCCGGGGGAAGGCCGGGGAAGGCCCTTGGGATTCCCAACGGCCAACCTGAGGCCTTCCGGCCTGGAGGTCCTTCCCCCCCGGGGCGTCTACGCCGCCACGGCGGAACTCCGGGGAAAGACCTGGCCCGCCGTCCTGAACCTGGGCACCTGTCCCACCTTCCAGGGCAAGGAGACCCTTCTGGAAGTCCACCTCATCGGGTACGAAGGTGACGACTTCTACGGGGAGTCCCTGGAGGTCTTCTTCCACGGCCGCCTCAGGGAAGAGCGGACCTTCCCCGACGCCGGGGCCTTGAGGGCCCGGATCGAGCAAGACCTCCGGGAATGCCTGGAACTCCTGGGAAAAGGAGAGAGCCCCGCGGTTGACACATTGCCCCGGCCCCCTACAATTCCCGGCTCGGAATGTGAACCGGGGCCTTACTCCCCTTGACCCGGGAGGAGGGTTCCTGTCGTGGGCGGGTAGCTCAGGTGGTAGAGCACGGCACTGAAAATGCCGGTGTCGTGAGTTCAACTCTCACCCCGCCCACTTTTTTTTATGGTTCACCCCGGGTCCGGATCCCCCCGCGAGGTGGACGGAAGGGGGACGTCCGGCGGATCCCCCCCAAAACCGAAATCGTGGAAAGGCGGAGCCGCCGGGCGCCGTGGATGGTTGCAGTTGGCGAACCGGGAAGACGTGCGGCCCAGGAGGCCCCCCCGCGCAAGGAGACTCTCGGCCGAACCGAGCCTCCTGGAACGGATTCTCGCCCTGGTTCTCCCCTTGCTGGTCACGGCCGGACTCATATCCCTGGGGATGTATCTCTGGCCCAGCCAGACCACGTGGCTTCTGGGCCACGCCACGATCTCCTTTTTCGCCCTGGGAAAATTCATCGTCCTGGGCGGAACGGTCCCCGGGGAACTCTTTACGCCCTGGGAGCTGGCCCTTCTCATCACCTACATGGACACCCTCACGGGAGTGCTCTTCGTCTACAACGTGGATCTCTTCTTCCGCCTCCCCTTGATCGGTCCCAGGCTCAGGAAGATCCGGATCCGGGCCCGCCGGGTCCTCCAGGTGAATCCCTGGCTGCGGCGCAGGTCCTACCTGGGGGTGGCCCTCTTCGTTATGTTCCCCTTGACCGGAACCGGAGCGGTGGGCGCGGCCTTCCTGGGAAAATTCATGGGGCTCAACCGTTACGGCCACCTGGCGGCCATCAGCGCCGGCGGGGCAATGGGCGGCTTCTCCATGGCGGCCCTGGCGGCCCTGCTGGGACGGGAGAAGGCCAACGAACTCCTCCACCAGCCATGGATCCTTGGAGGGATGATCCTGGCCCTTTTGGCCCTGCTCTTCTTCCTGGGCAAAGCCTTCATGCGGGGCACCCAGCCCAGGCAGGTAAAAACGTAGGGCACGCTGTAAGGGACGCCCGAGGGGCGGAGCGAAGCGAGGCCCCGACGGTCGTCCCGCGATGGATCCCACCCCCTCCGGCACTTACCACCGGGCCGGCGTTCACCTGCGTCGCCTCAAGCGACGCAGCCTCCGGCGGCCCCTGCAAATGGATCAGGTGATATTCAGCTTCTTGAGTTTCCGGTAGAACGTGCTCTTCCCGATTCCCAGCTCCCGGGCTGCCTTGACCTTGTCCCCCCCCGCCTTCTCCAGGGCCGCGAGGAGGGCCATCCTCTCATAATCCTCCAGGTTGACCCTCCCCCTTGGGATCTCCACGAGCTTGCCGGGAGGAGGAAGATCCGCCCCTCCCCCGCTCCGCCCGGGACGGGCCCTTCGTTCCTTCAGGTAAGGGGGGAGATCCCTGAATTGAATCACCTCTCCGCAACCCAGCTCGAAGGCCCGGACGATCACGTTTTCCAGCTCCCGGACGTTTCCGGGCCAGGAATAATCCTGGAGAATTTCCATCACTTCCTTGGAGACGTCCCGGACCTTCTCCTTCTCCCTCCCGTAGATGACGTTGTATTTCTCGATGAAATGGGCCACCAGGAGAGGGATGTCGTCGACCCTATCCCGGAGCGGGGGAAGATGGATGGTCACCACGTTGAGCCGGTAGAAGAGATCCTCCCGGAAACGGCCCGCCCGCACCTCCTCTTCCAGGACCTTGTTGGTGGCGGCGATCACCCGGACGTCCACCCGGATGGTCTCGTTGCTCCCCACGGGCATGAAGGTTCCCTCCTGGAGAACCCGGAGCAACTTCACCTGGGAGGAAGGGGAGATCTCGCCAACCTCGTCGAGAAAGATCGTCCCTCCGTCGGCCGCCTTGAAGAGCCCGACCTTCTTGCGCAAGGCCCCCGTGAAGGAGCCCTTCTCGTGGCCGAAGAGTTCGCTCTCGATCAGGTCGCGGGAGATGGCCCCGCAGTGGATGGGAAGAAAGGGTTTGTCCGCGTGGGGCCCGTCGAAGTGAAGGGCCCGGGCCACAAGCTCCTTGCCCGTTCCCGATTCTCCCTGGATGAGAACCGTGGCCCTGCCCTGGCGGAGGGAATCCACCATCCGGGTCACCTCCATCAGGCTGGGCGAAAACCCGATCACCTGGCTCATCCGGTAGCGGCCCGAAAGTTCCCTGCGAAGGCGTTCCAGTTCTTTCAGGATTTCCGCCGGTTCCCTCCCCTTGAGCGATCCGAGAGCCATCTCCCGCTCCGTGACATCCACGAGGGAAACCACCCTGGGCCGCCCGGGGTCCCGGTCCCGTTCCTCCAGGAAGGAAATTTCCAGGTGAAAGGTCCGCACCTGGCCGTCCCGCCGGCGCAAAGGCAGCCTCCTCCCGTTCTTTACGTCTCCGGACTCCAGGAGGTCCGCAAGGTTGGAAAGCCCCGGCAGTCTCCCAAGAGGAACCCCGGGAGGGGGAACACCGAAGGTCTCCTCGAAGCCCCGGTTCCATGTAAGAAGCCTGTTTTCCTCGTCCAAGGCGAAAAGCGCCTGGGGGACGCTCTTGAGGACGTTCTCGGTAAAGGCTTTCTGTTCCTCCAAGGCCTCCAGGGCCCGTTTGAGCTGGGCCGTCCTCTCCTCCACCATGTTCGTGAGGTTTCGGGCCAGGTTCTTCAGCTCGTCCTGGGCTGCCTTGAGTTCGAGCATCACCTTGACCCGGGCCGTGAGTTCCTCCCTGGTGACCGGCTTGAGCAGGTAGTCCACCGCCCCCACTTCGAACCCCTTGAGCCGCATCCGGAGCGAACCTCGCTCCCCGGTAAGAAAGATCACCGGAAGATCCCTGGTGGCCGCGTTCTCCTTGATCCGCCGGCAGATCTCGAAGCCGTCCATTTCGTCGATCACCACGTCCAGGAGGGCCAGGTCCACGATCGTCCTGTCCAGGATCTCCAGGGCCTCCCTGCTGGAGGAGGCGGAGACGACCTGGTATCCCGCCTGGGAGAGCATGGACTCCAGCATGGCCACCTGGTGCGGATCGTCGTCCACCACCAGGATTCTCGGGACCGCATTCTTTCTCACCATGTTAGAACCCCCCCATCGAGGCTGAAAACGGGTCATCATTCTAAAAACCCGGGAAGGGGAAGGAAGGAGAAAGAGCAGGGAAAGAAGGGAGGGAGAAGAAGAAAAAAAGAAAAAGGTCAAGGGACTCGTGGGAAAAGGGGGAATCTAGGAGTGAGATCTTTTTACGCCCGTGGGAGGCAACCCTTGACCTTTTTCATGATTCGAGAGAAACATTCCGGGGAGTCTCAGAAGGGATCCTTCCAGATTCCGCCCCGGAACGAAGCATTTATGCAAAGGCCGTGCCAATCCTCCCCGGAAAGGGGAGAATGTAGCCGCCTGGAGGGGTTTTTTCTTAACTCTTTACACAACAAGGAGTTGACCGCGAGGTATCGGGAAAGGATCCCGCCCTCCCTGGCCGGAAGAGAGGGGAGAGCCCCCTCCTCCTCCTCCCAGATCGTCCCAATTCCGGGAGATTCCTGAAAATGAGACAAACCAAGAAGCCTGTAGTCCTGCCTCTCTGGGCGGCCGGGATCCCCCTTCTCACTACGGCCCTTCTCTTTGCCGGGTTCCTCCTGGGCGCCCGGGCCAGGGCCATCCCCAAGGACCTGGCGATCTACAAGGAGGTCCGAGACCTTGTGGTGGAGGACTACGTGGAGCGGCGGCACCCGGAGGAACTCCTCTATGCAGGCTTGTCGGGAATGATGAAGTCCCTGGACCGACACTGCGCCTTCTATCCCCCCAGGCAGGCAAAAAAGATCGAGGAAGAAACCCAGGGAAGATACGAAGGCATCGGCGTCCTCCTGGCACCTTCCGCTCCGCCCGCCACGATTCTCTTCCCCCTGGAAGGCTCGCCGGCGGAAAAAGCCGGGCTCCTTCCGGGGGACAGGATCCTGGCCGCCGACGGCGTAGAGCTGGCGGGCATCCCCCCGGAGGAGCGAATTTCCAAGATCAAGGGGCCGGCCGGCACCTGGGTCCGCCTGAAAATCCTCCGGAAGGGGAAGCCCCCCTTCGAGGTGAAAGTCCTGCGGGCACGGGTGGAGACCTCCTGCGTGCGGAGAGCCTCCATCCTGGACGAGGAGAAAGGGATCGCCTACATCCACCTCACGGAATTCCAGGCCCACAGCGCGGCCGACCTGGACCGGGCCTGGAACACCCTCAAGTTCCAAGGGGCCCGCTCCCTGGTCCTGGACCTGCGGTTCAACGGCGGGGGCAGCCTCTCCCAGGCGGCCCTCCTGATCAACCGGTTCCTGGCGGAGGATGGAGTGGAGCTGGTGCAGGTCCACGGTCGTGTCCCCCAGACATCCCACCCCTATGTCTCCCGCAAGGAAGAAGGGTTCATGGCGGGGGTCCCCCTGGTGGTGCTGGTGGACCGCTCGAGCGCATCGGCCTCGGAAGTCTTCACCGCCTCCATCCAGGACCTGGCCCTGGGCGTGGTGGTAGGGACCCGCACCTTCGGCAAGGGAACCGTCCAGACCCTGACTACCCTTTCGGACCCCCGGATGAAAGTGAAGTTCACCATCGCCCGTTACGCCACCCCCTCGGGCCTTCTTGTGGAACCTACGGCGAAGGAGAGAAAAGAAGGCTCCCTTGGAGGGGTGGTCCCGGACCTTCCCGTGGACATGGCCCAGAAAGACAGGCTCAACCTCTATTACTGGATCAACTCATGGGAACCGCCGGCCAAGTACAAGGCCCAAGTGGAAGCCCTTCTCGAAGAACTCAAGGTGGAGAACCCCAAGCGACCCAATGACCCCCAGTGCAAGGCCGCCCTGGAACTCCTCCGGCGGGGCGTTCCTGCCTTCTCTCCCTTCCCCCCCAAGAAAAACCGTTGAAACCCATGCTGGTCCTCGGCATCGACACATCCTGCGACGAAACCTCGGCCGGGATCGTCCGGGACGGTAAGGAGATCCTTGCCAACCGGATCTCCAGCCAGGTGGCCCTTCACAGGCCCTTCGGGGGAGTGGTTCCCGAGATCGCCAGCCGTTCCCACCTCAGGCGCCTTCTGCCCGTTCTGGAGGAGGCCTTCCGGGAGGCCCGGATCCGCCCCCTTGAGCTGGACGCCGTGGCCGCCACTTGCAGGCCCGGCCTGATCGGCGCCCTCCTGGTGGGAGTCTCGGGAGCCAAGGCCCTGGCCTGGAGGCTGGGCGTCCCTTTTCTGGGGGTGGACCACATCCAGGCCCACCTCCACGCCGCGGCCATGACCGACCCGGACCTCCCCTTTCCCTGCGTCTCCCTGGTCGCCTCGGGAGGACATACATCCCTTTTCTACATGGAGCGCCCCGGCAAAGGCCTCCGGATGGGCCGCACCCTGGACGACGCCGCAGGCGAGGTCCTGGACAAGGCCGCCGCCCTCCTGGGGCTGGGATACCCGGGGGGACCCGCCCTGGAAGAGGCGGCCCGCCTGGTGGACCGGCCGGCCCTCCCCCCTTTCCCCGTGCCCCTCAAGGGACGGAAAGACCTGAACTTCTCCTTCAGCGGCCTGAAGACGGCCCTCCGCATCCGCGTGGAAAAGGAAGCCCCCCTCGGGCGGGAGGAGACCTGCCGGCTGGCCCGGGCCTTCCAGGAGGCCGTGGTGGAGCACCTGGTGCAGAGGTGCCTGGCGGCCGTGAAACACACCGGGGCCCGGGCCCTGGCCCTGGGCGGGGGCGTGGCCCGGAACCGGCTTCTCCGGGAGAAACTCGCCGGGGGATGCAAAGGGATCCACCTCTCCTTCCCCCCCATGGAACTCTGTTCCGACAACGGCGCCATGGTGGCGGGCCTGGCTTCCCTTCGCCTGGAGAGGGGCGAAAAGGACCCCTTGGACCTGCCCGCCGCCCCGC
>Ga0256831_1002182_pt1 | contig 10289 bp, 9 predicted proteins | sample 132544metaG_FD_189087 | JGI IMG/M metagenome (GOLD analysis project Ga0256831, IMG submission 189087) | Hydrothermal vent microbial communities from Lau Basin, Pacific Ocean - 132-544 | ecosystem: Environmental > Aquatic > Marine > Hydrothermal vents | place: Pacific Ocean: Lau Basin | collected...
CCAGCCTATGAGTAAATTATAGCCTCTTTAACGTACTTTTCTTGAAACATATCTCATTTTTACTATTTTATTTATAAAAAACAAATATTTTTTAGCTATAATTGAAGTATGTACTAAACTGTATCAATATTAAAACTTGAATTAAGAAAACTTTATAAAATTATGGTATTAGCCCAACAATCAACACATTTAACCGGTCTTGCCCGACATCTTGTGATGCAAAATCTTCTTTCAGAAGAGCAGGCAAACTCGGCTGTCGATGAAGCGACCAAGGAAAAACTCCCTTTTGTTCAATATATTACCGGAAAAAATCTGGTAAAAGCTATTGATATAGCCACCCTTGCTGCTACCGAATTTGGCATACCATTACTGGATATCGGTTCACTTGATATTGAAAACGAAACATCCTCTCTAATTAAAGAGGACTTAATTTCCAAACATCACGCATTACCCATATTTAAGCGCGGCAACCGTCTGTTTGTTGCCATAGCCGATCCAACCAATATCAGTGCCCTGGATGAGATAAAGTTCCAGTCAGGTCTCAGTACAGAAGCCATTCTGGTTGAAGCAGACAAACTGGAAAAGGTCATTGAAAAAACCTTATCCGATGCAGATGAATCCATGGATATGTCTGATTTTGATGACAACGAACTGGATGGACTGGACTATGAAGATACTGAAAAAGATGATGATGCGGTTACCAAAAATGATGCCGATGATGCACCCGTTGTTAAGTTTGTTAATAAAATTTTATTAGATGCCATTAAGAAAGAAGCTTCTGATATTCATTTTGAACCCTACGAAAAGTTTTTCCGGGTACGTTTAAGAATGGATGGTATTTTACAGGAAGTCGCTAAACCTCCGGTTAATTTAACACCTCGCATATTAGCTCGTATTAAAGTACTTTCTCGTCTGGACATTTCTGAACGGCGTATCCCACAGGATGGTCGGATGCGTATGAAAATCTCTAAAAACCGGGCTATTGATTTTCGTGTCAGTACCTGCCCGACTCTTTTTGGAGAAAAAGCAGTATTGCGTATTCTGGATCCCAGTAGTGCACAGTTGGGTATTGACGCTCTGGGTTATGAAAAATTTCAGAAACAATTGTATATGGATGCACTTTCCAAGCCTCAGGGTATGATTCTGGTGACTGGACCAACCGGTTCAGGGAAAACAGTCTCATTATATACCGGACTGAATATATTAAATACCGAAGGTGTCAATATATCCACTGCAGAAGATCCCGCAGAAATTAATTTACCCGGGGTTAACCAGGTCAATGTAAACCCTAAAACAGGTTTAACCTTTGCTGCGGCTCTGCGTTCTTTTTTACGTCAGGATCCTGACATTGTTATGGTTGGGGAAATACGTGATCTGGAAACCGCTGAAATTGCTATTAAAGCGGCTCAAACAGGCCATATGGTATTGTCTACTTTGCATACCAATGATGCCCCGCAAACACTGGGGCGTCTAGTGAATATGGGGGTTCCCCCTTATAATATTGCCTCTGCAGTAAGTCTGATTATTGCTCAACGACTGGCTCGTCGTTTATGTAGTGACTGTAAACAGCCCCATGATGTTCCCAAAGAAGCCATGCAGGAAGAAGGTTTTACAGAAGAGCAGATTGCTCAGGGAGTCACCCTCTATAAGCCTGTTGGTTGTTCAAATTGCACCAATGGCTATAAAGGGCGTGTGGGTATTTACCAGGTTATGAAAATATCAGATGAAATGGGACGTATTATTATGGAAGGCGGTAACGCTATTAATCTGGCGGATCAGGCACAAAAAGAGGGGATTCCTGATCTAAGACAATCAGGCCTGAAAAAGGTAATGGATGGTATTACCAGCCTGGAAGAAGTCAACCGGGTCACGAAGGAATAAATGCTAAGTAAAGAATATAATCACATTTTTTTAAGACTAAAAACTTATGACTTACGACTTTATTTAATAACAATATTTAAGGATCACTGATGGCAGCAAAAAACAAACCCGCTCCGATTTTTATCTGGGAAGGTGCTGATAGAAATGGTAACCGGAAGAAGGGAGAAGTTCAGGCAAGCAACATGGCTCTTGCCAAAGCACAATTGCGTCGAGAAGGGATTAATGTACTCAAAATTAAAGTAAAACCCAAACCACTGTTCGGTATGGGCGGTCCACGAAGAAAAGCCATTACGCCACTGGATATTGCCATTTTTTCCCGTCAGATGGCGACTATGATGAAATCAGGCGTACCACTGGTACAGGCTTTTGAAATTGTAGGTACGGGTCATGACAATGCCAATATGGCAGAAATGATTATGGCCATTAAAAATGATGTGGAAGGAGGTAGCTCTTTAACTGAATCATTAAAAAAATTCCCCCTGTATTTTGATGACTTATATTGCAGCCTGGTTCAGGCCGGCGAACACGCGGGTATTCTGGATAGTATTCTGGACAGGGTCGCAACTTATAAAGAAAAAACCGAGGCCTTAAAGTCTAAAATTAAAAAGGCCATGTTCTATCCAATTGCTGTGATAGTTGTGGCGGTAATTGTTGTGACAATTCTGCTGATGTTTGTAATTCCGGAATTTGAAGATCTTTTTAGTGGGTTTGGTGCCGAACTTCCAGCACCTACCCTGGTCGTTGTAGCCATGTCACACTTTGTTATTGACTACTGGTGGGCTCTGTTTGGTGGAATCGGTGCAACACTTTACATTTTTTTCTATTTCAAAAAACGTTCCAGAAAAATGCGTCACTTTTTAGATAAATTATCCCTTAAAATGCCAGTAATCGGACCAATACTTGAAAAAGCAGCTATTGCCCGGTACGCACGCACCCTGGAAACCATGTTTGCTGCAGGTACACCACTGGTAGAGGCTCTGGGCTCTGTGTCCGGTGCAGTGGGTAATATTGTTTACAGTGATGCGGTCGAGCAAATACAGCAGGAAGTATCCACCGGTACACAACTTAATAAAGCCATGTCAAATGTTAATCTGTTCCCCAATATGGTGCTCCAGATGACAGCGATTGGTGAAGAAGCGGGCTCTCTTGATTCCATGCTTGGTAAAGTAGCAGATTTTTATGAGGCCGAAGTGGATAATCTGGTTGATGGTCTGACCAGTCTTCTGGAACCCATTATTATGGCTGTTCTTGGTGTTATTATTGGTGGTCTGGTAGTTGCCATGTATCTGCCAATCTTCCAGATGGGTAACGTTGTTTAAAAGATTACTTATGGATTTTTTTCAATATTCAGCTTCAAACCCATTACTATTTTTGATTATTGTTTTTTTAGTCAGTCTGTCAGTGGGCAGCTTTCTCAATGTGGTGATTTACCGTTTACCGATCATGTTAAAACAGGAATGGAAAAGTGACTGCATTGAATTTCTTTCTAAAGAATTATCCACTGACTTAAAAGACCAGAAAACAGACTCCGAAAGCACATTTAACCTCTCTGTTCCCCGTTCCCGCTGTCCTTCCTGTGGACATAAGATCAGCGCTCTGGAAAATATTCCTGTCATCTCATGGTTATTTTTAAGAGGAAAATGTTCTGCATGCGGATCAGCCATTTCTATTCGATATCCTGTTATTGAACTGACAACTGCCCTGCTATCCCTGCTAGTTGCCAGTATTTACGGCGTTCAATGGTATACACTGACTGGTATTGTTCTGGTCTGGGCATTAATTGCCCTGAGCATGATTGACTTTGACACTCAGTTATTACCCGATAATATTACTTTACCTTTCTTATGGCTGGGTATTTTACTCAGTCTTACTGGTATTTCACCTATAAGCCTGATCAGTAGTGTTATTGGAGCCATGGCCGGATATTTAAGCCTGTGGACGGTTTATCAGCTTTTTAAGCTAATAACCGGTAAGGAAGGCATGGGTTTTGGAGATTTCAAGTTACTGGCTCTGTTAGGTGCCTGGCTGGGCTGGCAGGCATTGCCCATGATCCTTCTACTTTCAGCACTGGTGGGTTCTATAGTCGGTATCAGTCTTATCCTTATTCTCGGCAGAGACAAAAATATTCCTATTCCCTTTGGTCCTTATCTCGCCTCTGCCGGTTTTATTTCTCTGCTCTGGGGGAAAGAAATCCAGCAGGCTTATTTTAGTTTTATGGGGCTGTAATGTTAAGTGTTGCTCTTACGGGCGGTATTGGCAGCGGAAAAACAGCTGTAGGTGATATTTTTTATCAACTGGGCAAAGATAAAGGCTTAAAACTACTGGATGCGGATCAAATTGCCCGTTCACTGCTGCAGGGCTCTCTTAATGACTCACCTTCCCAGTCACTGATACAGGTAAGAGACTTATTTGGTGCTGATATTTTTCACTCTGGAAAGCTGGATCGAACCAGACTCAGGGCTCTGATTTTTAATTCCCCAAAACAGAAAAAACAACTGGAAAGCATACTGCATCCCCAGGTTTATCGGACAATTTTGCAGCAGCTTAACAGGTATAGGCAACAGCCAGATATCAAAATTATTATTACCGCTATTCCATTATTCTTTGAAACCATATCTGAAACCGGACAACTGCAGTTTGATCGCATACTGGTTGTTGATGTACCAGAATCCATACAAATTCAGCGCAGTATGCACAGAGACCAGAGCACCAGGGGATTAATCCAGCAAATCATCAATAGTCAGACAGACAGGAACACTCGTCTTACTAGAGCAGATGATATTATTGATAATTCAGGGGATACTAAATACCTCAAATCTCAGGTTAAAAAATTATACAATTTTTATCGTACACTAAGTTAACGAGAGGTAAGTCACAATAATACTGCTTAATAACATTGCAGAGTAATTGAAAGAGTTGCAAGCAACCTTTAGATATTGGACAATAGACATTTTAGGTTAAACCTAGAAAAATCAGTTGACATCGTAGCGAAACAGTCTTAGGTGCTGGAGATAAAGGGTTTTACAGGTTATTTTGGCTTTACTCGTACTCACCGTACGGGTGAAGTCAAAATGTTCTGGAAAATCCTTTAGATTCAGTGCATAAGGCTGTTGCAGTCGGTGGCAACTGATTTTTCTAGGTTAAACGCCTTGCAGACAGGACACACTTGATCACGTGACAGATTCTACCATTTACGAGTTGCCTCTTAATGAACGGATCCGAACGCTATTGCGTCTTGAGTTTCTGTTTCAGCAGGCTCGATATTCCATGCGGGGCTATTCGGTCTGGGATAGTCGGGCAACAATCAGCCATATTCTGGATATCCTGAGCATTATGGGCCGGATTGACCTGCGTATGGAGCTTATTAAAGAACTGGAACGTCTGGCCGCAGCACTGCTGGCTATAAGTACCAGTCCAGGTGTTGATCCGGGCATTCTGGAAAATACCCTGCAAAAACTCGACAGTTATATCAGCACCCTTAGAAATAAAAAAAGTAATACTCAGGACAAACTGAATAATAATGAACTGCTCAAACTTATCCGTCAAAGAGATACCATACCCGGCGGTACCTGTGACTTTGATCTACCCATCTATCATTTCTGGCTCAAACAGCCTGCGGAACACCGAATAGAAATACTGGAAGCCTGGTTAATGCAGCTGGATGATTATCGTTTATCTATTAACCTTATCCTTAGCCTGCTTCGAGAAAGTACCATTCAAAGCCCCATCACTGCCGAACAGGGTTTCTATCAGCAATCTCTTGACACCAGCACTCCTTTTCAACTGGTCCGGGTATTAGTGCCAGCCAATGTGGATTATTATGCCGAAATGAGCGGCGGGAAACATCGCTTCAGCATACGATTTATGATGCCTGTCAGTGGCGAACGCCCTGTTCCTTACACCGAAAATATTGATTTTCAGTTATCCTGCTGTGCCTTATAACTTAATAATGGGACTATTATGAAAAAACTGCTCATTAAGTGTCCGGGCTGTGCCAGAGAACACGATTACTATCAGTCAAAACCCTGGAGTCCTTTTTGTTCTGAACGATGTAGATTAATTGATCTGGGGGCATGGGCCAGTGAAGCACATCGAATTAAAGGGGAATCGGTCTCGCTTAAGAATCATAAAAATTTATCAAATGATGATACAAATATTCATTAACATGGATCTCGGGTGCGCGAACATCTTGCCTGCGCTCCCGGAAGTTAAAATTTTGGTATTTTTATTCTGGCTTAAACAAAAACTCGGCCTGATATTCTTTTTGCGTGGATTTTAAACGGATAGTGGCAAGCCAGGCTGTTTTTTGATCCCCGCCGGCATCAATTTTACCCGTTGCCAGCCATTTTTCCGGAACCACCAGCTTATCTGACGGATCCGGAGACAATAAGATGGTTTTACTCACATCATGATCTTCCTGCTCTGTGAGTATCACCGCTAAAGATTCAATACCTTCAAAATCAAACCCCGAAGCCGTTACTGACAACAGATATTCTTTCTGTTGCGGATCTAAAGGTTTTATTAACAGGCTAAGACGCTGAAATTCACCCTTATTAACAATAGAAGCACTACAGACGCTGTGCATAGGATCGCAGTAATTATTAGTCCCCAGTTTAACCACCCTTTCTGAATGATTATCCAGAAAATCTGCAAAATCCTGGATAAAGGAAATGGCCACAATAATAACCAGACTCATGGCCAGAAGGCGTACATATTTATTATTTAACAGTTCTTTATTCATATGATATTTATAATAAGTATTAAGAAAACAGACTGCGTATCCCGGCGATACCTTGAGCGCCATTGCTGCGGGCCAGGTCAACATCCATAGGATTCATCCCCCCCAGAGCATAAACAGGCATTTGTGCCATTGCCGTTAATTGTGCAAATTTATCCCAGCCAAGTGCCAGCTGTTGCGGGTGAGAAAGCGTTCTCTGAACCGGAGAAATAGCCATAAAATCCAGTTTTAAATCATTAGCCTGCGCCACTTCCAGGGTATTATGACAGGATGCCGCAAGTAGTTTTTCCGGAAACTGTTGCTGATACTGTCGAACCCAATGGGTATCTGCTAATTGAGCACTGCTCAAATGCACACCAGCCGCTATGTCATGCAGCTCAGTATTCAGCTCCATAGCAGAATTAAGTAGCAGCCGGACAGGGCTCCCCTGGGCCAGCTGAAACACTTTAGCCACCATCTGTTCAAGACGCTCTCCTTCAAGGGTTTTGAAACGTAATTGCACCAGCAGGTATTTCTGAAACATTTTTTTAAATATTTGCAACTGTAGAGTATCCATTTCCAGCAGGTTCGGGCTTATGGCATATATCTGCGGCAACTGCAGAGCATTGATAATAGCCTGATTAGCGGCCGGAAAAGCGTAATGTTTTAATTGTAATATCTCGACCCATTGTACTGCCTGACCTTCAGAACCCAGAGACATTTTATGTTCCGGGTACTGCTGTCCTTCAAAATCCTCAATAATGTGTGCTTCCAGCAAAACACTTTTATCCGGATAATGATGTGCTATTTTAATCAATGGGTGACATTTAAGAACTTTAATAGCCAGTTCTTCCTGAATTTCCCGTTTCAGTGCCGATATAAAAGGCTCTCCCGGCTCTACCTTGCCTCCGGGAAATTCCCATAAACCACCCTGATGAACATGTTCCGGACGTTTTGAAATTAACACCCGGTTATTTTTCACTATAACCGCTACCGCCACATGAACCTCATTGAGATGCTTATCCATATGATCAGGTACGGTATTCGGCATTGATTTTTACATAGTCATAAGAAAGATCACAACTCCAGATAGTGGTTTCGGCATTTCCCCGTTTAAGGTCAACAATAATGGTAATTTCATCCTGATCCATAACCGCCTGGCCCCGTTGTTCTGTATAATCATCTGAGCGGCCGCCATTGCGTACCAGACAGACATCATCCAGATAGATTTCCAGGGCATTAATATCCAGCGCCTTCACACCCGAACGACCCACAGCAGCCAGAATACGTCCCCAGTTAGGATCACTGGCAAAAAAAGCAGTTTTCACCAGCGGAGAATGGGCAATGGTATAAGCCACCGCATCGCACTCCTGTGCATTTTTAGCGCCGCTGATATGAATATTGATCAGCTTGGTTGCGCCCTCACCATCCAGAATAATAGCCCGCGCCAGTTGTTCCATTACCTCAGTTATGGCATTCTGCAGTATGCCAAATTCAGCCTGCTCAGTCTGTGTGATGGGCTCAATATCTGCTTTAGCAGTGGCCACCAGCATACAGGAGTCATTGGTTGAGGTATCACCATCAACCGTGATCCGATTAAAGGAATGATCCGCTGCGTATTTTAATAGTTTTTTTAATACGTCTTTAGCAACCGGGGCATCGGTAGCCACAAATGCCAGCATGGTAGCCATATCCGGACGGATCATCCCCGAGCCTTTGGATATCCCGGTGATGGTCACAGTTTTACCCATTAACTCAATTTGTTTTGACGCACCTTTAGTGCGAGTATCGGTGGTTAAAATACCCTGTGCCGCATCCTGCCAGCCATTTTCTGTTAAATTATCCAGGACAGCAGGCAGAGCACTGACAATTTTCTTAACCGGCAGGCTTTCACCAATGACCCCGGTTGAAAAGGGCAGCACGGCCTGTGGATCAGTACTGCACAGTTTAGCAAGCTGTGCACAGGTGTATAGAGCATCCTGCATCCCCTGCTCTCCGGTTCCGGCATTGGCATTACCGGTATTAATAACAAAATACTGATTATTGCCTGCCTGAAGATGCGCTTTTGCCACATGTACCGGCGCGGCACAAAAAGCATTTTGAGTAAACACACCGGCGACGCTGGCTTCTTTTTCAAACTGCATCACCACCAGATCTTTACGGTCATCTACTTTAATTCCCGCACAGGTTGTTCCCAGTTTAAAACCGGGGACAGAATGCATTTCTGGTAATTCCATTGTTATAGACATAATCTAACCTGTTAAAAACTTTTGTTTAAATAAAAATGCCCGCATAAAGCAGGCATTTTTTGTGAAAAAATAAATAATCCGTCAGGTTACTTTCCCGCAGCATTGTTTATATTTCTTACCCGAACCACAGGGACAAGGCTGGTTTCTGCCGACTTTCTGCCCGTCTCTGACAAAAGGCTGTGCCTTGACCTGTTCTTCATTTTCTGGCTGAACACCCGATTCCTCAGCTTCCAGAGTATTTACCTCATCATGCTCGAACTGCATTTCCGGTTGTTCATGATGTTCAAATTCACTGATATCTGGTTCTTCACGGATCTGAATAATACTTAAACGGGCAATCACTTCGTATTTTATCCGATCCAGCAGATCAGTAAACAATTCAAAGGATTCACGTTTATATTCCTGCTTGGGATCTTTCTGGGCATAACCGCGTAAACCTATACCTTTACGCAGATAATCCATAGCTGCCAGATGTTCTTTCCAGAGCGTATCCAGTACCTCCAGCATCACCCCCTTCTCAACCCGGCGCATCATTTCATAACCAATCAGCTCTTCTTTCTGATTAAAGGCGTTCACCAGTTCCTCAAGAATCTTCTCTCTTAAAGGCTCTTCATGCAGGTTATCATCCTCTTCCAGCCATTTTGCAATAGGCAGGTTCAGTGCAAAATCATTCTCAAGTCCTTTTTCCAGACCTGAAATATCCCATTGTTCTTCAATACTTTCAGGTGGAATATAAGCATCAATATATTGATTTAAAACATCTTTACGGATTTCTAAAATCATTTCCGAGATATCTTCTGTAGACATTAGGTCACTGCGCTGTTCATAAATAACCTTACGCTGTTCATTCGCTACATCATCGTATTCCAGTAACTGTTTACGAATATCGAAGTTATGTCCTTCTACTTTACGCTGCGCATTTTCAATAGAACGGCTGACCCATTTATGTTCAATGGCTTCACCTTTTTCCATACCCAACTTGCGCATTAAACCGGCCATCTTATCTGAGGCAAAAATCCGCATCAGTGAATCATCCAGAGACAGATAAAAACGGGAGGAACCTGCATCACCCTGACGACCAGAACGACCTCTTAACTGATTATCAATACGTCTGGATTCATGGCGCTCAGTTCCGATAATATGCAGCCCACCGCTGGTTAGAACCTGTTCATGCTGCTGTTGCCAGTCTTCTTTCATATTGCCAATAATTGTTTCATCCGGATTGTCCAGTTTGGCAATTTCAGACTCCACGTTACCACCCAGGACAATATCGGTACCACGACCCGCCATATTGGTGGCAATAGTGACCGATCCGGGAGCACCTGCCTGAGCAATAATATCTGCCTCACGGGCATGCTGTTTGGCATTAAGCACTTCGTGTTTAATGCCGGCATTATTGAGCGCATTAGATAATAGTTCCGACACCTCAATGGAGGCAGTAC
>Ga0256831_1002183_pt1 | contig 10283 bp, 4 predicted proteins | sample 132544metaG_FD_189087 | JGI IMG/M metagenome (GOLD analysis project Ga0256831, IMG submission 189087) | Hydrothermal vent microbial communities from Lau Basin, Pacific Ocean - 132-544 | ecosystem: Environmental > Aquatic > Marine > Hydrothermal vents | place: Pacific Ocean: Lau Basin | collected...
ACTGTTTGGCGTGTAATGTATGGTAAAGTCGTTGTAATCGACATACGCCGTTCCGTTAAACGGAGATTGAATAACTTTTAAACTCAGCGAATCGATATTGTTATCCGGGTCGATGTCGTTATCTAACACGGCAATTTTTACTTCTGTTTTGTACGATGTTGTGTCGTAATCGTCGACCGCTACCGGAGCATAAGTAAGTCTGCTAACGTTTACTGTGTCCGATGAAGTACAGCCAAAAGTATCGGTTACTTCTAGGTAATACATTCCAAATCCGCTAACAACCGGATGTGCCGTATTTTCGCCACTGTCGATTGTGCCGCTATTGGTTGTCCATAAATATTGAAGCGCTTTTCCAATGCTGGCACTTCCATCTAACATTGCCGTTTCGCCCTGGTACATCGAAACATCGTCGCCGGCATTGGCAACAATTTCGGAGACGGTAATTTTTACCGAGTCGATTGCCGAAGCACCCAAATTATTGGTTACCGTTAATGTAAACAGGGTAGTGTTTCCGGGTGTAAATACCGGTGTTGCACTTGTTGGGTCGTCGAGATTTTCACCGGGTTGCCACAAGAAACTGTAGGTAAGTCCGGGTTCTTTTTGAACCGAAGCGTGCAATGTATAGGGATTGCAGGTGCCAATTGTTGTGTCGCGCCCGGCAGTCATAACAATATCTCCAACGTCAATAATTTTAATTTGTTGAACAATAGTGTCGCTACCACAGCCATTTCCGTCGGTAGTATAAACATACAATGAATAATTACCGGGAGGGCCGTCCCATAAAACCGAAGCGGTTTCTTTTTCAATGGCATCTAAATTGGTCGATGTTCCTTCTGCCGGAGTTACACTCCAGTAATACCGGGCATTTATTTTATTGCCGTGTATTAACTCTACAATGTGCTCGACCAATGTTCCTTTGTAAACCTCGGTTATGTTGGTTGCAAACTGCAATTGCGGAGTGGCAAAAACAGTGTGTGTATATTTGTTCCTGTTTGTATCGGAAGGAATGACAGCGTTATTTTTATCTGTCGTATTTAACATAATCACTTCCACAAAATTGTCTTCTCCCTCGATTATATTAAACCAATCTTCGGAAATATGTAAAAATTGGTTGTTAAATTCTACCGATTGTGTATGGCTGGTGCCGTTTACGGTAAATTCAACCTGAACAGGGAAATAGGCCGAATCTAATGGCGAATTATTGTTGCCGTTAAAATCGACAGGAACTTCGAATCCGTTTCCATCGGTACTAAAACACGCACTGCCGGCCGGTTGAACAAACCCGGCGAGACGATTATTTTGCAAAACACGAATTGCCAATGCTTTTGCATTGGTGCATCCTCCTGCATCGGTTTCAGTAACTTTCAGATAGTAAAGACCAAGCTGTGGCCATTTAATGGAAACAGCGTTTGAGTCGCGATTCGAAATAAAATAAAATTCGTTGGGGGGAGCTTCAATATCGGGGTTAAAGTTTTTATAAACGCCCCAGATATAATTGTTCCCGGGGTGATGTTCGACAAAATGATTTGTCTCGGCACTTTCGTAAATAACAATAGCCTCCTGCGCTGCCCCAAATTGGGCAGCGAGGAGGGTAAATATCATTATGAAAAATGCCTTATTCAACTAACTGTTTTTAGTTGGTTTGAATTCCGGTTGTATGCGGTCTTGCAACATTAGTATCGTCAACATATGTTCCAGTGGTATTATCAGATACACCATTATTTGCTTTACCATTCGAAATAGTTGCTGTAGCAGTATAGTCAGCAGCAGTTCCGGCAGCATCGGTTGCATTTGTAAAGTCGTTTGTATTATCTATAACATAAGTAATAGTTACCGGATTATTATCACTAACAGTAACCAGTGTTCCTGACATAGAACCATTTGCAGAGAATGAAACATTTGACGCATCGAGACCAGTATAACCGGCAAAAGCAATAGCTAAATCAAACTCATATCCTGAATAAGAAGTACTTAATCCTGAAGGAGTAACAGTAAATTCTACAGTTGCATTTCCATGGTCGTAATGAATTACACTAGCATCTCCTGCATCAATAGAAGCTGTTACCGCTCCATCGTAGCATTGTGTTGCATTAGCTGCTGCAATTGTTAGATAGAATGGACTGGCTGTAATCTGTACTGCTAAAACTTTTTCGTTTGAACATCCATTTGCATCGGTTTCAAGAACATGAACATAATACCAATCTCCAACTGTTACTGTTGATGCCCAGGTAATGTCGGTAGCTGCAGCGGCTGGAGATGCAATTGTTGCATCGGTTGTAGCGGTTGTTAAATCTCCTTTTGTAACCGACCATGCCATAGTGTTACCATTGTCGGTAATAGAGTAATGGTGTGTTGCTCCCGGCGCCGGGTTTGTTCCGGTACTTTGTGCAAACAAATTCGAACTAACTGCAGTGATTAAAACTGCTGCGAAAAATAAAACTAACTTTTTCATAATGATAAATTTTAAATGTTTAAATAATTAATAATTGTAAAATGTTTATTTGTAAAAATTGTTATTGCTATTTATACTCATCCACAGGGTGAGTAATCTAATTTATGTTTTCTTCTTTTTAATTAATCGGTTGTAATATCTGAAGTATTTGGCAACGCATTAATGGTTTGAGTTGCATTCCAATCATCAGTGTCTACATCAGGTGTATCGTAATCCAACTCTTTTGCCGCAGTAATGGCTAGCGCAACCGACTGAGCTGTAAATGCATCTCCGGTAACATCCATCGTAATGTTAACCGTTCCGTTTCCATTTGTACTTGTAATTCCTGTAAGATGGTAGGGGCCGCTTCCTGTTAAAGTACCATTTGTTGCTGCAACACTTGCAATTGTTGCTGTTCCGGCAGGTGTAAGCGTAAAGTCAATTTCCCAATTGGGGCTCCAACCAGCATTCGCAGTAGTCATATCAACTGTAAACGTAATAGAAGTTGTTGCGTTGCCTGTTGGGTTTACTGTTCCATCTTTGGCATTACAGGTTGCTGCCGGATTGGAAGTACTCACATCGAACGTATTTGCCGAAACAACAACTGTTGCCTGTTTTGTTGTAACACAGTTTGTATTTGCATCAGTTTCAGAAAATTGTACATGATAGGTTCCTGCCGCAGTCCAGGTAATATTCACAGTTTCGGTGGCAGCACCCGAGTTAATTGTATAACCTGCAGCTTCAACAATACTCCATGCAAGAGTATTATTTGTTGCATCGTCAGCAGTAACCGTGTAGTCGTGTGTAGAACCAACCAGAGGAGTTAATCCTCCTTGTGCCATAGCAACGTTGCTAACCAGTATAAACGCTACGGCTGTAATTAAATAAGTTAAAGTCTTTTTCATTTTATTGTTTTTTAAAGTTTGTAAATTCATCTGTTTATCTTATTTCTAATTTTTATCAAATAATTAATCGGGAATTATATCCCCAGTATTTGGCACTCCATAAAGAGTAGCCGTATCGCTGTTATTTCCTGTATTTGTTTCGGCCACACCACAATTGTCTTTTACATTTGTAAGTGTAATCGTATAGGTTTTATTTGTTGCTGTTTCGTTGCTCATGGTGTAGCTAATTTGAATGTTACCGGTTGCGTTTACGTTTGTTCCGGTTTGTACATCAGTAGTCCCGTCGTTAATGGTATAGTCGTAGCTCCAGTTGTTCGAACCGTGTAATAAATTTATGTCCCAGGTAATTGTGGTTGTCGAGCCGGTTTCGCCGCTTTGGCAACTGTTGCCCAAATCAACTACTTCAATATCGATAATTGCCGTAGGTTGTACCGTTACAGTTTGGTTGCAGGTAGCGCTATTCCCGGCATCGTCGGTAACGGTCCAGGTTACTGTTGTATTTCCAATTGCGTAAGGTTCGTTAGCGTTATTGGAAACCGATGCCACATTACAGTTATCGGAAGTTGTTGGAGTTCCTAATGCAACTCCGCTTGCTGTACACAGTCCGGCATCGGGATTTACCGTTACATTTGCGGGGCAGGTAATTGTCGGGTCTTCGGTATCTTCAACAGTTATTGTTCCGTTTGCGGTAGTTGTTCCGCATCCTCCGGTTAATGTAACTGTGTAATTAAAAGTTCCGAATGTTGTTGAGGCTCCGCTAATTGTAACCACATCGGCAGCCCAGTTACCGGTAACACCCGGAGGTAGTCCGCTAAATGTTGCACCGGTTGCACCGGTTGTTGAATATGTAATATTGGTTATTGCTGTGTTGAGGCAAACCGATTGGTTATCGGTTCCGGTAGCCGAAGTTAGTGCAATAGTGTTATCAGCGGCAACCGTCCATTTTGTATAATTCCAGCTTCCGTTATTACAGCCCGAGCCGGTGGCAGTTCTGCGTGTTCTTATTTGAATCATATCAGCTCCAACCATTCCGGCAGTTGCTGTTATATTGTTTCCCGGAGTATAACTGCTCCAGTTTGATGCACCATCGGTTGAGAATTCATAAACATCGGCAACAGTTCCCGTTCCGCCGCTTCCTCCCGAAAATGTTGCAGAAACATCGTCGCCAATACAAATTGTTGAACCATCGGCGGGAGTTGGATTGATGGTTTGTGAAACAGGGTCGGGGACAATGTTGTATGTTTTTGTTGTTGAATATCCGGTGCTTCCACATCCATCGGTAATTTTTAATCGATAGCAAATTGTATTTGTTAATGCCGGTGGATTAAAGCTTAACGATGTTGTGTTTCCATCCTGAGCAGTTGCATTAATCCATGTTCCTGTACAGTCGGTTGACTCTTCCCATTGATAAGTGTAATTTCCATCACCCCCCGAGGGAGCACCTACATGAAATGTAGGAGGATTTCCTCCCGAACACATCTCAACAACGGAAGCTCCGCCAACTGTGCCGCTTGTTATTGTTGTGCTGTAAATATCTATTGTAACTGTATTCGAATAATCAACCGCACAAGTTCCGCTTGTTACTGCGGCACGGTAATAAGTTGTTGCCGCTAATGTGCCCATTTGCGCACCGGTTAACGGTGTTGCTGTTGCACCGCTAATATCGGAAAACGAACTGTTATCGGATGAAACCTGCCACTGAATAGCGCCTGTTTGTCCAGTCAGAGTTATGTTTGCCGGTGTTTCACCACTACAAATTGTTTGGTCGGTTGCAGCTGTTCCTCCAACACTTGTTGGGTCAACGGTAATAGTGGCACTGCTCGAAACGGTATTCGAACAGTTGGCATCGGTTACCGAAACAATTTCGTATATAGTTGTTGTAGTAGGAGTTAATGTAAATGTTTCCGGATTATTTGTAATATTCTGGACTGTTGGCTGGGCAACTCCATTGGCTGTATAGTCGAAATCCCAAGGCCCGGTTCCGGTAAAAGTTACTGTTAAATCGGCACTGCCTCCCGTACAAATTGTAGCACTGCCCGTAATTATTGCAGTGGGTAGCGGGTTAACAGTAATAGTTGCAATTCCGCAACTACCTGCTGTAATACAGCTTCCTTCGCCGCGTACATAATATGTTGTGGTTGAGGAGACATTATTTAGTGTAAATGACGAAGTAGTGGTTGTTCCAACCTGCGTTCCCCCGCAACTTTCGGTGTAGATAACCCATTGCGATGCAGAGTTTAAATTGCCCGAAATAAGAAGGGTAACATCGTCTCCCGAACAAATAGGATTTGCAGAAAAAGAAACTGTTGGAACATTGGGATTTTTACAGATGTTTACCGTGTAGTCTTCAACTTCACCATCAAAATTAGTTTGACAAGATGTTGGATAACTATTATATCGCGTAGAAACTCTCATCCGGGTATTCCCTATAACCGCTCCATTTGGCACTATAACACTTAAAGGAGAGTTTGAAGAAGCTCCATCGGATACGTTATTTGCTGTTCCTAAGTCATATTCTTCTCCTGCATCTGTAAAATCTCCGTTATGATTCCAGTCAATCCACACTATTGCAGTATTGGTATAATTTCCGTCGGTATTAATATTAACAGTTAAATCATAAGAATATCCTATAACTATATTTGTTGATTGCGAGGTATAATCACTGTATCCGACGGTTTTAACACCTGTAGAATTATTTATTGTATTAAAATTAACAAGAGTTACACAATCGAGGTAGTCCATATTTCCCGAAGAGGGACAATAATCTTGTACAGTAATATAATTAGTTTTTGTCTCTGAATCAGAAGAAGAACAGTTATTTGTAGTAGTAAGCGATACATCAAACGTTCCGGTTGTGTTATAAGTAATAACCGGGTTTTGCAGGGTACTCGTTGCCGGCGTTCCTCCTGCAAACGTCCACGACCACGATGTTGGACTGCCTGTTGAGTTGTCGGTAAAGGTTATTGTAGTACCCGGAATTATGTAAGTATTAGGAGTAGTAAAACCTGCCTGTACCTCAGCGCATGAAGTAATTTTAATATTATCTACTGATACAGGAGGAGGAGAACCAGTATTATTGTCATTTTGCCATGTAAAGATCAACCTGAAAGATGTTCCCGCAAACGAAGGGTCTAAATCAAAAGTTACTAAAGCATAATTTGAAATTGTATTTGTTTGAGTGTAAACTAATGTTGCCCCAGGGAAATTTGTAGACCATTGTGCTGGAGTTCCTGCTGTTGGGGTAACAGTTATTGGGGCAGTATATATAAGAAGTCTATCGTAGCCAGCCTCTCCAATACCTTTGATATAAAACGAAAGAGTAATTTTGCTTTCTCCTGCCGGAACAGTTATATCCCTATAAAAATGGGAAGTTTGGTCGGTATTAATATTGTAATTATTAGTTGTTCCATTATTGGTAATATAAGCACTTCTGTTACCAGAATACTTTGTATCTGTACCAACTACCCAATAATTTGTATTATCATTAACTTCCGTCCAGCCATTGGCTGAGAATGTTGTACCATTTTCAAAACCTCCATCTCCTGCAGGATCAACTAAAACTGTTTGTCCATTAGCAATAAACCCGGTTCTCCATAGCAAAAGCATAACAAACCCAAGCACAATAAATACCTTTTTATTGTTGCCGGTTTTGATTATGAATTGTCTTTGATTCCCCCCTCCGGAAAATCTTGAAAAATTAATTATTTTACTATTCCCCAAATTCATAAAACAATAAAAACAGGAAAGGTTATATCACCCGTAAATCCTTTGTTTTTACATTTACATTTTTTTAAAAAAATAAAGGAATTGTAAGACCCTCTCCCCTTTATTTTGTTTTTGCAAACAAAAATAGAAAATGTTGTCAATTACAATCAGCGTCCAATATCTTTTTTCATTAATGTTTTTAACAATCGTGTTTTAATTTTGTTCTTCTGTGTCAATAACTTATGCTGGTTGTAATAGATTGTCGCCTATTTATCATTCAGTGTATTGCAATTCATAATTCTAATTCAAATCTTTTAACTTTCGATAAATGCTATCTGGAGGTGTTATATTCCTTTTGAGTAAATCGCGTAACGGGCTGTTATATAGTCTTTTGCAATGGTCTGGGGAAGTGGTCCGGTATCGAAGTATAATTGGAGCTCCTTTTCTGCTGCAAAACATTGTTAACGGGAAAAATTTATTGAAAATATTTTTATTTAGAAAGATTCTAAATATGCAAAATTCAAATAAATTGCAAATCTGTGAGTTAGTGATTTTATCTATTGTTTTTCGAAAATTAATATTTGTCTTGCGTGTTATGATAAGTATGTTCTATCAAATACGAGATTATTTGTTTGGGTAAGTCTTATTTAAGTATTTTCCGGAACAAATTAGCAGTAACAGATTTTGTTTTACCACGAAGATACTTGTTCTGCCCGGTTATAAAATTGAATGATTGCTTCGTGTATTGATTCTTTAGGGAATTCAGTTGATGCTAATTTTTCTATCTTGCATTTTATTTTTAATACTATTGAATCTGGTTTTACTAAGACGAAACGAGCATCTAAATATTTTTTACACAGTAGTATGATTAAGTTAAAGCACTAATTCTGGTTGCTGGTTCTTGTTGCTTGTTGCTTGTTATTGGTTATTTGTTGCTGGTTCTTGATTCAAAAATATAAGAATGAAAAAAAGAACTTACTTGTTATTTTTAGTTGTAATTAGTGTTGCTTTCTGGCAGGTACTTTTCTTGCAAAACGGAATGAAGTGGGATTTTGTCGATGCCTTTCTTCCTTCCCGGTATTTCTTTTCAGAGTCGATTTTAAACAATCAATTCCCGCTTTGGAATCCGTACCTGCTTTATGGGACTCCAATTTATGCCGACCTTGTTTCGGTTTTTAATCCCGAATTCTGGATTGTGGGAAACATGTTTGGATACTCGAATATTACCTTGCAATTTATCTATCTGGTTTATGTTTTTCTTGCAGGAGTTTCGTTCTTCTATTTTCTAAAACTGTTTAATACCGGGCATAAACTCTCTTTGGCACTGTCGGTTGCCTACATGTTGTCCGGGCTAAGTATTGGCAATGCACAGCATCTGGCTTTTGTTTCGGGTTATGCAATTTTGCCTTTTGTTTTAGCTTCCTATTTTAAATTTAGTCGCCAAATAAATAAGTCAAATCTTGTTCGTTTGTCGATTGCACTGTTTTTAATTATTTTTTGTGGTTATCCGGGGCTTACCATTATTCTGGGATACTTTCTTTTAACGCTGTTTATTTATTACATATCGAGTAATATTGCCGATAAACGCTACCTTAAAAAGTCGCTTATTTACCACTCTGTTTTATTTGCTATCGTCATTCTTTTTAGCACGGTATTGATTTTGGCTTACTGGCAAATCTCCCCTTTTTTAAGTCGGTTCGGTGGGCTTCCTATAAAATTGGCACTAAAACATTCATTCTCTATTCAATCTGTTTTGTCGTTTATTTTACCTATGGCAACAGGTAACGATGCTCAGTTTTTTGGAACCGACACTTCCATGTCGAACGGCTATTTCGGAATAATAAGTTTGGTTTTATTTTTATTTAGTTTAACCAAAAAACCACAAAACAGAGAAGCTTATTTAATTCTGTTTTTCGGGGTTTTCTCCCTTTTGGCTTCGTTTGGTAATCAGTTTTTTCTGCGAGGATTTCTCTATAAATTTGTGCCGTTTATGGATATGTTTCAGTATCCTTCAATTTTCAGGGCATTCACCATTTTTAGTTTTTTAGCGTTTACTGGTATCAATGTAAAGGTGTTGCAATTCAGCAAAGCAGACAGAAAACGGTTGTTGATATTAGCAGGAACTATTGTTTTTATATTACTCGCATTAATCGTTTATTCGAGCAGTAAAATAGAGCAGTTTTCCTTTTTTATTCCGGGGAAAAGTTTTGTTGATGAGTTGTTCGATGCCACAAAATTCGACAATATAATTTTTCAGGGAGCCATCCAGATTATTATTTTATCGACCTTTATTCTATTGATTTGGAAAACCAGATCGATGCAATATTTTGCCACAGCGGTACTTTTTTTATTTATTATCGATGGAATAATTTCAACTCAGTTAAATATTCACTACACGGTTATTGGGAAAACGAATCCGATTAAATTTTACAAATACCTTAAGTCGTCTCCAAAGGGATTCCCAATTCCCAACCTGAATCCCATTGGGGAGAATTCGGATAAAAATGCACAGAACGATTTTATTTTTATGAATAACAATGTTTTCCCCAAAAAGGTAACATTCGATGGGCTGGTCTCTTTTAAATTAAATGGTTACACGTACCTTGCCGATAATTATCCCGGTTTGCTCGAGGCCATAAAAAAGGAACCTGTTGTTTATCTTTCGGCCGATATCAGAGAAAATTCTCTGGTTGAAAATTACAATTCGAATACCGTTTTTGTTGCCGGTCCCGATTTCGATTTTTTACGCAAACAAAATTTACTTGCCAACAAAACCGACAACCTGATTATCAGCGATTTTTCGCCAACAAAAATTGAGGTAAAAACAGTTATAAGTCACCCTCAGTTGCTTGTCTATCAGCAAAATATTTATAACGGGTGGGAAGTTTTTGTCGATGGGGAAAAGCGAAATTTAATTAAAAGTAACTTTGCACACATGGCTGTTCTTGTGCCTTCGGGAGAACATACTGTTTTATTTGAATACACAAACCCGGGCATCAAGTGGGCCTATCTTTTTACTATTCTAATCGTATTAATTCTGGTTGCATTTTCTGTTTACTTTTTTTTATCGCGGTATCCTGAAAAGAAAAAACGGCTGATTTTTTGGGGTCTGTTTCTTGTTCTTATTTTTATTTTATCGAGTTCGGTACACAGGTACTTTTATCAGAAAAACAGGTTGGGATTAACCACGCTTATTAAGGAAAAAACAGAAGAGTGGAAAAATAGATATAATAACGACATTA
>Ga0256831_1002184_pt1 | contig 10280 bp, 8 predicted proteins | sample 132544metaG_FD_189087 | JGI IMG/M metagenome (GOLD analysis project Ga0256831, IMG submission 189087) | Hydrothermal vent microbial communities from Lau Basin, Pacific Ocean - 132-544 | ecosystem: Environmental > Aquatic > Marine > Hydrothermal vents | place: Pacific Ocean: Lau Basin | collected...
AAGGAGGTAAGCGTTAGGGTAGTTAGGGGTTGGTTCGACTTGGCAGGACTGTTCAGATTTAAGAGAAAAGAAAGAGAAGAGGCCTCACCCTTTGAGGAGCTTTTGAAGTAAGGGATAAATAATCTTTAGGCGAATTTGAAGCATGGTGAAGATATACGTCGTTTACAACTACGGGCAATACAACCACCTTATCCACAGAACCCTAAGGGACTTGGGTGTCGAAACCAAGCTCATTCCGAACACGACGCCCGTTGAAGATTTGAAAGACGTTGACGGTTTGGTTTTGGGTGGCGGTCCCTCTCTCGACAAAACGGGTAACTGCGAACTCTACGTTAGAGAGCTTGAAGTTCCCATTCTTGGGATATGCTTGGGACATCAACTCATAGCGAAGGTTTTCGGGGGAGAGGTTGGAAGGGGGAAGGTTGGAGGATACGCGGAGGTTAAGATAAAGGTAGTTGAGGAGGACGAGATATTTGAGGGTATTCCGAGGGAGTTCAAAGCTTGGGCGAGCCACATGGACGAGGTGAGAAAGCTACCTAATGAGTTCAAGCTTCTGGCAAAATCCGATATATGCGAAATCGAGGCGATGAGGCATAAGAGCAAACCCATCTACGGTGTTCAGTGGCATCCCGAAGTCTATCACACGGAATACGGTGTCGAATTCTACAAAAACTTCGTCAAGATTTGCAAGAGCTGAAGACGTTTGCTTTCAAAACGTTGTAATCCCCAATTCCGTAGAACCTCTTGTATCTCCTAACCAAGTCCACGTCCGGGGTTAATCCAGTAACCTTCCTAACGTATTCCAAGAACTGCGTGACGTTGCTCGGATTTGGATTCTCGTAAGACCTCTCGAAGTCTATGAAGACTATCCTATCCGCTACGATTACGTGCTTCTGAGGGTGGTTCATCTCCTCCTTCTGCACCCTCATCCTATCGAGGTAGAAACACACGTCCAAACACCTCTTCAAAACTTCAATCACGTCCTCGAAATCCCTCTCCCTAACGAAGTCCCTTATGAAAATTCCGTTCACGAACTCCATCTCTATCCTCAGTTCTTCAGCGTTGAAGCCGAAAAGCTTTGGAACGAAGTTCCTCCTCTGGAGTATCGTCAGATACCTCACCTCCTTCCAGAAGTTGTATCTGAACTGGGGTTTGAAGACCTTGATCGCCTTTCCGTCTTCAACGTAAACTTCCGAATGCTTGCCCCTGAACTTCATAACTACTTTAAACACTCGAACGATTTTAAACCTATGTTCGGTGTTAAAGACGGTGTTTTATACATCGAAAACGTGAGCTCTATGGAGTTGGTTGAAAGGCTTGGAACTCCCCTATACGTAACTTCAAGGGCGAAGCTCGAGGAAAATATAAGGGCATACGAGTCCGCCTTTCCGAATGCGGAGATCCTCTACGCTGTCAAAGCGAACAACAACTTGGCGATAATGAGGATAATTGCAAATCACGGGTTTGGGGCGGATGTTTTCAGCGGTGGGGAGCTTTACATGGCGAGGATTGCTGGATTCAAGCCAGAAAAAATCCTCTTCAACGGAAACTCGAAGAGCGATTGGGAGATAGAGATGGGTGTTGAGTGCGGTGTCAAGTTCAGCGTTGACAGCATAGACGAGCTTTACACCATACAGAAGGTTGCTGAGAAGAGAGGTAAGGTGGTAGAGATAGCCTTCAGGGTAAATCCGGACATAAATCCAAAGACGCATCCCAAGATCGCAACTGGACTGAAAACTTCGAAGTTCGGAATACCTTGGGAGACGACTTTGGATGCCTACGAAAAGGCTTTGGAATTGCCGAACGTTAAGCCCGTTGGTATTCACTGCCACATAGGAAGTCAGATAAAGGAGATATCTCCCTTCGTTGAAGCTCTGAACAGGCTGTTCGATCTGGCCATAAAGCTTGAGGAGATGGGAGTCGAGATCGATTTCATAGACGTAGGTGGGGGATTGGCCATAGACTACACTGGAGAAGGGGCTCCAACACCTAAGGATTTTGCAAATGAGATAGTTCCCGTTTTCGAAGATAGAAAGAGGGATTTGAGTTCGAATCCCAAACTGTGGTTGGAACCGGGAAGGAGTCTGGTCGGAAATACGACGGTTCTTCTAACGAGGGTCAACGCGGTGAAGAGGGCTTACAAGAACTTCGTCGCGGTAGATGCAGGTTTTAACTTGCTGATAAGACCAGTCCTATACAACGCCTACCACAGAGTTGCAGTAGCAAATAAGATGAACGAGAGGGAGGAGGAAGTTTACACCATTGTTGGACCCATATGCGAGAGCGGAGACGTCTTGGCTGAAGATAGAAGGCTACCGAAGGTCGAGAAGGGTGACGTGATAGTGATATTCGACACAGGAGCTTACGGTTTTGTCATGAGCAGTCAATACAACGGGAGGCCGAGGTGTGCGGAGGTCTTGGTTGACGGAGATAGGTATCACGTTGTGAGGGAGGCGGAAACCTTCGGAGACCTGATATACAAGCAGAGGATTCCGAACTTTCTACTATGAACATCGTAGTTATCGGACCAGCCGGTAGCGGAAAGAGCACGTTCGTCAAGAACTTTTCGAGTTACCTGAAGGAATACGACGTCAAAGTCGTAAATTTGGATCCGGCTTCGGACCCCATTTACAGGGCGGACAGAGATATAAGGAGTTTCGTTAAAACGGAGGACGTTATGAAGGAATACCGCTTGGGAATAAACGGGGCACTGCTTAAATCGATGGAGCTCTCCTTGAGATACATAGACGAGTTGGTTGTCGATGGAGACTTCGTCATATACGACACCCCCGGACAGATGGAGCTCTTTTTATACAGCAAACACGGATTGAAGATTGCGGAAGAGATATCAAAGGGTTTCAGCGTTTGTCTTTTCATAATAGATGCGGAAATAGCGTCTACGCCAGAGAACTTCGCTTCAGTCGTAGCTCAAAACGCTGTGATTTCCCTCAGGTTGTCCATGCCAACTTTAACGGTTCTAAACAAGTGCGACGTCGTGGACTTCGACCTGAAGAGGGTTGAAGAGGGTTTGAAAGATGTCGGTGGAGTTTTGGGGGAGATAGTCGAAAAGCTTGCAAGCTTGATAGAATACACCACGCTCAAGTTCAGAGTCGTAAAGGTATCCGCCCTGAAACGCACGGGTTTCGATGATGTGTTTTCCGCAATAAACGAGGTTTTCTGCTCTTGCGGAGACATAAGTTGAAAAGTTTTTTAAATAATTTTCAAACCCATTTATCAATGCCAGAAAAAATAGACAGATTGGACATCGAAATTTTGATAGAGCTTCAAAAGGATGCGAGGAAGAGTTTGAGGGAGATAGCGGAAAAGCTCGACGTTGCGGAGGGGACGGTTTACAACAGGATAAACAAGCTGAAGAGAATGGGAATAATAAAGAGCTTCATTCCGATAATAGATCACTCAAAGCTCGGTTTCGATTTAACGGCAATAATAGGGATTTCAGCGGAGGGGAAGTATTTGATAGAGATTGAGAAGGCGATTGCGAGAGAGCCCAACGTCACCGCGGTTTACGACGTCACCGGAGAGTTCGACGTGATAGCGGTTGCGAAGTTTAGAACGAGGGAGGATTTGAACGAATTCGTTAAAAAGGTTGGGGGCATGAAGCACGTTAAGAGGACCTACACGATGCTCGTTTTGAACGTGGTGAAGGAAACGCATGCGGTGGAACTTGAGAAGCTCGTAGAAAAGGTTTTAAAGAGCCCTTGACACTATCTCCTTCATTATCTCGTTGGTTCCCTCCCCTATGTCCAAAGCCTTAGCGTATCTGTAGAGTGTCTCTGGAAGGGAGTGCGTTACCAAGCCCTTAGCACCGAAAACTTCGACCATGAAGTCCGAACAAGATTTTGCAACTTCGCTCGCTTTCAACTTGCATATGGCTGGTCTAACGAAATCCTTAGGGTTGAAATCGTTCACGACGCTTTTCAGGTATCCGGATAAAACTTCTATTTCCGACTTCAACTCCGCAAACCTCCATCTTACTCCAGCGTTTTCAATTAAACCCATTTTCTTAGCCCTTCTTAAGGCAACTTCGAAGCATCTCTTTGCAATTCCGAGGGCGAGATGCGAAAGAACGACTCTACCGAAGTTTAGAGAGATAATGGCCAACTTGAGGTCACCCAAAAGCCTACCTCGGTTGTCGAAGTAAACCTTTGATATACCACTCCCCCTAAAGGCGTTCAAGTTGATCCTCTCCGCTTTAACCTTCCCATCAACCTCAAAGACCATCACCTTTCCCTCAACACTTGCGGAAACGACGAAACGATCCGCAAACTCACCGTTCGTCACGAACCTCTTCAAACCGACTATCCTGTATACATCACCTTCAACTTCGGCCGACGTTTTTACGTCTTTCACGTTACTTCCTGATTTTTCGGTCAGTGCAAAGGCGCAAAAACCCTCGCAGTCCTTCAAACAGTTCAAGGCCAAGTGGTGCGCGGAGATACTCAAAGCGAGTGAGGGGTTGCACTTGGCCAAACTTTCGACGAGTTCGCAGAGATCGCGAAGTTGCATCTTTTCATTTAAACCCAGGTCCAAGGCGTATCTCAAGAGTTCTCTATCGTATTCGTTCGTCTTGTCCATAACGACGAACCTCTCTCTGGCGAGTTTCAAGAAGTCCTCCATAGCTCGATTAGTTGAGGTATTTAAAAATACCATTCGAATAGCGGGGGGCCGATTTGAACGGCCGATCTGCGGGTTATGAGCCCGCCGGGATTACCTGACTACCCCACCCCGCTTCCAAAATGATGGTTGACGCATCTGCTATTTAAAGTTTTTCCTAACTCTTCATCGCTGTGATCAGTTTGACGTTCATAACACCCTTTATCGCCATCGCTTTGTCCACCAAAGCCTTGACCCTCTTCATGTCGCCCTTGACGAGTATCATCTCCAAACAGTAGTCCTTGCTCAGGTGAATGTGCATAGTTGTCGTTATAACGTCCAAGAACTCGTGCTGGATGTCTATTATCGCATCGCTCACACCCTTAACGGTGTGGTCGTATATCAAGTAAACGACACCCACCACTTCTCCCTCCTCCTTTTCGAGCCACTTGTATTCCATTATGTAGTTCCTTATCGCATCTCTAATCGCCTCACTTCTTGAAGAGTATCCCCTCGTCTTTATTATGGAGTCGAATTCCTCAAGCAAGTTCTTCGGCAGACTAACACCAATTCTGGTTACGTTTTCTTCCATGCATTCAAATAGGGTAACAATATATAATAATTTTTCCTCAAGCTATCTCTCTGATTTCCTCGTAGAGCTCGTTCAGGGCTTTGAAGTAGTCGAGTTCACCTCTCTCCACAGCATCCATCTTCTCCTCCAAAAGCCTCGTTCTCTCCTCAGAAACGAACTTTCCGTAGTTTTCTGCGAGGTATTTGAAAACCTCTATCCCCCTCTTGGTTGGAATGAGCTTCCCGTTCTTCTCTATGACGTAGTTCCTTATGAAAAGCCTGTCAACTATCGTAGCGTATGTTGATGGTCTTCCGATTCCCCTCTCCTTCATGAGCCTAACGAGATCGGATTGAGTGAACAGCGGGGCCTTTGGAACGGTTCTAACTTCCGCCTTAACCTTAATCCTGCCAGTTGGCAGTGGTCTTTTAACCCAAACGCTCCACTTGTAAAGCTCTACTGCCTTACCTTCAGCTGACAAAACCCTCTCCTCCTCAACCTCCCTTCCGTCGAACCTTATGAGATACCTCGCAACCCTAACCCTGTAGGGCCTGCACTGGCTCGCCATGAACCTGCGGAATATCAGGTCGTATAAGGCTAAATGCCTCGATGTGATTCCTTCAACCTGTATTACCCCCTCCTGAATCAACCTCTGAAGGGTCTCCTTCGGAATGGGTCTCGTGGGTCTTATGCATTCGTGTGCCCCTTCCATGAACCAATCCCTCCCAAAGAAGTCCTCGCCCAAGTAATCCTTTGCTATCTTCAAACCCACTTCACTCACTCTCGTTGAATCAGTCCTGTGGTATGTACAGTTGTGATTCAGCATGGCGTTTGCAAAGAAGTTGGAGGTTGTCGTCGTAACGTCGTAAACGTATCCATCGTAATCAACGTCTCTTACCTCCTTAACCTTAATCCACGTGACGTTGGAATTTAAGATATCCTTCAAGAACGCTTTTACATCGGAATCTTCCGCAAACTCTAATACGACTTTTAACTTCTCTCTTGGAATACACTCACAGTAATTCCAATTCCAAACGTCAATACCCAATTCTTTTAACAACTTGTTCTTAACGCCACGCTTGAACCTTAAATTCCTGAAGAGTCTTCCAAATGGAACCAAATCCGACTCGAACTGCTTGTGCACCTTCAAATAAGTCTCGTAAGCCTCTTCAAACTTTTCCCTCTTTATCCTAAGGAACTTTCCAATCTTCGATTTGAAGGTCTTAAGAGATCTGTTGCTTATTATCAGAGAGTGCACGTTGAACCTCCTATCTTCAACTATGGAGTTCGCTATTCCTATGGTGTAGAGGTAGAATCCGATTTTCTCCAACTTCTCCCTATCCTTTGACGATATCATGATTCTCAGATTCGGCTTATCCTTGTCGAACATCAACGAAACGCAACCATCCGTATCTATATAACCGGCAATCATAGCATTTATGCACTCTTCTGGCAGAGAGAACACCAAACCGTTCAACTTACCTCTGATATCCAACATCTTCAGGATTTCAGCTATTATCGAATTTGCTATCCAGACCTGCGAACGGGTAACCCAGACGTTCAAGAACGGAAAGACCTCCTCAACTATCTCTTTAACCTTACTCACATCCTTCTGAGCGATGGCAATCTTGCCATCTTTAACAGTTCCGTCTCCCATCACCAAACCTACGAAGTACCAGAACCTCTCGTCCAACTTGAAGATCGGAATTTTCTTGGCTGATGCCCTCTGCCTGTACAAACTCTCGACTTCACCTTCAACATCTTTCAAATTGACGTTCCAATCGATTAGATACTTCAGCGGAATTGTTCTATTTTTCAGATACTTGTACTTCGTGCTGACCTTCAAACTCTTCAATTTCTCCTTAAGCTCTTCGAACACTCTTGAATTCTCTTTAAATACTAAGCAGACATCTGTTATTCCGAGCTTGGCTAAAAGTTCGAGCAGACCGATTTCTCTCCTCTCCACATCGACGTTAAATGGAACTGCGACGTAATCACCTTCCTTCAAGTACTTTGCGGAAACCCAGCCGAACTTCCCGTCTCTATAAACGAAAAGACCGTGATCGGGTGTGGCTTTCAAAGAATAGTTGTTCTCAAGCTTAATCTCCTTCAAAGTTCCCTTGTAAGGAATCTTCCAGAACTTAAGAACTTTCGAAGGTTTTTCATGGAAATCGTTCAAACCTAAGACACTCTCACCCATCTCAATTTCATCTATCCTCTTTATGCTACCGTCACCCATGATGACGAAGGAATCGGGGGTTATGCACAAACCGCTTTCGAAGAGGTCTTGAGCCAACTTCATCGCATCCTTTGCAGGAATCTTCAAGATGGCGTTGGCATCTCTGAGCATGGAATCGGTTGTGTAAGGTGGTAGAGGTGTTCTCTCCTCCTCCCTCTCCTCCAAAAGCTCTATTTCGAGCTCGAGTTCCTCTTTATCTATTTCGAGGGTTAAGTCCAAGTCCCTGATTATGGCCACCTTCTTCTTCTCCTTGTATTCGTTGTATCTGTCTATGACCCATCCCAAAACCGGTGTTTGTGCCCTTCCGGCCGACAAATTGCGATCTCCAAACACGTCCCAGAGTTTTTGACTTAAAACGAATCCTATCCACCTGTCCTCTATCCTTCTGACTATCTGGGCCTTAACCAAGTTCTCGTCAATGTCCCTCAAATTCTTCAAAGCCTCGTTTACCGCTCTTCTCGTAACCTCGTGGAATTCAGCCCTCCTAATTGTCCCACATCCAGCCAAGAGGTTTCTCAAGTCCCACGCTATCTTTTCTCCCTCGGAATCGGGATCCGTTCCTATTATTATAAGGTTCGTGTCGTGTGCGAGCTTCCTCAAGGCCTTGATCCTCCTCTTCGAATCGTCAACGTTTTTACTCCCGCACCTCGGACAGTCCTCTCTCTCCTCCGTGAACTGATAGCCACAGTCTCTGCAACGCTTTATTGAGGAGTAAATGGGAACGAACTTACCGTCGGTCAAAACGCCGTGAAAGCCCACGTTGGTTATCAAATCGGTTACGTGACCTATGCACGCGGTAACTATCAAAACGTGCTCTGGAGTTGGGACTTCGTATGCTACGAGCTGTAATTCGCCGTTCTCTTCGAATACCTTGACGCTTGGTTGTCCGAAGAACCTCGCAATCTGTCTCGCCTTTGTGGGACTCTCCACTACGAACAGCGTGGGCTTTATCGCGTCGAATTCAGCCTTCCTCTTAAACTTCTCCCTGCTTTCATCGATCTCCCTTACCAAACTATCGAAATCGATTTCGTCTACACTCTTGAACTCGATATCATAATACTTCGCTCTTTCTATAAAAGCTTTAAATATTTCCTCGTCACCCTCCATTAGAAAGCTCGCACCCTTGGTGATTCCACCAGCAAAGAGTCGAGAAGTCCTACCCGATCCCTGTATGTATGTCCTCACGTCCGGAAAAATAATCTCTCCCTTCCTTACGACTATGTCCCTCTCGTGGACTTCACCCCTCTCTATGAGCCTTTTCAGAATTTGCTTTAGCCTCTCCAAATCCTCCTTCCTCCTGTCTATAACTGAAAGGTAGGGGATGAATTCTTTAACCTCCTCGTTTTCCCTGAATATCATCGCCAGAACTCTGATTATCCCAACGCTCGCACTTTCAACGTCTTCAACCCTAACCCTAAAAATCGGAGCACCGTAAAAGACGCAGAACCTTATCCTTTCGGGCAAATCCAGTCCTCTAACCAAAGTTCCGTAGTAGTAGGCGGTTCCAATAAGGTAATCCAAATCACCCTTAGCGAAGAGATCGAAATCCTTCTTACTCGTGGCGGTAACTATTCCAACCTTAAACTCCTCTTTAAGCTTCTCGTAAAGGTTTTCAGCCTCCTCCGTGGTTCTTGCGTATATTATACCACCCTTTCCCATCCTCCTCAAGATGTCCTTCAGAACCTCCAAATCCTCGCTGTTTATTGCAACGTCCTCTATGTTCCTCACCGCATGAGTTGAAGTCCCGACGTCGAAGTTCAAAAGCTCCCTGAAGAGCTGAACCTTCTGTCCCTTCTTTGCTGTGGCAGTTGAAACCATCAAACATCCTTTGGCTTTTCCCTTCCACTTCCTTTCGTTCTGATCGTAGTAGAATCCCAGAAGGTTCAGTATTCTGTCAACGTTCTTAGAGGCCTTCAAAACGGAATCGACGTCATCGACGAAGATGAAGTTGAACCTCAAGTGTCTCATCTGACCGAAGTATCTCGGCAGAAATTGAGCGGTCGTAACCAAAATGGAGAAATCACCCTCCTCCAAGAGCTTGAAGAACCTCACCCTCTCGTCCTTCTTGACGTCGCTGTGGTAGTATATTATCGTTGGATCTCCTCTCTCGTTGAATCCGGCCTTCAAATTAAGCTTTTCGCAAAAGCTCTTAAGAGTTTTGACGACTTGCTTAACCAACAAAGCGGTGGGAAGGATTATGTAGCATTTTTTACCCTTCAAAGCGAGGAAAAGGGCTATTGCGGAGCCGAAGGTAGTTTTACCGATTCCGGTAGGTGCCACGGCTGCAAAGCTTTCACCCCTCAAAATCCTCTTAGCCCAGAACTTCTGAATCGATCTCGGCTCTCCCACTATTTTCCTAAAGAATTCGAAAAACTCCTCAACGATGTAATCCTCATAAAACCTACACATGGCTTTGTTCTTCTTCTTACAGATTCCAGAAAGAGCCTCTTCGGTAGTGAAGTCGTTACCGCAGACTTGGCAGAGGTTCTTGTAGATCGCCGGAATCATGGTGTGACTACGTATTTAAGTTAAAAATTTGTTGTCTCAACCCTCGCACCCAAACCCTTCAAAACCTCGAAGAAGTTGGGGAACGAAATCGAGACGACCTCAGCGTTTTTAACTACGACTTCCGAGATAAGTCCGAGTAGGGAAAAAGCCATCGCTATTCTGTGATCTCCGTAAGAGTCAACTACACCCCCCTTAACCTCACCGCCTTCAATTTCCAGTCCATCCCTCCTCTTTTCAACTTTGACTCCCAGAGCCTTGAGGTTTCTGTAGGTGGTCTCTATTCTGTCGGTTTCCTTGTATCTCAGGTGTTCAGCGTTGTATATGACCGTCCTTCCCTTGGCAACCGCTCCC
>Ga0256831_1002185_pt1 | contig 10277 bp, 11 predicted proteins | sample 132544metaG_FD_189087 | JGI IMG/M metagenome (GOLD analysis project Ga0256831, IMG submission 189087) | Hydrothermal vent microbial communities from Lau Basin, Pacific Ocean - 132-544 | ecosystem: Environmental > Aquatic > Marine > Hydrothermal vents | place: Pacific Ocean: Lau Basin | collected...
GGCTTTGGGCTATCTGTAGTTGTGCGTTGTTGTTAATGGCAAGTTCTAGTAAACCTTCATACGTTTGAGCATGAAGATTGAGTACTATGAACAGAGTAATGATTATTTTTTTCATGGTATTCCTATAATATTTATATAAATGACCGTAGGTGTGACCATGTCACACCTACGAATGCAAAATGTAATTTTATTTTTTAAATATTTAGGCTATAGGAGGTCGAAAGGTATTATTAAAATAGAGGGTATCGTTAAGATGTAAATTATACTCTATGGTCGTATCAAGAGTAATCTGTTCAAAAAAAGAGAGGTTATCAGGAAGTAAAAAAGAGAGATGAAATATAAAGTGACTCTCACAACAGTCACCTTTATGGTCATCATGATGTTCAATGGCATGGTCAAACTCACTAACATACTCTTTTACCGAACAGTGATCACCAAAATCATTTTCTAAAACCACTCCATGTGCTATAGAAAAGAACATAACAGTTAAAAGGAGTAGGTTTATTAATTTTCTCATAGGAGTATTATATCTATGAAATATAAGTTTTTGCTAAGTAAACTAACGAAGTTTCAATTTTACGGTGTAGTCGGGGACTACACCCTATGCATTTTCTCCTGCAAAAGGGAGTAAGGCACTTGCCCATGTTAGTCCACCACCGAAGGTGTCTAACAACATTAACTCACCTTTTTTAAGACGACCTGACTCCCAAATATCATTGATTGCCATAGGAATAGAAGCTGCTGAGGTATTTCCATACTTACCAACAGTTAAAACAACCTGCTCCTCTTTCATTTTAAGAGAGTCACCAACAGCTTTTATAATTCTATAGTTGGCTTGATGAGGAACAAAATGGGGAATATCTGCTGAATTAATCTCATTTTTTGCCAAAATATCTTTGACATCTTTTGTTAATGTTTTTACAGCCAATTTAAAAGTTTCATTCCCCTTCATTTGAACAAAATTTAAACCTTCTTCTATAACTTGCTGAGAAACAGGATTAACACAACCAGGAGCAGGAGTAACTAAAAAGTCAGAGTAAGAGCCATCTGCAGAGGCATGAACATCTATAAACGCTTCAGATTTATCTTCTGTAGCAGAGATAACTGCTGCCCCTGCTCCATCTCCAAAAAGTATACATGTTGTTCTATCTGTATAGTCTACAATAGAGGAAAACTTCTCAGCACCAATGATAAGTACATGTTTTTTCATTTCAGACTCTATAAATGCTTTAGCAACACTCATAGCATAGACAAAACCTGAACAAGCTGCAGATATATCAAATGCCTGAACGTTTTTAATACCCAATTTATCTGAAATAATACATGAAGTCGCAGGCATATTAAAATAGTCAGGAGTCACTGTTGCACAGACTACTAAGTCTATATCAGATGTCTCTAAACCTGCTCTCTCTATAGCAATTTTAGAGGCTTTTGCTGCCATATCACTAGTATACTCATTAGCTGATGCAATACGTCGTTCAGATATACCTGTACGCTTTAAAATCCACTCATCACTTGTCTCTACCATCTTCTCAAGATCGGCATTACTTAATACTTTAGAGGGAACATAAGCCCCAATAGAATGAAATTTTGCGTACATTATTTACCTTATTTGTTTTGTTCTGTTAGTAGTTTCTCTATTGCGACATTAACATTAGAATCACTATAAGTGATGGCTTGAAAAATAGCATTTTTAATCGCCTTAGAGTTACTTTTTCCGTGCGATATAATAGCACAACCATTCACTCCAAGTAAAGGGGCACCACCATATTCTGCATAATCTACCTTCTTTTTTAGCTTAGTGAATACTTTTTTTCTCATAAGCAGAGCACCAAACTTAGCAGGAATAGATTTTCTTATCTGATCTTTCATGAGAGTAAAGATGGTTTTGACTACACCTTCACTTGCTTTAAGTACGATGTTTCCCGTATAACCATCACAGACGACCACATCTACCGAACCATCAAAAATATCAGAGCCTTCAACATTACCTTTGAAGCCAGGAACATCTTGAAGCAATTTAAATGCCTCTTTAGTTAAAGCATTACCTTTACTCTCTTCCTCTCCATTAGACAATAATCCAACGGAAGGGTTCCTAAGTCCTAAAACTTTTTGAGCATAAACCTCACCCATAATGGCAAACTCATAGAGGTTCTTAGCTGTACAGTCTGTAACAGCTCCCACATCTAACAGTAATGTTTTTCCATTACGGGAAAGACTTGGCATAAGTGTTGCTAAAGCAGGTTTAGAGATATGAGGCAATCTTCCTATACGTAATGTTGCTAAAGCCATGGTTGCACCAGAGTGCCCAGCAGAAACAACAGCATCAGCATGTTTCCCACGTACTAATTCAACAGCTTTATAAATAGAAGACTCTTTTCTTTTAAGTGCTTTAGTAGCTGATTCACTCATAGCGATAACATCTGTAGACTCTACAATTTCAACTTGTTCAAGGTAGTATTGTGGGAGGTGTTGAAGTATCTGTTCTCTATCACCTACAAGTATAGGCAAGAATGTTTTTTCATCTAAGGCTTGGGTTACGCCCTCTATAATAGGTTCGGGACCAAAGTCCCCACCCATTGCATCAATAGCAATTCGTATCATCAGAACTGCTTACTTACGATTTTGTTGTGTTGTATTCACCAGTTGTCATGTTCATGTGGTGAGGCATTCTCCATGTACCATCTGCATCTTTTACAGGTCTTGGTAATGTCAATTTGTAATGCGTTCTTCTTTTTGCTGCTCTAGTTTTACTGTGACGTCTCTTAGGTACTGCCATAATATTTTCCTTTGTATTTTTGTATATAGGAACATGAACTTCAGTCCATGAAATACAGAGACTAAAGTCCCTGCCCCTTAAAATTCTTTTTCGAACTCTTGTTCATCATTTTCACACTCATCACAATAATGATATGAGTTTTCAATAGAAGCTATTTCACTTTGAACTATAAATTCAAGATCTATCACTCCATCAATAAATTCGATTATATCTAAATCATCTTTAGTCTCTACAACTTCATCACTTAATGTTAAATGAAGAGGATAGTTCATATCTTGCTGATATGCTTTTCCACATCTATCACAAGAGAGTTCTACTTGACCCTCAAGGTTTCCCTCTAGTCTAAGCCGATGATAACCACTTTTTGCCAGTGTACCTTCTAACTTAACGCCCGAGACGCTAAGCTCAAAAGGTTTTTTTGTCTGACCAATTTTATCGTAAACTATTTTCATAGTTTAAAAACTTATACAAGCTCTCTTTGTGCAAAGAAGAAGTTAATTTCATTAACTGCATTCTCAACTGAGTCAGAACCGTGAACAGCATTAGCATCAATACTCTCTGCAAAGTCAGCTCTGATTGTACCAGCTTCTGCTTCTGCAGGATTTGTAGCACCCATTAGGTCTCTGTTTGTTTGCATTGCATTCTCACCTTCAAGTACAGTTACAACAACTGGTCCAGAGATCATAAACGCTACAAGGTCTTTAAAGAAAGGACGCTCAGCATGAATAGCATAAAATGCTTCTGCATCTGCTTGAGTTAACTGAATCTTTTTTGCTGCTGCTATTCTAAGGTTAGCTGCTTCAAATCTTGCAAGAATCTGTCCTACAACGTTCTTTGCTACTGCATCAGGCTTGATGATTGATAATGTTTGTTCCACGTTTTTGCTCCATTAAGCTTAGCAATTTCAACTATGTTGAATCACTACTAAAGTATTTTGAGCTGGAATTATATCAGATTATTATTAAAAAGAAGATTTATGTAAGGAGAGTTTTTTTATAAAAAAGAGGGAAGTTACAAAGTATGTAGAAACATACTTTGTAATGGCTAGAACTTAGTCTTCAACTACGTCTGAACCTGGTTCACCTCTATCTGGATGAAGAGTTAAACCCTCTTTTGGTTCATCCCATACGATACACTCTTCAGTTGGACATGCTTCTGCACACGCTGGAGTATCAAAGTGACCTACACACTCAACACATTTATCTTCGTATACGTAGTAAATCTCTTCTCCCGTTGGGTTATCATCCTCATCTACGATTGCTTCTGTAGGACATTCGTCAATACAAGCTGCACAGTTGATACAAGTATCTAAAATTTTTACTGCCATTTTTATTCCTTTTATTATAATTGGGTATACAAACTATAGCCAAAGAAAATTAAGAAATTCTTTAATAAGGAATTTTTAATCCAATTTTTTAGCCTAAATTGTAGTATTTAATCACTTTTTTAATCTTTGACATTAATAAAAGCTATCAATATCAAAGATGATTATAAAAGCTATTTAAAAAATGCTTTTATATCTTCCTTACGATTTGTCATTTCCCAAGTAAAGTCCTCATCTTCACGACCAAAATGTCCATAAGCTGCAGTTTTTTTATAAATAGGTCGTAAGAGATCTAGCTCTTTAATAATACCTGCTGGAGAAAGATCAAAAAGTTCTTTTACACAAGCTTCTATTTTAGACTCTTCAACTTTACCTGTTCCATGTGTATCTACCATGATAGAGACGGGTTGAACCACACCAATAGCATAAGCTATTTGAATAGTAACTTTGTCTGCTACTTCTGCTGCTACCAAGTTTTTAGCTACATATCGTGCTGCATAGGCTGCTGAACGGTCAACTTTTGTAGGATCTTTACCAGAAAAAGCTCCACCACCATGAGGACATGAACCACCATAAGTATCAACAATAATCTTACGACCTGTCAATCCTGCATCACCTTGAGGTCCACCAATGACAAAACGCCCTGTGGGGTTAATATGATAAGTTATATCATCTGATAACAGTTCAGAAGGGATTACCTCTTTAATAACTTCTGTCATTACAGCTTCTGAAAGTACTTCATGTGTAATCTCATCATCATGTTGTGTTGAAACAACAATAGTATCAATAGCAACTGGCTTATCATCAATATATTTTACACTTACCTGTGCTTTACCATCTGGTCTTAAAAATGGAACTGTTCCATTTTTTCTCACTTCTGCCAGTTTAGCAGTAATTTTATGTGCCAATAAAATAGGTAAAGGCATAAGCTCAGGTGTCTCTCGACAAGCATAACCAAACATTAAACCTTGGTCACCTGCTCCTATCTCTCCTGAAGATTGGTCAACACCTTGGTTAATGTCAGGGCTCTGCTCACCTATTCCATTTAAAACACCAGCTGAGCGATAGTCAAAACCAAATGCTGCATTGGTATAACCGATTTCTCTAATCACTTCTCTAGCAATCTCTTGCATTGGAGCATACGCACCTGTCTTTAATTCACCAGCAATAACACAAAAACCATTGCTTACTAAAGTTTCACACGCAACTCTTGCATGAGGGTCTTTCTCAATAATATAATCCAATATTGCATCAGATATTTGATCAGCCATCTTATCAGGGTGACCTTCTGTTACCGATTCACTGGTAAAGATATATTCTTTTAACATTCTTTTCTTTCCTTATCTCTTATTTTATTATAATTTTATCACAGAAAATAACCTTTTCTGTTTAATTTATTATCTTTTTAGCCAATTGTTCAGGTAAAATACCCAATGATGCTTCCACCAATTTTGTATTACCATGAGTAATAAACTCATCTTCATATTCAAATGTAGTTAAGTCTATATCTTGAATTTTCTCTTCACTCAACATCTCTAAAATAGCTGAACCTACTCCACCCATTTTTACTGAATCTGAAAAGACAAACCATTTTTTATGAGTTTTTGCTAACTCTAGTAGCATCTCTTTATCCAATGGCTTTACAAAACGTAAATCCAATATTGTAGGAGCTACATCTACTAGCTCAGCTACTTGTTCTGCTCTTCCTACACCATTACCATAACCAATAAAAAGTATCTCGTTACCCTCTTTTATAATTCGTGATTTACCCAATTCAAATGGGGTGGTATCACTATTTAGAGAAATAAAAGCTCCTCTTGGGTACCTAAAAGCACAAGGAGTTGGAAAATCTTTTGCATACTCCATCGCTAACCTCATAGTTGTATCACTTGATGGAGCAAATATAGTCATGTTTGGTATGGTACGCAAAAATGAGATATCAAAGACACCTTGATGGGTCTCTCCATCTTCACCTACTAAACCTGCTCTATCTATAGCAAAAGCTACACCTAAATTCATAAGACAAATATCATGAATAACTTGGTCATACCCTCTTTGTAAAAAAGTAGAGTACAAGGCACAAAATGGTTTAAAACCCTCTTTCGCCAAAGGGCCCATAGAGGTTACTGCGTGTTGCTCTGCAATAGCAACATCCCAAAAGCGTTTAGGGTACTTTGCAATAGCAGCAGACATACCTGTTCCACTTGGCATAGCTGCAGTTACCCCCACTACCTTTTCATCTTTATCTGCCAATTCTACTAAAGTTTCTGAAAAGATAGCTGTTGAAGCTTTTGGAACAGATTTTTTTGCTGAGTCTCCTGTACTTAAATCAAAAGCACCAACGCCATGCCAATGTTCTTTGTCTGAACCAGCACCCTCTGCTACTTCATAACCTTTTCCTTTTGTAGTTTGAACATGAATAATAACTGGTCGTTTCATATCTTTTGCTAAAGTCAGTGTCTCTTTTATAGAAGCAATATTATGACCATCGATAGGACCAATATACTCTAACCCTAACTCTTCAAATAAAATCCCAGGGGTAATCAGGTGAAAAGACTCCTCAAATCGTTTTGCCAAATAGGTTGCACCATCAGGAAGTGTCTCCAACATCTCTTTAGTTTTAGCTTTAAACTTCTGATAAAAAGGAGAAGCCATCGTTTGAGATAAAATACGACTTAAAGCACCTATAGGGGAAGCTATGCTCATCTCATTATCATTTAAAATGATAATTGCTGGGTACTTTCTATCTCCTAACTCATTCATAGCTTCATAGACCATACCTGCTGACATAGAACCATCACCTATAAAAGCTATAGGAAGTCGTTCATCTTGTTCATCATTTAAAGCAATAGCTTTTGCTGCACCTACAGCCAAAGATATAGAAGTTGAAGAGTGACCTGCCATGTAGTAGTCACTATCTGACTCTTTTGGTTTTGTATAACCAGAGAGTCCACCAAACTGACGTAAAGTATCAAACTTATCCCATCTATCTGTTACCAATTTATGAGCATACGCTTGATGGGAAACATCAAAAATAAAAGGGTTCTTCTTTGCATCAAAAACAGAATGCATGGCTACGATAATATCCGTAGCACCCAAAGTTGAGCTTAGATGTCCACCATTTTTACTTACAGTGTCAAGTATTTTTTGACGTACCTGCTGGGCAATAGATTCTAACTCCTCTATACTCTTCTCTCTTAAATCTCCAAATTTACTCATTATACTACCTTAGACAAAACTTCAAAGAGTCTATCATTTTGTTCTTTAGTTCCGATGGTAATACGAACAGCATTCATACCATATGAGGCTAAGTTACGAATAATCACACCCTGCTTAAGTAAGGCATCAGAAATTTCTGTTGAGTCCATATTGTCAGAAAAAAGATAGGTAATAAAGTTGGTATAACTATCTATATATTCAAAACCATTCTCTTTTGCAAAGGTTTCATAACGTGTTATCTCTTTAGTATGTAAAGCAATAGACTCTTCTACAAATAGCTCATCTTTACATGCCTCTATGGCTGCTGCTAACGAAAGTGTGGTAATGTTAAATGGTGGTCGCATCTTATACAACTCATTAATAAGTTTTTTATCTCCTATACCATAACCCACACGCATACCCCCTAAACCATAAGCTTTAGAGAATGTTCCCAAGTAAATAACATTAGAAAATTTTATAACATCATTAGGTTCAATACGATACTTCTCATCTTTTGCAGCTGCATACTCCATATAGGCACCATCTACAACAACTAAAGTATCTTCATCTACTGCCTCAATAATCTTTAAAACATCCTCTCTACTCGTGGCGTCACCTGTAGGATTATTTGGTGTACAAATATAGACTATCTTAGGGTTATGTTCTCTATAGGCTTCTATAAACTCATCTACTTTATGTTCATAACTAGGTGTTCTTACTATCTTCGCTCCCATCTGTTTTGCATAAATCTCATACATCGCAAAAGTTACTTGTGACATAAGAACACTATCACCTTCACTTAATAAAGCCCGAGAGACAAACTCTAAAACTTGGTCTGAACCTGCTCCAATAATAATATTTTCGGATAGAACATTAAACTTTTTAGAGAGTGCATCTTTAAGTTCAAACATAGAGTCATCAGGATACAAAAAAGCTTTATAAGCATTATCTGCAATTACTTGCGATACTCTAATACTACAACCTTTTGGATTTTCATTTGATGCCAACTTGACAACATCTTTAGGGTCAATGCCAAACTCTCTAACTACTAACTCTATAGGCTTACCTGCTTCATAAATTTTTATATCTTTTAAAGCATCATTAAATTTCATAAAATTCCTTTATATATCATCATTCTCTTTAACATAAGAACCCAGTACTTTTATAAGTCCTTTATGCTTTTCGATAATTTGAGCTACCTCTTTATCATCTTTATGTCCACTAAACTCTATAAAGAAGACAGAAATACCCTCAACAATATGTGATTTAATCTTCGTCAAATTAATATTGAACTTCTCAAAATCATTTAAAAAAGAGACCAATGCACCGGGTGTATTTGGTAGACGTACCAACATCGATGTTTTATCATCACCAGAGGGTAGATTATCAAAATTACTAACTATAAAAAATCTCGTTTTATTATCAGCACAATCTTCTATGTTTTCATAAAGTATTGGTAGATTATAAAGTTTTGCAGCCACATCAGCACAAATAGCAGCAGAACCCTCTTCGCTCATGGCAAGTTTTGCAGCTTTTGCCGTTGACTCTACAGGTATAAGTTCTACTTCATCTAATCCCACATCTTGTAAAAAATTATGACACTGGTCAAAAGCGATATCTTTAGAGTAGATACGCTTAATCTCTTTAATCTCATTGCAAGTGGTTGCTAAAGTATGATGTATCTCAACAAATACCTCTGCAATAATTTTTAAATTATAATCATTTAAACAGTTAATCGTATCACTAACAATACCGTTTGAAGAGTTCTCTATAGGGACTACTCCAAACTTTGCTGTTCCACGACTTACTTCTCTAAATACACCCTTTATCGAACCTATAGGTAAGTAAGCACTCATGGCACCAAACTTACTCTCTGCAGCTTGATGTGTAAAACTGGCTTCAGGTCCAAGATAAGCAATGCCCTCTGGACGCTCAAGGTTTCTAGCTACGGCAAACAACTCTAAAAAAAGTGCATCAATAGCACTATCTGTTAATTTTCCAGCATTTTTAGCTTTCAATCGATTTAAAATAGACTGCTCACGCTCTGGTCTATAAATAGGAGCACCTGTTGTATTTTTAAGCTCACCCACTTGATGAACATACTCCATTCTTTTATTGTAAAGTTCAAGTAGTGTATCGTCTATTGTGTCAATTTGAACACGTAATTCATCAAGTGTCATGGTTTTTCCCTCTTTCATTATTTAGATAGAGACATTGGTCTCTCCCTACAATTTTTTATTCCTGCCAACTTATATCGCAACTCTCTTCTAATCTTACTTGGTCTTCAAATGTTTCACGCTCTCTAATAAGATAATCTTTTCCATCTAAAATGGCTACCTCTGCTGCTCGTCCACGTGTATTGTAGTTACTTGACATAGTAAAACCATAAGCACCTGCAGAGTGTACTACCAAGATATCATGATGAGATAAAGGTGGAAGCTCTACATTTTTTCCTAAAAAGTCTCCACTTTCACAAACGGGACCTACCACATCTGCAGGAGTTTTCTCTCCCTCTTTTTGAACAGCTTCTATCTTATGATAGGCATTATAAAGACTTGGACGAAGCAAATCATTCATAGCCCCATCAACAATAACAAAACGTTTATCTCCATTTACCTTTTCATAAAGCACAGAGGTGACAAAAATACCTGAGTTTGCCATCATGTAGCGTCCAGGTTCTGAAAGTATGGTAATGTCCAAACCTTTTATTTGACTGATAATTGCTTTTGCATAATCAACAGGTGCAATGGTTTTCTCATCATCATAAACGACTCCTATCCCTCCACCTATATCAAAGAACTTAATCTCTATACCAATAGCCTCTAAAGAACGAACTAAATCAGCTACAATTCCACAAGCTTCCGTAATAGGTGCCAATTCGGTCAGTTGAGAACCAATATGAAAATGAATACCTACAGGATTTAAATGCTCAGATTTTTTAGCATAAATGTACATACGCTTTGCTGTATCTATACT
>Ga0256831_1002186_pt1 | contig 10277 bp, 7 predicted proteins | sample 132544metaG_FD_189087 | JGI IMG/M metagenome (GOLD analysis project Ga0256831, IMG submission 189087) | Hydrothermal vent microbial communities from Lau Basin, Pacific Ocean - 132-544 | ecosystem: Environmental > Aquatic > Marine > Hydrothermal vents | place: Pacific Ocean: Lau Basin | collected...
GACGAGATCGATGCCATAGGAAAATTCCGCGGGGCCGGGCTTGCAGGTGGCGGCCACGAGGAAAGAGAACAGACCCTTAACCAGCTACTGGTTGAAATGGATGGTTTTGAGCCAAATATCGGGGTCATCCTGCTGGCTGCTACCAACAGGCCGGAAATACTGGATCCGGCCCTGTTGAGGCCAGGACGTTTTGACCGCCAGGTTGTGCTGGACGCCCCAGACGTATCCGGCAGGGAGGCCATCCTGAAAGTGCACTGCCGGGGCAAGCCGCTGGCAGAGGATGTGGATCTCAAGAGTATTGCCCTGAGGACCCCTGGTTTCTCAGGAGCTGACCTGGCCAATATAGTAAACGAAGCAGCCCTGCTGGCAGCAAAAGAGGGGGCAAAACAGATTACCCAGGTCCACCTTGAGGCAGCGGCAGAAAAGGTGTTCGCAGGCCCGGAGAGAAAAAGCAGGCGCCTTGGCAAAAAGGAAAGAAAACGGGTGGCTTATCACGAATCAGGTCACGCCCTTGTTGCCTTCCACTGTCCAAATGCCGCCCCGGTTGCAAAGATTTCCATAATTCCCAGGGGAAAAGCCGCCCTGGGATATACCCTGCAGCTACCGGAAGAAGAACGCTACCTTATGACCGAGCACGAATTATTAGACAGGATATGCGTGTCTCTTGGCGGCAGGGCGGCTGAAGAAACAATCTTCAATGAGATAAGCTCCGGAGCCCAGAACGACCTGGAGGTAGCCACAGAGATGGCCAGAGGCATGGTATGCAGGTTTGGCATGAGTGACAAGATAGGCCCTGTTGCCCTGTCCAGGGAGACTTCCCCGTTTCTCAGGGTGCCGGGCATGCCGGAACAGCAACAAATGAGCCCCGCCCTGCAGGCAGAGGTTGACAACGAGGTCAGAAGGGTCTTAAGAGAACAATATGATCGGGCTCTTGAAATTGTCAGGGAACACAGGCCGGCCCTTGAGGCTGTTTCAAAAAGGCTCCTGATGGAAGAAGTGATGAGTGCAGACGAATTTAAGAAGCTTGCAGGAATAGATATTGATGACAAGCAGTTACACAATGATGACGACCAAACAGACAAGGAGGATTCAAAATGAATATGCTCTATAAATCCATTAGTAAACAGATGGTTGCGCCTCTGATCTTGTTCATGATGTTTTTCATGGCTGCAGGGCAGGCAAATGCCAGGACAGAACAGCAGGATGAAAATATCGAATTGCTCTCCAGGACTTCAAAGGCAATTGCAGAGATAGTTAAGGAGGCCATGCCCGCCGTGGTCTTTGTCCAGGTAGAAAAGACAGTGGAACAGGGACCTTCGGCCTTTGGAGGTCAGGACCCGTTTGGAATGTTCAATGATCCGTTCTTCCAGAGATTTTTCGGGCCACAGCTCAGGCAGAGGCCAAGAAAATTTAAACAAAGAGGCCAGGGCTCCGGCTTTATAATAAGCAAGGACGGCTATATCCTGACCAATAATCACGTGGTTGGAGATGCGGACAGCATAACGGTAAAGCTGGCTGATGGCAGGAAATTCAAGGCAAAGGTCATTGGAAAGGACCCTCAGTCAGACGTTGCAGTGATAAAGATCAAGGCCAAGAACCTGCCGGTGCTGCCTCTCGGCAACTCCGATGCCATACAGGTGGGCGAGTGGGTCATCGCAATAGGCAATCCCTTTGGCCTTACCCAGACAGTTACCGTTGGCGTAATCAGCGCCAAGGGCAGGAGCAGGCTTGGCATAACAGACTACGAAGACTACATCCAGACTGATGCTGCCATCAATCCGGGCAACTCCGGCGGGCCACTTATCAATATCCATGGAGAGGCCATAGGAATAAATTCTGCCATATTCTCCAGGAGCGGTGGCTACATGGGCATTGGCTTTGCCATCCCGATAAACATGGCCAAGGCGGTGAAGAATCAGCTCATCAAAAACGGTAAGGTTGTCCGGGGCTGGCTTGGTGTCGTAATCCAGGAGGTTGATGAAGAACTGGCCAAGTCCTTCGGCCTGAAAAAGACCGAGGGCGTGCTTATATCAGAAGTTGCCGGCAATTCACCGGCAAGCAAGGCAGGGCTCAAGAGCGGAGATATCATCCTCAAGATGAACGGCCATAAGGTTTCGGATATTGGCGAATTGAGAAACCACATTGCACTGACTCCTCCAGGAACAAAGATAAAATTCGAGATCCTGAGAGAAGGCAAAATCAAGACAGTAACCGTAACCATTGCCGAGAAACCGGGCGGAATGAGCGTTGCCATGAACAAGCATGAAATACTCAAGCAGCTTGGTATGGTAGTCCAGGAGCTCACACCCGACCTGGCACAGCAGTTTGGCTACCATGAAGGCCAGGGTGTCTTGGTTGCAGAAGTTGAACCAGGCAGCCTTGTAGCCAGCGTGGGGATACAGCCGGGACAGCTCATAGAAGAGGTAAACAGGGTCAAGGTCAGGACAGTGAAACAGTTCCTCAAGGCCCTCGCAAAATCGCGCAAGACCAAGAGAGTGCTATTCAAGGTGCGGGATGGCGATCTCAGCCGCTATGTGGCCCTCAGGCTTCCGTGATTGAGGCCCTATGACAATGACGGACTACATAATCAAACCCCTTGATGCAGAAAGCCCTCCCGGAAGGGAGGGCTTCTCCGCCCTCCTCAACAGGCAGTTTGAGATACCCAGGGAAATAGAGGCATCGGTCATTGATATCCTGGCCCAGGTGAAAGCCATGGGCGATGAGGCGGTTGTGGATTTTACCCGGAAATTTGACTGCCGGGATTTTTCCGCATCCTTGCTCCCGGTTTCCAGCCAGGAGATATCAGATGCCTACAAATCCGTGGACAGCAAGATACTGTCCAGCATCAGAAAGGCACTGAAAAACATAGAAGAGTTTCACAAAAAGCAGCTGCCATCATCCTGGTTCGAAACAAGGGAAGATGGCAGCATACTCGGGCAGATGGTCAGGCCTGTTGATGCTGCCGGCCTCTATGTGCCTGGCGGCACAGGCGGCTCTACGCCCCTGGTTTCCTCTGTGCTAATGAACGCCATACCAGCCAGGATTGCAGGCGTTGAGCGGCTGGTGCTCGCTACTCCGCCCGGCAAGGACGGCAAGGTCAGCCCCTATCTCCTGGTGGCAGCCAGAGAAGCTGGCGTCAGTGAAGTTTACAGGATGGGCAGCGCATGGGCCATTGCAGCAATGGCCTTTGGGACAGAGACTGTCCGGCCTGTTGATGTGATAGCTGGCCCAGGGAATATATTTGTCACGGTTGCCAAAAAACTTGTTTCAGGCACCGTGGGCATAGACATGATAGCAGGTCCCAGCGAGATACTCATAATTGCTGACCACACTGCTACTCCCGCATATGTGGCAGCAGACATGCTCTCCCAGGCAGAGCACGATGCAATGGCCACCTCTGTACTGCTCACCACGTCTGTAGAGCTTGCCAAGCAGGTCTGCAGCCAGCTTACACAGCAGGCAAATGCCCTTGAAAGAAAAGACATCGCCTGCAAATCCATAAAATCCAACGGACTGGTGCTGATTGTCAGAGATCTGGAAAGTGCAGTCAAGATGGCCAATCAGGTTGGGCCTGAACACATGGAACTTCTGGTAGAAAGGCCGTGGGACCTGCTGCCGGGAATAAAGCACGCAGGCGCCATATTCATGGGTAATTTCAGCCCGGAACCAGTTGGTGACTACATTGCCGGCCCGAATCACGTGCTTCCTACCATGGGAACCGCCCGTTTTTCTTCTGCACTTGGCGTAGAGACATTTCTCAAGCGGTCCAGCATCATTTCGTATTCAGAAAGGGCATTCATGCAAGATGCAGAAGACGTAATGGGCCTTGCAGAGATAGAAGGCCTGACCGCCCACAGGCATTCAGTTGCCGTAAGGCTGAAGCAATAAGGACAATGCAGATGCGGCTATTGCGCCATTTCTTCCAGGGCAAGGCCGATTTCATGCCTCATGGCACTGACAGCAGCAAGGGGATCATCCGCCTCCCTGATAGGCCGACCTATGACCAGGTAGTCAGATCCATTCAGTATGGCAGAATAAGGTGTTGCCGTACGCACCTGATCGTCAGGCATTGCATACCCTTTGCTTGAAGGCCGGATGCCGGGTGTTACAACAATCAGACTGTCTCCTGTTTTCTCCCTCACTGCCCGGACTTCCCTTGGAGAGCATACGACACCCGCACATCCTGCCCTGCCAGCTGAAACAGCACGTTTCAGCACAAGCTCTTCTATAGACACAACAGCGCCAAGCTCCTTCAGTTCTTCTTCACCCATGCTGGTGAGAACAGTAACTGCGAGGATGCCCAGGCCGTTTACCGCCGAGGCAGCTGCCTCCATGATAGCCCTGTTGCCATGTACGGTTGCAAACGTGATGCCGTGTCCATCAAGCTGCCTGACTGCCAGCTCAACCGTTTTGGGTATATCATAAAATTTCAGATCCAGCATTACCCGGTGTCCGCGCCCGATTATCCAGTCCACAATCCGGAAACCACCAGCAAGAAAGAGCTGAAGGCCAACTTTGAAAAAATTCACTTCAGGTTCCAGCATGGTCACCAGCTCCCTGGCCTCGTCTGGCCCGGGCACGTCCAGGGCAAATATAATCCTCTCTTCCACAGGAATTTTTTTAGCTTGCATTTTCAACCTCTTTCTATGAAACTTAAAATCAGACAAAGAACCTTTGTCTTTCTTATAGCAGTGAGGAACCCCTTATGAAAGAACAAACAGCCATAAGGATTAGACGGCTGAAAAAAAGCCTGTCGGCGCGCAGGATCGAGACAGCGCTAATAACCGCTCCAGAAAACCGGTTTTATCTCAGCGGATTTCTTGCAGAGGACATTGGGCTCACGGAATCTGCAGGCGCACTCCTGATCACCAGGCAGGAATGCTTCCTGCTTACTGATGGAAGATATGAAGTACAGGCAAAACAGCAGGCCCCGGGGTTCAACACTGTAATCTATAAAAAGGGCCTGATCAGCAGCCTGAAGCCCATATTCCAGGACATGGAACTCCACAGCTGCGCATACGAGCCTGACTATATCTCCTGCAGAAGGTTTCATGAACTGAGAAACAGCATCCCCGGTATTTCATGGCATGATATTGGCAATACTTGCGAGAAGATGCGCCTTATCAAGGACAATGAGGAATGTTCCCTGATAATCAAGGCCCAGCAGGCGGCTGAGGCTGTATTCAAAGACGTGCTGCCCATGATACAACCAGGGAAGACCGAGAAAGAAATCGCCTTTACGATCCTCCAGGGGCTATATACAAAGGCTGACGGACCCTCATTTCCACCCATAGTGGCATCCGGTCCCAACAGTGCCTTGCCCCATGCAGTTCCGGAAAACAGAAAAATCAGGAAGGGAGAGCCTGTCATTGTAGATATGGGGGCACGCATTCAGGGCTACTGTTCCGACATGACCCGCACTGTATTCTGCGGCAGACCTTCAGCCAGATTCCAGGATATATACATGGTGGTCAAGGAGGCACAACGGACGGCTCAGGAGGCGATAAGACCAGGCATGACCAGGAAAGAGGCAGACTACATTGCCAGAAAGGTCATAGAAGATGCGGGTTTTGGCAACAGATTTGTCCACTCTCTGGGACACGGGGTGGGTATAGCGATCCACGAGCCCCCCATGCTCTCGACAAGGTCAAGAAAGAAACTCAGGACGGGCATGGTATTCACGGTAGAACCGGGCATATACCTGCCTGGCGAGGGTGGAGTCAGGCTTGAAAACATGGGAATTCTACAGGACAATGGCCTTGAAATCATGACTTCTAACAAGTGGTTCTATGAATTCTGAGAGAGAAGACGGGCACAGTGAACAGGAGGTGGAACTAAGCCTCACCGAGCACCTTGCAGAGCTGCGCACCCGCCTTGTAAGGTCGGCAGGCGCTGTGGCAGTAGGCTTCTGTATATGTTATGCCTTCATAAAGCCGATATTCGATTTTCTTTCCCTTCCACTCCTGCAGGTGCTCCCACCTGGCACTTCCCTGATATTCACGTCTTACCCGGAGGCATTTTTCACATACCTCAAACTTGCCCTGACTGCTGGATTGTTCCTGGCAAGCCCGTTTATCCTCCACGAAATATGGGCATTTATTGCGCCAGGGCTATATCCCCATGAAAGGAAATGGGCACTGCCTTTCATATTTTTTTCCAGCCTCTTCTTTATAGGCGGGGCTGTATTCGGCTATTTTGCCGTATTTCCGGCAGCCTTTAAATTTCTGGCAAGCTATGCAGGAGCAGATCTGAAACTCCTACCAAGTGTAAGCGAATACTTCAGCCTTACCATAAAACTGCTGCTCGGCTTTGGAGCCGCCTTTGAACTGCCGATATTCATGGTGTTCATGGCCCTGGTAGGCATCATAGACGCCCGGATGCTCAGGGAAAACAGGAAGTACGCACTGCTCATCATCTTTATCATAGCGGCAGTACTGACGCCCACGCCTGATGTTGTGAACCAGTGCCTGCTGGCAGGACCGTTGCTGGTGCTCTACGAAATAAGCATCATCCTTGTGGCCCTGATTGGCAAAAGGAGAGAACCTCGCCAATAACATCTTTGCTCCATGTTCCCCTGACCCCCCAAATACCTGCCTGGAGTTCCGCATTTGCAGCTATCTTTTCATGTGCTGCCCTGTCGATACCCAAGTCTTCCAGGGATGCGGGGCAATTTATGGACTTCAGCCAGGCATGAAAGGCTGAAGAGGTTTCAGCTGCGCAGCCTGGTTCATCATTATCCTGGCTGACAGACAGGCATTGCCTGCCAAACTGGCAGACCCTGTCAACGCCGCCATTTTCTGCCTTCCAGGCCATCCATCCAGGGAGCAGGGCAGCAAGCCCCGCGCCGTGGGGCACCCCGTAAATAGCGCTTATGGCGTGCTCTATCAGGTGAACGGGGAAGGGATGGTCTCCAACTCCGGCCCTGGTAAGCCCGTTCAAGGCCAGGGTGGCAGCCCACATCAGGGCGGCTCGCTGCTGATAATCCCGGGGGGATGCCAGAGAGCCTTCGGTAGCCTTCATGATTGCCCTGATAAGCCCTTCGGTCAGCTCATCCTGCACTGGAGTAAAGTTGGAAAGACGGTTGAAATATGGCTCCAGCAGGTGGCATATTGCATCCACTCCGCCATAGGCCGTATAGTCAGCAGGGACGCTGCAGGTGAGCTCCGGGGCCAGAAATGATATCCTGGGATAGCAATGGGGTGAGCCAGCTGCCAGCTTAAACCCTGTATCCTGATTTGTTATGACCATGAATCCGTTCATCTCAGAGCCGGACGCGGCAAGCGTTGGCACGCAGATCACTGGCAGGGCAGCTCCTATCTCCAGTATGCCCTCGAATACTGCCCATATATCACCATCCAGAAGGACACCGGCTGCCACTGCCTTTGCCGTATCCATGACGCTTCCGCCTCCAAGGGCCACAATGAATTCTATATCATGGTCCCTTACAATTTCTATGCCTTCATACACCCTTGCAAGAATAGGATTGGACTGAATACCGCCGAGATCATAGGCCCTAATGCCGGAAGCCTCCAGGCTTCCTCTGACAGCATCGTAGGCTCCTGTCTTCCTTGCGCTCTGCCTGCCTGTTACAAGAAGACAGTTTTTACCCAGAGACCTTGTCTCCGGGCCAATTCTGCCCAGAATATCCTTACCAAAGATTATCCTGGTAGGATTGCAGAACTCAAAATTTTCCATGTTTTATCGCCTCCTCAAGTAACTTCTCAACAAATCTGCAAATTACAAGTTTCTGGACACAGATGAACACAGAAACACACAGATTTTCTTTGTCTTTCATCTGTTTACGAAGCCTGCGTCTATCTGCGTCCTCAGTTTGCATCTGCGCCTACCTGTAAGCAGGTACAGAAGAATTTGCACGGGCCTATTGAGAAGTTACCTCCTCAAAAACCAACAATTCTAAATCCCAGGCAAATAAATAAGGCGGCCTGGAGAAGAACAAGACCGCCTTGATAATCATTGCAACGATAAGCATGGAATCTGTAGGTTACTTATCTATGCCCAGCTCCTTTTCCTTGTCAGCAACCAACAGCCTCGTCTTTACCGCAGTGTCAGGAGTAAGGCTCATGGAGTCAATCCCGCATTCTACCAGAAAGGCAGCAAAATCCGGGAAATCGCTCGGTGCCTGGCCACAGATACCGATCTTTCTCTTTTTTTCCTTGGCAGTATTGATAACCTGCCTGATGAGCCGCTTTACAGCCTCGTTTCTCTCATCATAAATATGGGATACCAGCTCTGAATCCCTGTCAAGCCCAAGGGTAAGCTGTGTAAGATCATTGGAGCCGATTGAAAAGCCGTCAAAGACCTCTGAAAACTCGTCTGCCAACACCACGTTGCTGGGGATCTCGCACATCACGTATATCTCAAGGCCGTTTTCGCCCTGCTTCAGCCCGTATTTTTCCATGATGCCGATAACCTTCTTGCCTTCCTCAACGGTGCGGCAGAAAGGAATCATGCTCTTCACGTTGGAAAGCCCCATCTCATCCCTGGCCTTCTTGAATGCCCTGCACTCCAGGGCGAATGCCGGCTCAAAATTAGGGGCATAGTAACGTGATGCACCCCTCCAGCCTATCATGGGATTGTGTTCGTCAGGCTCATAGAGATTGCCACCAATCAGGTTTGCATATTCATTGCTCTTGAAATCTGACATGCGGACAATAACATCCTTGGGATAGAAGCCTGCAGCAATCATGGCGATACCCTGGGCCAGCTTGTCCACGAAAAACTCTGCCTTGTCTTCGTATGCGGCAGTCTTTTCATCAATGGCAGCCACGATTTCCCTGACATCAGGGGCATTGGCCGCAGGCTCAAGATCATACTTGTCCATGGTGTCAACAAGTTCCTTGAGCTTTTCGTAATTGAGCAGCGCCAGCGGATGTATGCCAATATGGGAATTTATTATAAACTCAAGCCTTGCAAGCCCTACCCCGTCATTTGGAATCTGTCCCTGTTCAAAGGCCTGCTCAGGGATACCAACATTCATCATTATCATTGTCTTGGTCTTGGGTACATTGGCGAAATCAATGCGGTCCACCTCGTACTTGAGAAGCCCGCGATAGACCTTTCCTTCCTCACCCTCAGAGCATGAAACTGTCACATCTTCCCCGGTGCTGATGGCCTCAGTGCCGTTTTCCGTACCGACAACGCATGGAATGCCCATCTCCCTGGAGATAATGGCTGCATGGCATGTCCTGCCGCCCCTGTTGGTTACAATTGCCGATGCGACCTTCATAATGGGTTCCCAGTCAGGATCGGTCATATCAGTAACAAGCACCTCTCCAGCATTGAACTGGGTAATCTCACTGACATCACGAATAACATGGGCGGTACCCTGGCCAATCTTGCTGCCTACAGCCTTGCCTATAGCAAGGACTTCACCTTTTTCAAGGAGCCTGTAGGTCTCCATGTAATTAGTATCTTTCTGGGAATGAACGGTTTCCGGCCTTGCCTGCACGATGAAAAGATCACCTGTTCCCACCTTTTCACCGTCACCATCCTTGGCCCACTCTATATCCATGGCCTTTTTATAATGTTCCTCGATAATACAGGCCCATTCAGCAAGCTTAAGTATCTCATCATCAGACAGGACATAGCGCCTCCTTTCTTCCGGGCTGGTCTCCACGTTCTTGACCGGCTCTTTGGGATCGGAGGTGTAGATCATGCGGTGCTGCTTGAGGCCAAGACGCTTGCTGACAATTGGGCGAAAGCCCTTCTTGAGAGTGGGTTTGAATACATAAAATTCATCCGGGTTGACTGCGCCCTGGACAACGTTCTCACCAAGCCCCCAGGCACCTGTTATATAGACAACATCTTCGAAACCGCTTTCCGTGTCTATGGTGAACATAACCCCGGAACTTGCGCTGTCACTCCTGACCATCTTCTGAACTGCAATGGAAAGATAGACGTCGAAATGGCCAAAACCCTTGTCATGCCTGTAGGATATGGCCCTGTCGGTAAAAAGGCTTGCGAAACACTTATGACATGCCTCTATGAGAGCATCAGTGCCGGTGATGTTGAGAAAGGTTTCCTGCTGGCCTGCAAAAGACGCATCTGGAAGATCTTCCGCAGTTGCAGACGAGCGAACTGCCACGTCTACGTCTTGGTAATACTCCTTTTCCATCTGTGTATAGGCCTCGTTGATGGCCTCTTCCAGATCTTCGGGAAACTTTGCATTGAGAATTATCTCTCTTACCTTCTTGCCCCTCTCCCTGAGATTGTTTATGTCGCTCGTATCCAGTCCTTCCAGAGCATCACGTATCGCC
>Ga0256831_1002187_pt1 | contig 10275 bp, 7 predicted proteins | sample 132544metaG_FD_189087 | JGI IMG/M metagenome (GOLD analysis project Ga0256831, IMG submission 189087) | Hydrothermal vent microbial communities from Lau Basin, Pacific Ocean - 132-544 | ecosystem: Environmental > Aquatic > Marine > Hydrothermal vents | place: Pacific Ocean: Lau Basin | collected...
CTTCAAAGGGTTCATAATTATCATCCAGTAAGACCAGCACCACACTATCCCAGTTCTGCTCCAGTTTTAACTGCCCGATCCGCTGGGCATTTCTGGAATCACTGAAAATGGTGCGCCCCTTGATCTGAATTTTATCTCCTTGCAGATCACCGGATTTTTCTGTACCAACAGCCTCATAACCGATTTGATCCGCTGCTGGTGCCAGATGTAATAGACGTATGGCATCATAAACAGAGATTTCATTACTGACTCCGGACATGGTTTTACCGGTTGCACGCCGATAATTGGCCGCCAGTTGTCTGGCCTGCTGCATTAGTACATCAACTGAATAAGGATTATCTGTCTGTGTCTGGGTCATTAATTTATTGTTAAGGTTTTATTTTGACCTATTGTAACAATTCTGCTTATAAAGGCGAATAAATCCAGCCTGGAAATAGCCTGCATTTATAATAACTAACAGGACAAGTGTCCATCCGGAAATTGCCTTCCTGGCAATTTACCGAAACGTAAAAAAAAGTGTGATTTTTCTTTTGCTCCATCTTCAACGGCTTACAGTCGTCAAAAATGAGCGGCACATCCTTGTGCTGCTAGTGTACATCAATAAATGGATGCACACTAATCAAAAAATCGGCTAAAAGCAGTATAATCTTCACGCTCTGTCCGATAACTATTAACGACTGCATTTTTATCCTCATAGCCCAGTGCCATACCGCAGATCAGTATCAACTCCTGCTCATAAGCTAAATGTTCTTTAACAATATGCGGATATTCAGCCAGTGCTGCCTGGGGACAACTGGCCAGTCCCTGATCCACTGCGGCCAGCATTATGGATTGTAAAAACATGCCATAATCCAGAAAAGTACCCTGTTCAGCCATAGCATCAACGAAGAAAAACAACGCGACCGGTGCATCAAAAGCCCGATAATTGGCAGCCCATTGATCCAGCTGACGTTGTTTGTCTTGCCGGCCAATATTAAGCACTGAATACATTTTCAAGCCACAGGCCTTACGACGGGATTTATAAGGTTCTTTCCACTGAGCAGGGTAATATTGATAGTCCAGTGAAGATTTCTCTCCAGCACGAAAGGCCTGTTCTAATTGTTTATCCAGTGTTTTTTTATGACTGCCCTGCACTACAGCTACCTGCCAGGGCTGAGTATTAACACCCGATGGCGCATGGCACGCTAATTGTAAAATACGTTGAATTTTTTCATTTTCTACGGGTTTATCAAGAAATGCACGTGTGGACTTTCGTTTTAGAATGGCATCTTCAAATTGCATACTGGATCCGGAGTGTCGTTTTAGTTATGACGCTTCCCATCATGTCTGTTAACAGCTGAAGTTAATGCTAACAAACCGGCGTTAATGGCACGATTGCGTCCCGTCTCCTTGGCATCATACAAAGCCTGATCGGCACTTGCAAGTAACTTAAGACCTAATTCCTGAATGTCTTCAAAGCATTGTTCACAGTCTATGGTTGAAACACCGGCAGAAATCGTAATAGTTAAAATAACCTTTTTTTCAACCACTATGCGACTTCGATTAACTGCATCAATAATACGCTGAGCCGCCATCATTGCTTCTGCATTGCCGGTATCCGGTAATAGCACAGCAAACTCTTCACCGCCATAGCGAGCCAGCACATCGTGAGTTCGAAGCACACCCTGAACTCTCTGAGCAACCTGACGCAGGACATTATCACCCACACCATGACCATGGTTATCATTTACGGATTTAAAATGATCAATATCCAGAAAAATACAGGATATTGATGATTTGGCCCGATCCCTGCGGTTTAGCTCTTCAGGCAGGCGCTGATCAAAAAAGCGCCGGTTCCTGACCTGGGTTAAAGGATCGGTTAGAGAGCTTTGTTTCAAACGTTCCAGATTCAGGGCATTTTCTACACAAACCGCCATTATAAAGGACAGGCGTTGTAAAAAATCACATGAGGCATGGGCTTTAAAGCGATTTTTATCCCGACTGCCGCAGCAGAAAACACCTATTTTTTTTCCCCGACGAATAAGTGGTAAAACCGCAATGGAGGCAATATCAGGTTTATCCATTAACCAGCGATGTTTATTACTATGATATACGCCGGTACATATTACCGAGGACATATAGTGCAGTTTTTCCAGTTCCACAGGGAAATTTAACAGGGTAAGAAAATTATATTCAGCAGATTCCAGTACCGACTCAGGGATCAGATGACGCAGTGACAGGTCATTGTCTTCCAGTAATAAACTACAGGCATCCAGTTTAAATAATTCAACATAATCATAACCAATAATTTGCAGCAGATCAGCAATGGATTCTGCAGCCATCAATTTAAATTCAATGGCTTCAAATCGCTCCAGTTTTTTCTGATTCTCATGGGCATGATGCAGTAATGCATCCAGTTGAGCTCTTAAGCGCCCGATTTTATCAGTTTTATCAACAACAGCCATACCTGAACCCGTATTTTTCTATCCTTGAATTTTAGTACAAAAAACAGGTTTTTTCATACCTCAGGGCATAAAAAACCGGGTTTCATTTATTTTTTGTCCTAATATTCTGACAAACATCTCATCTTTAATCTGACACCAGAATGCAATAAATACGTGCAGGTATTTTTTATATAAAAAATAAAATGGCTATCATGATCTCATATTAAAAGAGTTAAAAGGATTTTAAAACATGAACTCATCTATTTTTAAAACTGCTAATGGATTTAGTCTGATTGAAATAATTATCACCTTAGCAATAATTGCCATTTTATCCAGTTACGCATTGCCTTCCTTTAGTCGTCTACTGTCCAGAAACCAGCAGCATAGTGTGCTCTTCAAACTATTCGGACATCACCAGCTGGCACGTTCTGAAGCAATTAAGCGAAATCAGTCTATTATCCTTTGTAAATCCAGTAATGCCCGTCAATGTAATCCTGCAGCCAACTGGCATGAGGGCTGGATTATTTTTGCGGATACTGATAATAACAGGCAGATTAATGGTACTGAGTCTCTGATATACAGCTATCAAGGCCAGAATCACTCACTATCTGTCAGTTACAGAGGGTTTGGCTCACACAATTATATTCGATATTATCCGGATGGACGCAGCAGTACTAATGGCACCTTTGTCCTTTGCAGTAGGGACGACTCAGTCAGTGCTAAAAGTCTGATAATTTCCCGCACAGGTAGAGCAAGGATGGATACTAAAAATGCTTCCGGAGCGCCACTCGTCTGCCCTTAAAAAAAGCAGGCCCGGCTAAATAAAGAGAAATTATAAAATTTTAGAAATGTTTCTTGACATTAAACTTAAAATGAATAGAATATCCCTCGTTGTCTGCAAGACAACGACTTTTCCCCAATAGCTCAGCGGTAGAGTAGGTGACTGTTAATCACTTGGTCGCATGTTCGAATCATGCTTGGGGAGCCATATTATAAAGCCCTTGTATATCAAATGATTACAGGGGTTTTTTTATTGATTTTTTGCTATTTAGTAAAATATCAACTGTCCCATAAACAAAACTGGAAGTTATGAATGGTTTTCAGATAGAAAATCTTTCATATAAATTGCACAGCAGCTTATTATGACCACCACATTAAATATTATTAAATGCATTACTCTGACTGGAGCTGCTTTAATTGCACTACTGGCTACTGGTTTGATTTTTAATATTACAATTTAATAATAAATTTACTCTTTTTTTAAAAAAACTTAAAATAACGCCTAATTTGTCAGACCCCCTTTACAACTACATTAGTGTTCAATAATACTCATGATCTAGATCAGGGTAAACCCTAGGTTTTTTCTTTAAAATGCAATCAACTATTAAAGATTCTTCTTTGATGATTCGACACAATGCCGTATTAATATCGGCGGGAGGTATATCATGATTCTCGACTCATTATCATTTGTAGCAATTTTAACATCAGTTTTCATTGTTTTTCTGTTAATATGGAACTGCCGTCATGGAGATTGCTCTGAAAATAAGTAACAGGATTCAAACAGGCTGTATTATCAGGGTGTTTTTCGCAGATTATTCCAAGTTTAAGGCTCATAACTGAATATAATATCCTGATATTATATTCAGTTATGAGCCTTATGACCAGCATCCGAACCACTTCAGACAACGCCAAATCTGCCAGCCATACCCCTATAATAGAAATTTTAAGAGAATAAATCTCGCCCTATCTATTATTGATACAGGTCAAGTTCAAGCGACTTTCTGAATTACCATTAAATCAATCTCTTTTCTGGCTTCTTCCAGATCATAATTTGCCTGCAAACCTGTCCAGAACTTTTCAGTTGTACCAAAATAAGCTGCCAGCCGAATGGCTGTATCTGCTGTAACTGAGCGTTTACCATGTACAATCTCATTAATACGTCTGGGTGGAACAGCTATTGCTCTTGCTATAGCATTCTGACTAATTTCCATAGGCTTTAAAAATTCTTCCAGTAAAACCTCTCCTGGATGTATATTACTCAACATTTTCATTCTCCTATCTTCTATCAATGATAATCTGTTATTTCAACATTCTCCGGGTTAGCATCATTCCAGACAAAGCAAACACGCCATTGTCTGTTAATACGAATACTATATTGCCCTTCCCTGTTACCATGCAATTGCTCTAACCTGTTTACCGGGGGAATGCGTAAATCTTCCAGCTTAATAGCATTGTTTAACATTCTTAGTTTTCGTCTGGCCACATTTTGAATATTTGCAGGTAATCTTCTGGATTGTTCGCCATTAAATATCTTTGTTGTTTCCGGGCATTTGAAATTATTTATCATGCATCAAGTATAACGCGACACGACATATAACGCATTGCGTTATAACATGTAATATATTAGACCCAATCATCATGGGCTTGCTTGCCTCCAGAAAAAGATAGTATGAACGGCAAGCTTAAACAAACTGCATGGGATGATGATATTCAGGTTCAATTATTATTTGGTTGATTTTTGAACAACGTTTGCTTCCGCCCTGATTATCGGGGTGTTTTTCGCAGATTATTCTAGGTTTAAGGCTCGTAACTGAATATAATATCCTGATATTAAATTCAGTTACGAGCCTTATGACCAGCACCCGAACCACTTCAGACAACGCCAAATCTGCCAGCCATACCCCTATGATGGCTCAGTATTTAAAAATCAAGGCAGAGTTTCCCGATATGCTGGTGTTTTACCGGATGGGAGACTTTTATGAATTGTTTTTTGATGATGCCAGAAAAGCCTCACAATTACTGGACCTGTCACTAACGGCTCGCGGACGCTCGGCCGGGGAACCTATTCCCATGGCCGGTCTGCCCTACCATGCCGTTGATAACTACCTGAGCAAGCTGGTTAAAATGAACCAGTCAGTCGCTATATGTGAACAAATTGGTGACCCTGCCACATCCAAAGGACCGGTAGAACGCAAAGTCGTACGCATTATCACCCCCGGTACTATTACCGAAGACAGTCTGCTGGAAGACCGCAAAGACAATTTACTGGCAGCTGTAAGGGTAGATAATTCCCTCTCTACCCCTTTTGGCCTGGCTATACTGGACTTAACCAGTGGCCGCTTTACGGTGTCTGAGTTAAACACGCTGGAAGCTCTGCAATCAGAACTGGAACGACATAAACCCAGTGAGTTATTAGTAGAAGAAAATAGTACTTACAGAGATGCGCTGCAGCAGCAGTTAGGTCATCAGACCGCATTTTCTGAACAACCCCCCTGGTGGTTTGATGAACAGACCGCCCGCCAGCTTCTTAACCAGCAATTCGGTACCCGGGATCTGGCCGGTTTTGGCTGTAATGACTATCATAGTGCACTTTGTGCGGCAGGCTGTTTATTGCAATACGTACAAAATACTCAGCGTATGGCATTGCCTCATATCTACAGTCTGAAACCGGAGCAACATGATACTGCCGTGGTACTGGATACCATCAGCCGTAGAAATCTGGAAATTTCTCATGCTTTGAGCGGCAATCCCGAACATACCCTGCTGGCGGTGCTGGATCACACGGCTACCGCCATGGGCAGTCGTATGCTGGGCCGCTGGTTAAACCGGCCATTAAGGGATCAGAACAAACTCCGCCAGCGATACCAGGCCATCGAGCAATTACAGAGCAATAACCAGTATGAAACAATTCAGGCTTTATTAAAACAAATTGGTGATATAGAGCGGGTTTTAACACGCATCGCCTTAAAAACAGCCCGTCCCAGAGATTTTGAACGGCTGAAAAACTCACTTGCTGTGTTACCGCTATTACAAAGTGAACTACTTGGCATAGCCAATCCATTGCTCAAACAACTGGCCGGAATCATCGCTGTTTTTCCGGAACAACAGCAATTACTGGAACGGGCTATTATCGAAAATCCGCCGGTACTCATCCGTGACGGCGGCGTTATTGCCAGCGGTTATGATACTGAGCTGGATGAACTGCGTAATATTCAGAATAATGCCCATCAGTACCTGATAGATCTGGAAGCGCGGGAAAAAGCACGCAGCGGCATAAGTACACTCAAAGTCAATTACAATCGGGTACATGGCTATTACATTGAAGTCAGCCGAGCCCATTCTGAACAGGTACCGGAAGATTATCAACGCCGTCAGACACTTAAAAATAACGAACGATTTATTACCCCTGAATTAAAAGCCTTCGAAGATAAAGTACTCAGTGCCAATGAAAAAGCATTAGCCAGAGAAAAAGCGCTGTACGAAGCATTATTTGATTTACTATCACCTGAAATTAAGGCTTTGCAGAACAGCGCTACCGCCCTATGTGAGTTAGATGTATTAAACAATCTGGCTGAGCGTGCCCAGAGCCTGAACTGGTGCAAGCCCGAACTCGATACCGAAACTCATCTGTCCATTAAACAGGGACGGCATCCGGTAGTGGAACAGATCCAGGATAAACCATTTGTTGCCAATGATGTACAATTGAATGCCGAACGCAGGATGTTATTGATCACCGGTCCGAATATGGGCGGTAAATCTACTTATATGCGTCAGCTTGCCCTGCTCACGATTATGGCTCATATCGGCAGTTATGTACCGGCTCAGGCCGCTCGTTTTGGTCTTATTGATCGGATTTTTACCCGTATTGGAGCCTCAGATGATCTCGCAGGAGGACGTTCAACCTTTATGGTGGAAATGACTGAAACCGCAAATATTCTGCATAATGCCACGCAAAATTCTCTGGTATTAATGGATGAAATTGGCCGGGGAACCAGTACCTACGACGGTTTATCACTGGCCTATGCTTCGGCTTATTATCTGGCTGAAAAAATTGCAGCATTTACCCTGTTTGCCACTCATTATTTTGAACTGACTCATCTGCCCGAACAATATCCGCAGATAGTCAATGTCCATCTTGATGCAGTAGAGCATGGTGATAAAATTGTTTTTATGCACAAAGTAGAGGAGGGGCATGCCTCCCAGAGTTATGGCATTCAGGTGGCAGCGCTGGCGGGAGTACCCGCAAAAGTTATTCAGTTAGCCCGGCAGAAACTGGCGTTACTGGAAGCACCTGATGACACTGATATGAATAACAGGCAGGTTGAAATAAAACTTCAAGCAGAAACACCCCATGCGGATTTAATAGCTACTCTGAACAGTATTGAGCCGGATAACTTAACACCTAAAGAAGCCTTAAATATTTTGTACCAGCTAAAAGACTTAAATTATAAGTCGTAAGTCATCAGTCGGAAGTCATAGCTCTTTGTACTTGACTTACGACTGATGACTAATGACTTTCCACTAAAATATCATTCCAACCCTGCTATTAACGCCAGTCTTGCCAGTTCAGTGACTGATTTGGTCTGCATTTTAGTCATCATATTAGCCCGGTGTAATTCCACCGTTTTAATACTGATATTCAGCTCGCTGGCAATAATTTTATTGGGAGTTGACTCCAGAACCCGTTCCAGAACTTCTTTTTCTCTTGGAGTCAGTCTTTTTAAATTCTCCTTAATCTCATCAATACGTAATTGTTTCTGACGTTTGTCAATATCATAACTGAGGGCATTCTGAATACGTTGCAGCATGAGTGCGTCGTTATAAGGTTTTTCAATAAAATCATAAACACCTTCTTTCATAGCCCGAACAGCCATAGCAACATCGGCATGACCGGTCATAATGATTACCGGTAATATCGCCCCCTGCTGTTTTAATTTTAAATGCAGGTCCATCCCGTTAATCTCCGGCATACGCACGTCTATAACCGCACAACCCGGTTGTTTATCGGTATAAAAATCCAGAAACTGCTGGCCATTTTTAAAGGCCTTAACAGGAATATGCACTGAATCCACCAGCCATTCCAGTGATTCTCGGGCAAACTTGTCATCATCAATAATATAAACTGTTGGTTCCATACTAAACCTCATTAATCAGGGGCAGTTCAATACCAAACCGACTGCCGCCCAGTGGAAGATTTTCTGCTCTAATCTGGCCATTGTGAGATTCTATAATCGTACGACTAATTGAGAGCCCCATTCCCATCCCGTCTTCCTTAGTGCTATAAAAGGCATCAAAAATAGCATTGATATGCTCATCAGGAATGCCTTCACCGCTGTCCTTAACACTTAGAACCAGCTGTTGATTCTTACAGAAGGTATGAATAGTAATCAGGCGTTTTTCAGGGGCTATGTTTTCCATTGCATCGATGGCATTTCGAATAAAATTTAAAATAACCTGTTCAATCTGAACCCTGTTAGCCAGAACATTTTTATCACAGGGTGTTAATTCCGTCTGCAAGGTAATTTCTCGCTGTCTGAGCTCAGGTTTAATTAATTCCAGGACATTAAAGACCGTCTGATTAATATCCACCGGTACACGCCTGGATTCACCTTTCTGGACGAATTCATGTAGCTGGCGAATAATATCAGCAGCCAGGGTAGCTCCCTCAATTGTTCGCTGCAGTCCGGTTTTTAATTTCTGCTCATCGTAGTTACCTTCCTTAAGCATATTTAAACAACCGCTGCTGTAGTTTATAGCACCCGTTAGCGGCTGATTAAGTTCATGTGCCAGACTGGCAGCCATTTCACCCATAGCCGTTAAACGACAGACCCGAGCCATTTCTATCTCATGCTGCTGTTTACTCTGAGTAATTTCATCACGCAGAGCAGAATCTATTAATTTTAGTTTTCGATTGTTTCTACTGGTATAGAAATTAAACAGGATCAGGCTTGCTAAAAATATAACGGCAAGAAATAACCAGCTTGCATAGCGCTCTACCAGTGCTGATAAGGAGAATTGTCTTAATACTTCATAGGGACCTATCTGCAGAGTTTTCATCAATTCATATACGGCTGAATAATCCAGAGGGACAGTCCATCCGGCGCTATGTGATAAACGTGCCGCTAAATGCTCCTCAGGCAGAGCATACAGAGCCATAGCCATTTGTTTAGACAGTTCATAAGAAGTGGTTTTAAGACGGGAAAAAGGCCATTCCGGGTATAAGCGGGTGCTTAAAGGGTAGTCATAGTTTTTACCATGCTGCGGATTCAGAATACGATAGTCTTTAAATTGAATTTTACCTTCAGCTATTAATCGCAGTAAAATATCCACCCTGACAGTACCGGCATCTGCTTTGCCATCGCGTACTGCGAAGACAATATTATCCTGAGGAAAACCGGAAAATATAAGTTCACTAAAATCATTAAAGGGATCTATACCCTGCTCAGACATTTCCCGCCAGGCTAACTGAAACCCACCAAAAGCTTCCGGATCTACGGCCATAAAGCGTTTGCCTTTTAGATCTTGCAGGTTTTTAATCTGCTTATTATCTGCTCTGGAAAAAATAATTGAACCAAACAGGGTACTTAATTTTCCCTCTCTGAGGGTCTGTAAGGTGGCAATTCTGGAAATACCATAATGTGCTTCGAGTGTGACATAATTGCCCGGATTCGTTAAAGCAAAATCAATGCTATTATGCTCCACACTATGAGCCATTTCAGACAGATTTAAGGCCACAATTTTAAACTGATATTGGGGTATTTTCTGCTGCAGATAACGAGCTGTAGGTAACCAGCGTTTAATAGCTTCTGCTTTACCACGAAAGGCCAGCACTCCAATTTTAATAATAGCAGAATGACTGTTAACAGGATGGGATGATTGAGCAATAAGCGGCACTGGCGCTACTAATAAAAGCATAACCACAAAAAAAAGAACAGGCCAGGTAAACCTGTTCAAAACAAGATGCAAAGAAGGAATCTTCATAATAAAGCTATTATCCTAAATAAATCAGTTGAACCTACTGCGAATGTCCATAGCACTGAATCTACAAGACTTTCCAGAATATTTTGGACTT
>Ga0256831_1002188_pt1 | contig 10274 bp, 7 predicted proteins | sample 132544metaG_FD_189087 | JGI IMG/M metagenome (GOLD analysis project Ga0256831, IMG submission 189087) | Hydrothermal vent microbial communities from Lau Basin, Pacific Ocean - 132-544 | ecosystem: Environmental > Aquatic > Marine > Hydrothermal vents | place: Pacific Ocean: Lau Basin | collected...
ATTTATGTTGGATTAAATGCGAACAATTTAGAATCACCACATTCAGTATCGATTTATAACGAAGGCAAAAACCTGATTATTACCGGTGGTAATTCGAAAAGCGTATTGTATGCTGTATTTACTTTTCTCGAAAACTATCTGGGCTGTAAATGGTACTCCCCTGCGGTCGAAAAAATCCCACAAGTAAAGACCATTTCAATTCATACTCCGTTGAATTTTGTTTACACACCGCCAATTACAACCCGTACTGTACACTCGCGGCTATTTTACGACAACCCCGATTTTGCCGACAAATTAAAAGTAACACACAATGCATTTCCGGGTTATGTTTCCACTGCCCGTGTACATACTTTTCACCGTTTTGTTCCCGAAAAAGTTTACTTTAAAACGCACCCCGAATATTTTGCTTTAATAAACGGGAAACGGGTTGCAACCCAACTCTGTTTAACAAACAGCAATGTACTTAAAATTGTAACCGACTCGGTTAAAGCATATTTTAACCGCTACCCCACTGCAAATGTTATTTCGGTTAGCCAGAACGATAATACGCAACATTGCCAGTGCGATGCCTGTAGAAAAATTGACCGCGAAGAGGGTGCGGCAAGTGGAACAATGATTCGGTTTGTAAACAAAGTGGCGAAGAATTTTCCCGACAAGCAGATTTCGACACTGGCTTACCAATACACACGAAAACCGTGTAAAACAAAACCTGCCGACAATGTTCTTATTACGCTCTGTTCTATTGAGTGCGACCGTAGTGCACCCATCGAACAAAAATGCACTGACTTTGCTGCCGATTTAGTTGGCTGGAAAGCAAAAACCGATAACATCAGAATTTGGGATTATACCACACAGTTTACCAATTTTCTGGCACCGTTTCCGAACATCAGAACGTTGCAACCCAACATCCGGTTTTTTCGCGATAACCACGCAACCTGGATTTTCGAACAACACAGCAATCAGCCCAGCGAGCTGTTTGAGTTGCGTTCGTACCTTACTGCAAAACTGTTGTGGAATCCTGATTTAAATTCAGAAGAGATAATTACCGATTTTACAAACGGATACTATGAGGATGCCGGTGTATTTATTAAAAAATACATCGATTTAATTCATTCTGAAATTGAAAAAGACAGCGATTTTTTTCTCTTTTTATATGGCGACCCCGCGCAGGCATTTAATTCGTTTCTCCGTCCCGAACTGCTAGAAAAGTACAACACCTTTTTTGACGATGCAGAAAAGGCCGTTGCCGATAAACCCGCTGTTTTGCAACGGGTAAAAGTTGCCCGCATCAGTACCGATTATGCAATGTTAGAAATGGCTCGCAACGGAATGTCGGCAAAATTTCAACTGCTTGAAAACGGAAAGGTTTCGGCAGATGTAAAAAAACGGTTAACCCGATTTAAGAACAGTTGCGAAAGTGCAAATATTACACTAATGAACGAAATGGGTTACACTGTAAGAGAGTACCTCGATTTATATAACGAAACAATAAAAAAAGCAGCTATGCCAAATATTGCGCGAGGGAAAAAAGTAACTCTTAACACAAAACCTAAAAAATATGCCGACGAAAATCCTCAAGCACTAACCGACGGTGCGCTGGGTGGAAGTAATTTTTATGCCAACTGGCTGGGATTCGAAGGAAATAATCTCGATGCCGTTATCGACCTCGGAAAAACAGCTTCAATTCATTTTATCTCGTCGGCTTTTTTGCAGGTTACCAACCACATTGTTTTCTTCCCCGAGCGCGTGAGTTATTACTATTCAACTGACAATAAAAAGTTCAGAAAAATAAAAACAGTAATAAATTCCACTCCTCTGTCTAAAACGAGTAAGAAAAACGATGTTAAAAATTTTGATTTATTTTTTTCTCCGGTAAAAGCCCGTTATATAAAAATAGTTGCAAAAAATATTGGCAAAGCACCGGCCTGGCATAATGCTGCCGGGTTGCCTGCCTGGATTTTTGTTGATGAGGTAATTGTAAATTAATATTCTTGAACGACATTGCTTTTTTCGAGAACCTAAATGGATTGAGTATATTTGTAAACATAAACCTAAAGAAAATGATAACAGTTTTGAAAAGAGTTCCCAAAAGTATATTTCTGTTAATAAGCATTGTTAGTTTCGTGTTTATTCTGCCTCTGCTTAAATATCCGCGATTAACCGAACTGTTTAATGCAATTGCTTATTCGTTTATGTTGCTTTCTGTTTTTTCCATAATCGATAAGAAAACCCGCTTTTTAAAATATATGGTTGTTGCTGCATCTTTTCTAATCTGGCTGATGTATTTCTCGAGTTCGCAAGCAAGTAGTTACGTTGCATTTCTTTTTTCGGTTGTGGTATTTACCATTACAACAGTAGTTATGGTTATGCAAATTGTGTCGAGTAAAACGGTTACCGGAAAAGTAATTGTTGAAACCATTTGCGGTTATTTACTTATTGGTGTAATATTTGGGTTTCTTAATTCAGTACTGCTTTGGATAAACCCCGGCTCGATTGGAATAGACAGCCCTAAAACTATGGCTGATATTATGTATTACAGTTTTATTACCATAACAACAATTGGGTTTGGCGATATTTCCCCCGTTTCGCCGGGAGCAAAATCACTCAGTATTCTTTTTGGTGTAATCTCGCAGCTGTACCTTACAATTATTATGGCTCTTATTATTGGTAAGTTTTTAAATAGTAAAAGCGCGTAAGTTACAGGGAGAGGATTTGAATGAGAACAACTAAAAATGAACCGAATGAATTTTTATTATCCGAACTTCGAAACGGAGAGGAAAGAGCGTTCGACTTTATTTTCAGAAGAGAAGAATAAAATAAATAGCAGCAGCCGGCCAAATGTAGAGCAATGTTGCAAATCCGGTTTTAAAAGGAAATACAAAAATAGAGAATCAGCAAAAAAAAGTTGCCTTTTAACGTTTAAATTCAAACATTTGCGTTCCTTTTTTGTACTATTAAAACAGAAAACAGAAGCATGATTAGATTAAAACTTTGGCTATTACTAAATAGTATTGCATTTGCAGGGTTTATAAATGCACAAAATACCATTACAAAATTCAATAAAAAGGTACCGTTCCCGGTGTGCTATGGAACAGGAGTTGTCTCTAAATCATCAGTTCCGCCGCCCGATGATTTTATTTTAAAATCGGGTACTGAAAAAAAATGCGATATAATTGTGAATTACAGTCTTTTCCCGCAAAAGGCAATAGATGCATTTGAGTACGCAGTTAGCATTTGGGAAAGTGTTCTCGAATCTGATGTGCCAATTTATATTCAGGCAAATTGGCGTTCGTTAGACGAAAATGTGTTGGGAAGTGCCGGCCCGGCAGCTTATTATACCGACTTTAAATACATTCCACACGAGCATATTTATTATCCGGTAGCCATTGCCGAAAAAATTACAAAAACAGAAATTACCGGCCCGGGCACGCCCGATATAAATGCCACATTTAGTAAAGATGTTGAATGGTATTATGGTACCGACGGCAATACTCCTTACGAGATGTACGATTTTGTTTCGGTGGTTTTGCACGAAATAGGACACGGACTTGGGTTTACCGGATTCTTTTATGTTAAAGATTTACAGGGTGCGTATGCATACAACGAACTTGGTGATATTGCCGCTTTCGACCGGCTTGTTGAAAAAGACAACATTCAATTGATAGACTCTTCTGAATACATAATCCCATCGTTTAAGTTAGCACGGGCTTTTACTGCAAAATATTTATATGCAAATAGCCCGTATGCTATTGCTGTAAACAATAATAAACAGCCGCGCCTCTATTCTCCCTCGGATTACGATGAGGGGTCGAGTATTTATCATCTCGACGATTATACTTACCCTGTGGGAAATAAAAATTCGCTGATGACCCACGCAATTGGGAAAGGAGAATCAATTCATAACCCCGGCCCGTTAACAACCGGAATTATGGCCGACATTGGCTGGCAAAATATTTACTTCGACTTTAAGAAACCAAAAGATATTGAGCAGGTTAAGCCAATTGTTTTTGATACTGAAGTTTTAAGCGACATTAAACTCGACACGACTTCGCTATTTGTTTTTTATTCGAACGATAATTTTACAAACCATATCGATTCGATGCAACTTACAGCTACCGATGTTGCAAATCGGTATTCAGCTCAACTTACTCCCGACTTTGAACAAGGAACAATTCACTATTATCTGATTGCAAAAGATACAATGGGCCGGCCGTTTACTTTGCCTACCGAAGCACCAAAAATACTTTACACGGTAACTATTGGCCCCGATACAATATTGCCTGTTATTCATCACTCGCCAATTCCCTATTTTCTTCTGGCCGATAAGGATTTGACAATTTCAACAAATGCCGACGATAATTTAGGTGTCGACTCGGTTTGTGTTGAATACGAAATAAATGGAGTTGAGCAACAACCGTTTCCATTGCATCTCGACACACTCACTTCCTACTCGGGCACCTTTACTTTCAATTTAGAACAGTTGGCCGATGGCGACCAAATTACCTATCGGATTATTGCAATCGATTCGGCAGCTGCACACAACAAAGCAGTTGCTCCGGCACAAGGCTCTTTTTCGTTTAACGTCGAAAAACTTTTTGCTCCGGTAGGTGGTTATATTAATAATTTTAATACTCCTTCGCCCGACTTTATTCTTACCGATTTCGATGTGTTTACCGATACACTTTTCGAGAATGCAGCTTTACACAGCCCGCATCCCTATCCAAGTCCGAATAGAGATAATGCATTTTACGAATTTTCGACCCTGTTAAAACATCCCATTATTTTAACCGAAGGCGGAAAAATAACTTTCGACGAAATTGTTTTGGTTGAGCCGGCAGAGCCTCAGGCGGTATTTGGCGATGACAATTTTTGGGATTATGTAATTGTTGAGGGAAGTAAAAACAGAGGAGAGAGTTGGTTGCCTTTGGCCGACGGTTACGACTCGGGAGATAATACTACTTGGGAAGCAAATTATAATAAAAATATGGAAGAATACGATTCGCAAACAATTGGTATTCCGAGTTGGTATAAAAACCGTGAAATAGATCTTTTGGGTAACGACACATTTCAGGTAAACGATACCATTCTAATTCGTTTCCGGTTGTTCTCCGATCCTTATGCACATGGCTGGGGCTGGGCAATTGATAATCTTCGCATTCAATTCCCGGTTTCGGCAGAGTCCATTCTTACTCAAAATAATGTTGTGGTTTACCCAAATCCGTTTAACGACCATATTACAGTTTCTGTTCAGGCAAATTCAACCATCGATTTACTTGAGTTTGACCTGTTTAATTCGGTTGGACAAAAAATACATTCGACACTGAAAAAAAATAGTATAGGCAAAATTACGCAGAGATTCGATTTAAAAAACTTTGCCAACGGATTGTATTATTTGGTTGTTCAGGAGAACGGAAAAAAGATACTTTCGAAAAAAATTGTAAAAAGCAAAAATTAACGAAACTTCTCTTTTTTTGAGTTTTTTAGATGATTCTTATCAGTTTAAAAATATATCTCTATATTTGCCAATAAATTATTGAAAAATGAAAGCAAATTTTAACAATATCTATTTTTACTTCTATTATTATTTTTGGCTCAAAAATTGAGATCGGGAAGTAGATATTGTTATTAATTAAAAATATTTTACAGAAAGGTCTCGAAAAAATTCGAGGCCTTTTTTTATACAAAAAAACCAACCTAAAAAATGCAGTAATGAGAACAACAATTGTTGGATTGGGTTTAATTGGAGGATCGTTGGCAAAAGATTTAAGAAGATTGAACTTTGCCACCGAACTTACCGGAGTTGAAATAAACGAAACACACGCTCAAAAGGCGATAGAAATAGGTTTGGTTGATAGCGTGAAACCGCTGGAGGAGGCGATAAAAGATACAGATATCGTAATTCTTGCTATCCCGGTTGATAAAGAGTTGCAAATACTACCCTCAATTTTAGATGGAATTTCGGAAAATACAACGGTAATAGATTTGGGTTCAACCAAAAAAACAATTGTCGATTCAGTAAAAGGGCATAGCAAACGACGAAATTTTATTCCTGCACATCCCATGTCGGGCACCGAAAATTCGGGACCTGAAGCAGCACTCGAAAATCTGTTTAAAGGGAAAATTACCATTTTGTGCGACCACAAAGATTCGGGACCTCAGCATTTAGCGTTGGTAGAAAAAATGTTTCAGAGTTTGGGAATGGACATTGCGTATATGACCGCCGACGAGCAAGACCATAGCACTGCTTTTGTTTCACACCTTCCTCATGCTGCTGCCTACGCACTGGCAAATGCCGTTCAGTCGAAAGAAGATGGTAAAATTATTTTCGATTTGGCAAGCGGAGGTTTCCGGTCAACGGTTCGGCTGGCAAAAAGTTCGGGAGAAATGTGGCATCCCATTTTCAGGCAAAACAGAAAATATGTGGTCGAGTCGCTCGATGTTTATATTAAGCATTTACAAGAATTCAGCGATTGTTTAAAAAGTGAAGACGACGACAAACTGTGGGAGTTAATTGAAAATGCCAATAAAATACGAAGCATTTTAGACGGTGAAAACCCTCATTTAATTAAAAACGAAGAGAAGTTAGTAAAACTTTATACAAAATAATTATGGCAATAAAATTAGATATTAATCCGATAAAAGCGTGGTTGCCGGGAAAAACCGATCCGCTTTTAGTTTCCGGTCCATGTAGTTTAGAGACCGAAGAACAAGTATTAGAGACTGCCCGTTTACTGGCAAAAGATCACCGTGTACATGTATTTCGGGGTGGTGTTTGGAAACCCCGCACCCGGCCCGGGTCGTTTGAAGGAGTGGGGTCTGTTGGTCTAAAATGGCTACAAATGGTAAAAGAGGAAACCGGATTGCTGGTGGGAACAGAAGTGGCAAACGCACAACACACCGAAGAGGCATTAAAAGCCGGAATAGATGTGCTTTGGATTGGTGCCCGTTCTACAGCAAGTCCGTTTGTGGTGCAGGAAATTGCCGATGTGTTAAAAGGAACAGATTCGGTAGTAATGATTAAAAATCCGGTAAACCCCGATGCTCAATTATGGATGGGGGCAGTTGAGAGAGTTTACCGGGCCGGTATAAAAAATATTGTAGGAATTCATCGTGGGTTTACGCCGTTTCGCGAAACAAAATACCGCAACTATCCCAACTGGAAAACATTTATTGAATTGCGTCGATTGTTGCCAAATTTGCCTGTAATCTGCGACCCGAGCCATATTGCAGGGAAACGCGAATACCTGTTCGAAATTGCTCAAAAAGCTTTCGATATGGGTATGGACGGACTAATGCTCGAATCGCACCGAGACCCGTCTGTGGCACTTAGCGATGCCGCACAACAATTAACTCCGGCAGATCTTGCAAAACTGCTCGACGATTTGGTTATTAGATACGAAAATGCATCGAACCCCGATTTCGAAAACCAGTTGGAAGTTTTACGAAACCGAATCGATTCAATCGACTCTGAATTACTTGAATTGTTAGCATCGCGGGTCGATATTGTGAAAAAAATTGGTAAATATAAACGCGAAAACAATGTTACTGCACTGCAAATGAATCGTTGGAGCCAGTTGATGGAGAACCGTGTTAAAACCGGGAAAAGTATGGATCTAAACGAAACGTTTGTTAAAATTCTATTTCAACTCATACACGAAGATTCGGTACGTATGCAAACCGAGATTCTGGATAATGAATAAATGCCGGAATTTCTTTGAGATTGAGCAAATAAAAAAGCCTGTAAATTAATTTACAGGCTTTTTAAATGTAGCGGGAGCAGGACTTGAACCTACGACCTTTGGGTTATGAGCCCAACGAGCTACCAACTGCTCCATCCCGCAATATATCTTTATTTCAATTGAAATTTCTTTCGTAACGGGTTGCAAATATAAGCACTTTTATGAAATCGACAAAATTGTTTTTGCTTATCTGTAAAAAATGAAATAGATAACGAAATAAAAAATGCTATCTGCTCAATAACTACGGGCTGTCCGAGCCATCTTTCCAATGTAAACTTAACCTGTTTTTTTGCGATGCAGGCAAATTATTAATTCGGGTTGAGTGGCTATCCGCGAATCGAATTGACCATAAAGTAAAAGGATTTTAGCATCGGTGGTTTTTATAAACATCTGCACTTTACAAAGTCCAAATCCGACGCATATCTGAGCTGTTTAGCAGACCCTAGTTAAAATTTGCAATCTCTTTATAATTGAAAAATAGTTTATTATTCTGTTTTGTTTACTTTTGAGTAAAAGTATTAATTATGAATCGTAGATGTAAAACATTCACATCCGGGAAGATGATTAAAAATACATCAAGTTACCTACGATACCTTATTCGTAAACAATTTTAGTTTTATGAGATTAGGAACAAAAATAGTATTATTTGGAACTCTTCTTCTGCTTATTTTTGGATGTACCCCAAAGTTGCCAAAAGTAAAAATTGAAACCTCAGTTGGTAATATAGTGGTTGAAATAGATACAATAAATGCGCCTGTAACGGCAACCAATTTTTTAAACCACGTAAATGCCGGAACCTATAAAAATGCTGTTTTTTATCGGGTTGTGCGAATGGATAATCAACCGAATGACTCTGTGAAAATTGAGGTTATTCAGGGTGGACTGTTAAACGACAAAGAGATTGATAAGGTAAAACCAATAAGGCACGAAACCACAAAAGAGACAGGGTTAAAACACTTAAATGGCACTATTTCGATGGCGCGACTGAAGCCGGGAAGTGCGTCGACCGAATTTTTTATTTGTATAAATAATCAGCCCGAACTCGATTTTGGCGGAACACGAAATGCCGATGGACAAGGGTTTGCAGCTTTTGGAAAAGTAGTGAAAGGAATGGATATTGTGCATAAGATTCAACTCGAGAAAGATAAAAATCAGATGTTAATTCACCCGGTAAAAATTTTAAATATCGAGCTTTTAAACTGAAATGAATTTTCAAATTTATAGGTCGAAATTTATCATTAGCATTGTCTCGTGGCTAACATATAATAACTTTTCTGTCTATTTATTCGCTTTGATAGTTCAAAACTCTTAACTTTGTTTGCAACTAAACGTCAAAATGCAATCAAAAAATCAACCATCAAATAAATCATTTCTCAAATTGGCTTTAAAAAAACAGTTCATTCACGGCATCTGTAGTTTTAGCGATCGTTGGTGCGAACGGTGTACAAAAACGCAGCATTGCATGAGTTTTGCGTACCGCCAACACATTAAGGGTGTCGATATGGATTTGGTTGATAATGATTTGGCAAACGAAAGATTTTGGAATGCAATAGAGAGTGTTCTTAAAAATAAAGGAAGTTTTTCATCGTTCAAGGTTGACTTTTCAGAAACAGATGAAAAATTAATTACGGAATCGGCTCTGAATTATAAGTCGCAAATAGAGAGTTGGTTAGTGGAGAACAAGCTGGTTAATAAGGAAAAGGCCGGTTTAAAACTCCTCGAATATGGCGAAAACGAACAGATAACATTTGCCGATTGTGTTGAAATTATTCGTCGCTACAGTTCGCTTATTCCAAATAAGGTTGAACGCTCATTAAATGAAAAAGATGAGCGTGGTAAAAACCCCGATATTACCGATAAATTAAATCCTTATCGCGACAATGTTGGTTCGGCAAAAGTTGCTGTAATTGCGGTTGAACGTTCTATTGCCGCTTTTTTATTACTTCAGAATGAACTGAATGAAGATGAAAAGATAATCTCGGATTTAATGAATCAGCTTCTTGAAATTAAAAACCAAACATTAACAATCTTCCCCGATGCTATGCAATTTATCCGCCCCGGATTTGATGAATAGTAGTGTTTTTCTTCAATAAATAGTTTCGAACAACCAATTTGTCCATTAGGCCAAATACTACTAATGTATTGGACGATTATTTCGCAGATTTAAAGAACAAATTAAGAAACCAAAATGGGCTTTCACTTTTACGTAAAAAGAAATTTATCGATGGGTTTTTGGAGGTATGAAGACTCTAAAAAGGTTAAAGGGACCCAATAATATGAACCCCTTATTTTCAACTTTTTTTGTCGGTCATCAAGCTATCCCTGACAAGTTGCTCCCCAGCAGAGCTTGCTTCTGTTTTACTTGATTTAGCAAAAATAAAATCAATAGTTTTTTTATGAGAAAGATTATTAATAAAAAAGACCAACCATTTTTTTTATGTATCTATTCAGGTCAACAATAATTGGTAGCTAATTTAAAAGGCATTAAAGGGTTTTTATTATTTTTTATAGCTGTATCGCAAACCGATCTTAATA
>Ga0256831_1002189_pt1 | contig 10270 bp, 12 predicted proteins | sample 132544metaG_FD_189087 | JGI IMG/M metagenome (GOLD analysis project Ga0256831, IMG submission 189087) | Hydrothermal vent microbial communities from Lau Basin, Pacific Ocean - 132-544 | ecosystem: Environmental > Aquatic > Marine > Hydrothermal vents | place: Pacific Ocean: Lau Basin | collected...
ATATTATTCCTAAAGAAGAGGCTACTGAGGCGACGAAGCCCCAGTCTTGTGCTGTGAGTTCGACCCCATCCACATTACTAGGTAAACCTTCGCGGTGACAGAAAATACATCTATGGTTACATCGAAGTGTAACACTTATCCTCATATGTGTGAGCGGGCGGCCGTACCTATCGATTAGCGGTATCAAGCCGGTCTCAGCGCCTCACTAGTTCGATTATGCCCTCGTATGTTTTCCTGTACAGTTCTGTTGATTCGAGCATTCTCCTGTTTCTTATGTATTTCTTCGTGATGTTGTTCTTTGGGAGACCGTGTTTTTCGGCATACTCCTCGAATGAGAGACCGTATTTTTTCTGGGCCGCGTCTCTGTAGATGTCGTCGAAAATGTTGAACGCGCAGAAGGGAACTAGCCTGCCGTCCGGCAATGCGTAGTGAATGTTGCATCTCTGAACACGCTGTATATCATAGTTGTATAGATCCATGAAATGCATCATTCCTAGGAATACCATTTTGTAGTGTAGCTCTCCTAGTGCATCATAGTTTCTCTTAATTATTATATTAAGCAGTATCTTATACAGGTCAAATCCTTCGGGTGCACGTTTCTGGTCGATGAACTTCCTTATGCTGTATAGTATCTTAAGGCCTGTTGTTAGCCTGCTTCTACCGATTACTAGGTCTTCCCATTTCTCCTGCAGATACTCGAGGAATCCTTCTACGTCGACGAAATTCGTTATAGGGATGAGTTTGACTGAGCCATTCTTTCTCTCGACATATATGTAAGTCCCCGCTCCGCATACCGGGTGGTTTGTCATCTCGAATTTGTACTCCTTGGCGAATGCCTCAATGAACCTAGAAAACACGGCACTAACAGGTACGGGGAACCATGCCTCTCTCGGTACTTCGCCGTCAGTCTGTTCTTCTATTAACTTTATCACATCGGGTATTGTAATCCTGTACTTCGCCCTCTCCTGTTTCTTCATCATGCCTGTTAAGCTTACGGGCTGGAAGTTGACAGCTCTGACAATGTCCACGTGTTTTGCCGCGAACTTCACGATCGCACCTAGCTCGTGTGTGTTTATACCCTTAATCACGGTTGGAACTAGTACGGTACTGGTCATGCCTGCTCTTCTGAATACCTCGAAGATATATGGTATCTCCCAGTGGTTCTTCCAGTTAGTGATCGGTGTTACGCCGTCGAAGCTCAGATAGACCGTATTAACACCGCTTGTCCTCAGCGCCCTTGTATAGGCTACGGCTTCGTCGGGGTTCTTCCAGAAGAGCTCTGAGAACTTTATCCCGTTAGTGTTGAGCTGTATATGGCGTACTCCTTCTTCCTTCAATACCTTTACTATGTCGACAAGATCGTTCCGAAGAGTGGGCTCACCGCCCGTTAGCTGGACATTAACTGCTACTCCTTGTTTTTTAATGCTCCTTATCATGTTCCTAATAGTATCTATGCTTGGCTCATATACGTATCCGGCAGCCTCGGCGTAGAAGAAGCAGTACCAGCAGCTGAGATTACACCGGTTGGTCAACACTATGTTTACGAGGGCTGAGTGCTGCTTATGCATTGGACACAAGCCGCAGTTGAAGGGGCAAGGCCTTATGGCGGGCGTGTAAACATGTCTGGAACCTCTTCCCTCAAGATCCCATTTGATAAATCGTTTGTAGATCTCGACATCGCCGTAATAGAGCTCCTCGATCTCTCCGTGCTCCGGACAAACTCTCCTAATATAGACTCTCCCGTCTCGCTCAATAATGGCGGCCGGGACAACGCGGTAGCAGTAGGGGCACACGCTCTGGGTAAGGCTTAGCAGTTCTTCCCCGCTCCTTATCTCTGGTAGCTTATAGGATATCTCCCCAGCATGCTTTACAAGGGGGAGCGGTGAAAGAGTCAAACACGTCACCTCATATAGGGATAGCCGGGATAAGCGTTTAATCATTCCTGCTAAAGGGATTGTATCTTAAGCATATTTAATACTTTATTCCAACATAGTTTTCATGGATCAGTTCAAAAATAATTATGTAATGACGGGATAAGCCTAGTAGTTAAGTTTTAAAGGCCAAGAAACGCTATTCAGAAATACTGGTTATGGGCCCGTCGTCTAGCCTGGTTAGGACGCCGCCCTGACGAGGCGGAGGTCCGGGGTTCAAATCCCCGCGGGCCCACTATTCTACAGGGGGTGATAGGTCTTCTCTGCTTTAACCATAACTTGTCATTATCCTATATTCTGGGGGAACGCATGGTATACCCGGGATTATTTGTAGCATATTATATCCAGTTATTAGCGATCATGAACCCGTTCTCGGCATTGCCTACGTTTCTATCGCTTACCGAGGGTATGGAGCTTATTGAGCGTAGAAGAATAGTATCTAGAGCGTTTATTACTGCCGTGATACTAATTGGAGTGTTTACCTTTCTCGGTAACTATATCTTGAGAGCATTCAGCATCTCTGTGCCCGGTCTAAGGATAGGTGGCGGGATACTTTTGATGACCATAGCACTTGACATGCTTGGAGGTATGCCGAAGACCAAGAGGATTGATCCGGAGGATGTAGCTGTAGTCCCCTTAGCCACACCTATGATTGTTGGTCCCGGCACGATCACGACTATAATCCTTCTGACATCGAGGGATCAAAGTATTCTCAATACTATATTAATACTTGTTGCCGGCGTCGTTGCCGTTATTACTACTTTTGCGCTTCTAAGATACTCAGAGAAAATAGTGGCTATGACTAGGCCGAGCGTAATGAAGGCCATAGGGCGCTTCATGTCATTGATTATAGCGAGTATCGCTGTCGAGATGATCATGCTTGGGATAAAAGCGTATATTGAGAGCTGGGGATTAATAAGCTGAGAATAATCCGCGCCATAATAAAGGAGGACGAAGCCGCCGCCGGGATTCGAACCCGGGACCTTCGCCTTACCAGGGCGACGCTCTACCGGCTGAGCTACGGCGGCTTACCCTAGTTCTGAAATAGGTTTGGGTAGGCAATTATAACTTTTATCACCGGAAACAACGTCATAGCTCGAATTCTTGGACACGGTGCTTCTTGAGAATTTTATAGACAGCGTTTATGAGTTCTTTAAGCTTCGGAGTAGTGACCGCTACTATCAAGTCTTCAAGCTCATCTGGCTCTTCGATAATTATTCCTCTGAAAGCATCCTCTCTCCTGATCATAATGGCTAGATGTGCTGGCCTAGCTGTGGTCTTAGTTTTTCTCTCTGGGAGTTTTACCAGTTCCACCACTATGTGTCCTGATTTTAGAACCGGTTTTCTCTCCCAGTCCTTCATCGAGTTCATCAAGTCTTCCAGTTTCCTGACTAGATCTTCGCTCATGGCTCTCCGCCCAGAAATTACGCGCTATGTAATCAATCGTGATCGGGAAATATAATTATCTCCCAATAAGACTACATCAATTTATGAGGGGGTTCGGGGGCCCGGGCAACTGGGCCGTCGAGCCCTGGATGAACCCGTGGACGAGTTGCACGGCCACATACCCGGTCATTTATCTTTAATAGTTTTCCACAAATAGTTCTTGATCATCATGATCTCGCCGGCCGACAAGCGTCTAGGATCTTTCCCGACTCTTCTGCTATACTCTAAAATAGAGTTCTCTAGATCATACTCTGTAGCTATACCGTTTTCTCTTAGCCTGCGCCACGCCTCAATGAAGCTCCCCGTGTTTCGAACGAGTCGTGCTGGCCTAGATATGTTTAAGGCTGGTTCGGGGGCGAGGATGAACGCTATCGTGTTCACTGGTGACACGCTGATCTCTCTTGTTCCGCCCCTTATACTTTTCACGCCGTAGAAGCCCTTAAGCGCTAGTAGTCCTACCCTACTGGCCTCACTATGAGTGTTCTCTAGGAGTTTCTCATAGAACTTCACATATTCTCTCCCAACACCTATACTGCCTAGATAACCGCCCATACCCGCGATTAGACTTATTCTTTCCAGTACAAGTTCTTGTGGGAGCTCACCATCAGCGCCTGGAGAATACACCATGAGCGCACTGCTCCCTATATCGTGGATGGCCGCTAACCCCATGGCATCGGCAAGGGGGCTCCATAACTCATCCTCATCGCCCATGGCTAGGACGTCTCCCCCGACATCAATACCCACTACGTAATCGGCGCCAGTATAGAGTAAAATGTCTTTCAGAGCCTCAACATACCCTTTAACTCCTCCCCATATATCTATGAGATAAACATCTTCTTTCAAGGTCTCAGCGACTCTGGCTGCTTCGAACACTACTTTGTTACCATTTCTGATCGCGTAGGAATATCCATTTATTACCGCGGCATACTTGCCGATCATCTTCTTGCCATGGATAGCCTCGAGAGGAATAGGGCCGGGAACAGGGTCATGCACGAATCTTTCCCATATTATGCTGGCCACGTAGGTCTTAATCCCTAGATCCCTGAAGATCTTCGCGAAGAGCGCTGCTGATACAACATCTCCACCGCCTCCAATACCTACGAATAAGATCTTCTTATAACCAAGTATTTCCCGCAATGCCCTGCACCAGATAATGATTTAACCACTAATACCATCTATGTTCCCGAGATGAGGGTCTATAACTATGGCGAAACCCAGAGTAATTATTGTTACAGGAACTCCTGGCACGGGAAAGACTAGTGTTAGTAGATTATTAGCTGAGAAGCTTGGATGCATACATTTGGATGTGAGCCGATACGTTATCGAGAACAGAATGTATGTATCCTATGATGAGGAGAGGCAGAGCTACGTCATCGATGAAGATAGAGTAAGAGAAGCAATAAAGAAACTAGTTGAGACATCAAAATGCATAATTATCGATATACATTACCCAGAGCTCCTCGACTTCCTACAACCGGACATAATCATAATCCTCAGGACAGCGCCAGAAATACTGGAAAGGAGGCTTAAGCCTAGGAATTGGCCGGAGAATAAGGTTAAGGAGAATATAATGGCCGAAATACTCGGTGTACCTACGGCTAATGCGTTGAGCATCGTGGGTTCCGATAAGATATACGAGATCGATACTACTGATAGGGAGCCGGAAGAAGTTGTTAGGATAGTATTAGAAGATATATTAGAGGGTAAGGCTAAACCAGGGCCTAAAATAGACTGGTTATCTAGGATGAGCCCCGATGAACTGATAAAGTACGAGTACAGCGGTTGATCGAAATGCCCTATGGTTTCTCCCTAGCGGGATGGAGTGATTTAAGGAGAGTAGTGTCGAGAGCTGATGTTGTTCTAGAAGTTATCGATGCACGTGACCCTCTAGGAACCCGTAGCCGCAGGCTTGAAAGAATAGTGGAAGAGATGGGGCGCGAGCTCCTCTTAGTACTTAATAAGAGCGACCTAGTACCGAGAACCATAGTGGAGGAATGGGTACACCTCTTCAGGGACAGAGGCTATAGAGCAGTATATGTGGCGGCTACACGGTACTGGGGAACAAAATACCTGCGTCGAGCGATAAAAGAGGCAGCTCCTGCGCTTCCGGTAATTGTCGCCGTTGTTGGTTATCCGAAAACAGGTAAGTCTTCCATAATTAATGCTTTAAAGGGCAGACATTCAGCATCAACTAGTCCAATACCTGGTAGCCCAGGATATACTCATCATGTTCAGCTCTACCGTGTCGAGAAAAACATACTAATGATAGACACCCCGGGTGTAATCCCAGTTGAGGGAGGAGAGCTAGAGAGGATAATAAGGGGTCAGAGCCCCGAGCAACTAGACGATCCTGTCCCTCCAGCGATAAAGCTTATTGAGAGAATATTAGATCATGTACCAACGGCTTTTATCCAGGCGTACAAGATAAGGGCTAGGGAGCCGATTAGGATACTCGAGGAGCTCGCCAAGCATAGAGGGTGGTTCTACAAGAAGACGAAGGAGCCCCTGATCGAGGAGGCGGCCAGAACGATCATAAGGGATTATCATAGGGGGAAGATACCCTTCTATATTAAACCTTCTAGAACCATTATTCTTGACATGGTGTAAGAATGTTTCCAGACGAGCTCGAGAGATACCATAGACAACTGCTCGTTATCGGCGAGGAGGGCCAAGAGAAGCTCCATAGGTCAGCAGTTCTAGTTGTAGGCGTCGGTGGACTTGGATCAATAGCGTCGCTTTACTTGGGAGCAGCTGGCGTGGGCAGACTTGTTCTAATAGATAATGGACTCGTAGAACTCAGCAATTTGCAGAGGCAGATCCTCTATACCATGGATGATCTAGGGAGACCCAAGGTGTACTGTGCCGCTAAGAGATTAAGTTTACTCAATCCCAGCATTAATATACATCCTATTTACTCAGAGGCATCACCTGATCTTTTAAGACGTATAATTAGGGAGGTAGATCTCGTTGTTGACGGTCTAGATAACTGGGAGACCCGCGTTGTTGTTGATAAGATATGCTATGAGCTCGGAAAACCATTTATTCACGCGGGAATACATGGGTTCTATGGCCAGCTATACATTGCATGGCCCGGTAAAACACCTTGCCTTAGATGCGTGTTTTCACACCCTCCGAGAAGAACTGATAAACCTATCCCGGTATTCTCGACAACGCCGGGCGTTCTCGGCTTGCTTGAGGCCAATGAAGCACTGAAGATCTTGACTGGTGCGGGCGAGCCTTTCTTGAACAAGATACTGGTCTATGATGGTAGAACAGGGTTATTCGACTACGTCGAGATAAAAAGTGGTAATTGCAAAGTATGTGAGGAGTGATAACCTTAGCTAGCCCCATCTTCGGCGTAGTAAACACCACTCTGTCTCCATCCTTAAGCCTGTAGCCGGGCCCGTCAACAGGTTTCCCATTAACAATGATAGTGAACACCAGTCTTCCTTCTTTGACGCTCCTGTAGAATCTCTTGCTGATCTTTCGCCTATTTCTTCTATCAGATCCTCAATGGTAGCTTTTTCCGGTAGTTCTAGCTTTGCCAGGTGTTTCCCAACGATTTGCCCCGCTCTTGCTAAAAATACTACCGTGACCTGCATTTCATCATCAATAATTGAGTCTACATCGACAAATTATATTTGTCGTGATTGAAACTGTATCAAAAGAATACATCTATTATTGTTTATTAATCATATGACTATTCTAAAAAACAAACGGCGTAATAAGGCCTATCAATATACATATTCATTGGGAACCCAGATGAGAGTGTTATTGACACTTCCACCTGGTATCCATGACCTAGAAATATATAGGGTTACTGGTCTCACAGCACCTCCCTTAGGCCTAGCATATATCGCGGCAATTCTTGAGCGTGATGGACACCGGGTCAAGATACTGGATACCCCTACACTGAAAATGGATCTAGACACATGGGTTCAAAACATCAAGTCCTGGTCTCCCGACATAATAGGTTTCTCGATCCTCACACCTACTGCGCCGAAAGCATACGTGGCTGCCAGGAAGATCAAGGAGGAAATAGACGACATAATACTTGTTGCTGGAGGACAGCACCCCACGTATATGTGGAGCGAGACGCTGGATAATGGGTTCGACATAATAGTTAGAGGAGAAGGCGAAATAACTGCTAGAGAGCTCATAAAAACTATTGATAAACATGGAATGGATCCCGCGGAGCTAAGAAGAGTTGCCGGCATTGTTTTTCGCGACAAGCATGGCAAAATAGTTGCAACAAGGGAGAGGCCCCTCATTTACAATCTCGATGTGCTTCCCTGGCCTGCCCGTCACCTTCTTCCCATGGATAAATATACTTTGTTCGGGAAGAAGATACGGGTTGCCCATATTATGGCTAGTAGGGGGTGTCCATATGGATGCATATACTGTACGACAAGCTATTACTGGGGCAGAAGAATACGCTACCGCTCCCCCAGGAATGTTGCAGAAGAAATAGAGTTCCTTGTGGATAAGTACAGGGTAGAACACGTAGTTTTCACCGATGACGAACTAACAGCCAATAGACGCTTCGTCTACGGGCTCATCGAGGAGATGAAGAAGAGGGGGCTAGACATAGGATTCGCCTGTGGCGCCCGGGTAAACCATATGGACAAGGATTTCATGAAGTTCCTCTACAACAATGGTTGCGTTGCGCTCTACTTCGGCGTAGAATCCGGGACACAGAGGATACTGGACAAGATCGGGAAGATGATAAGCCTAGACCAAGTCAGAAAAGTGTTTAGGTGGAAGAGGGAGATCGGGGGCTTCGCAACGGCTTCTTTCATTCTCGGATTTCCTTGGGAAACGATCGATGATATGAAGAAGACCGTGGAACTCGCCATAGATATTGATCCCGACTATGCACAGTTCACGGTGCTGACACCATATCCGGGCACACCCTTGTTCGACTACGCTATGCGGTACGGCTTGATCGAGGACTGGAACTGGGAGCACTACACGACGCTGAGACCTGTTATGAGGGGCTTCAAGTTTACACGGGAGCAGGTCGCCAAGATGCTCAAGTATGCATATAGGAAGTTCTTCATAAGATCGGCGTTTATTCTCCGCGAGCTCAGGGCTGGGAGGCTGAAGGATATACTCGGGATCATAGCTCGTGAAACAATATCTATTCTTGCCGATAAGCTTAGAAGCGTTATAGGGCGCTAGGCTGCTCCAGCGGTCTAACCCCCTATACCCTGTAAAATAATCTTTACTTCCCCTTCGGATTCTATGACGTAATCTGGATCATCTATTAAACGGCCGTTATAGACGATAGCAACGGAGTCAGGGTCATCTATGCCTAGCTTTTCCAGGATCTCTCTTAGCGTGAGTCTTTTCTCCTTAAAAACAACTTCTCTCTTATCGTGGAGAACCACTGCCTTGATCATTATTGTTGGCCCTGACGCTGTTATCTAGCCATTTAAGATAGTCCGGATAACCCCCTATTATGGGTAAGGCTATGATCTCGGGTACCTCATAGCTGTGCAGCGACTTTATCCTCCTCACGAGTTTGCCCAGCTGGGTCACCTTGGTCTTAATGATGAGGAGTGCCTCGCCGCTTTTCTCGACCTTGTTGTTCCACCAATAGATGCTCTCTATTTTCTCGACTATATTAGTGCATGCAGCTAACTTGTTCTTGACTATGTCTTCAGCGATGCGCTCAGCCTCCTCTTTATTGGAGGTTGTGACTAGTACTAGGACCCATCCGCCACCGATCATGGTTATGCCTCCACGGTAACCGGGCTATTGCTCGCAGCCATTGATTCGGCTGTTTGGTGCTCGGTCCTAATATCGATTTCGAACGAGCCGAGTCTTAGCGCCTGAAGCAGTTTCTCGCCAAGACTCGTCAGTTTGTATACCCGGTGTGTCCCCCTAGAGTAAATCGTTGTCACGAAGCCCAGTGCTTCAAGGACATGGAAGGACGCGAGCACCTCGTACCTGGGAAGCCCCGTCTTGCCCGCTATGTCTCCGGGGTTTCGTGGCGCCTTGTAGAGCTCCTCGAGGATTAGTCTTAGCTTCCACTGCATCTGGTCTCACCGGTAACATGTATTGCTGGGAGCATTGGGTTTTAAGCGGGGAGGGCCATCAGGTATTTGTCCGGGGGTTTATCTGTTTTCTTCGACATAGATTGATTTACTAGTGTACAGACTAGTGTACTATGGGGTAGGATGAACTATTGACGGGCTACGGCGAGATCAGAGGCACTGTGAGCGTTGCTGGTAATACTATATCTGTTACCGGCGAGGGAGATGTTATCAAGTATAGAAGGGAGTGGAGAGGCGGAGAGTACACGCGTCTCCTCGTCCGGCCCAGGAGGCTTGAGCTCGTCCCAATGTATCCCGTACTGCTCCCCAAGAAGATAACTAATTACGTAATGGTGAGGCTCCTCGAGCCCATCCATATCCCTAGCCGTGGAGAAGCAATGATCTATATCAAGATACCGGTGGAGCTCGCTGTAATGACTTATGACAGGTATAGGAGATATGACCTGGTGGACGTATTCCCCGTCATGAAAATCAAGTACGTACTGTACGGTTCACCTGACAGAGGACTAATAGCTCGTTACTGGGAATCAGTCCCCATGACCGACCCGCCGGACACGAGTATTGGTGAAGCACGCGTCCTAGTCAATATTAGGAGCAGGTATGATGGATGGGTAGAGATAGGGAGGATTCTCCTCGACTCACAGATACTCAAGCTATACTATGTGCCCGGCACGTGGAGGGCTAGCACGCAAGCCATAACAATGGTGGTTAACAGCCCAGCGACCGCAACCATATACTATGGACGCAAAGTCGAGATGGAGGCAAGGCCTGTGCATGATCCTCCCGGGCTTAGGCCTCCAAGGATACTTGCGCGCACCGAGATGCTGTATGGTC
>Ga0256831_1002190_pt1 | contig 10265 bp, 5 predicted proteins | sample 132544metaG_FD_189087 | JGI IMG/M metagenome (GOLD analysis project Ga0256831, IMG submission 189087) | Hydrothermal vent microbial communities from Lau Basin, Pacific Ocean - 132-544 | ecosystem: Environmental > Aquatic > Marine > Hydrothermal vents | place: Pacific Ocean: Lau Basin | collected...
TTTTCGGGCTGAGCGCGTCTATTTCGTCCATGAAGACTATGCTCGGTGCCCTCTCTCTGGCCACTCTGTACAGGGCTGAAATCAGCTTGGATGACTCGCCGTAGTACTTACTCAGCACGTCGCTGGCTTTAACGTTGAAAAAGGTCGCGTTTAGGCTTCCAGCAGCTGCGCTCGCGAGGAGCGTCTTACCCGTCCCCGGCGGACCAAAGAGGAGAATGCCCCTCCATGGCTTTATGGCATCGGGTTTTTTGGCAAAGGCAAGCACAACGTTCCTCGCGAGGAGCTTCTTGACTTCCTCCAATCCACCTATATCATCCCAAGTTACCGCTGAGCGCGAGATTAAACCCTCGACCAGCGGGGTGTACTCATCCCCAGGAAACTTTCTCTCATCGGCTGAACCAGGAGGGACTGCCCTTGGTTTCCCCGCCTCTTTCATAAGCTCCCTCGCGGTGACTTCCCACTTTTTTGCCTTTTCGAGGTACAGGCCGGCCCTTGAGGATGTCTTCTCCGCTATCTTTCTGAGTATCCCAGCGCACTTTTCGGCCAGTTCCGCCGCGGCCTTCTCGTCCCCTGCTGCAAGTGCCCTCTCATATTCTCTCCTGCACTCCTCAAAAAGGGAGAAGTAGAGGGACTGCATGTCAACCCCTCATAGCGTCTTCGATCTGCTTGAGCCTGCTCTTTGGCTCCAGGTCGGAGGAAGCGGATGCTTCAAACAGAGAGGCCGCTTCGTCTATGGTTTCCGAGTCGAAATCCCCGGTCAGGATGCTCTCGCTCGTCAGGTCAAGCATCGATGCAAGCGCATCATCGAGCTGCTCAACCTTGCCCATGGCCTTCTCGAACTCCACCTGCATCTTAGCTATATCCTGAGCGCCGGGACCCTCAGCTATGCTCTCAACGATGTCCTGGCTGAACTGGATGAAGTCGGCGGAAACCTTAACAAGCTCCCTCTGTATCTCCGCTTCCTCCATGAGGAGAAGCAAGCGCTTGGCCTGCTTTATCCGCTCTTCAAGGGCAAGATACTTCATCGCACTCCTCTTTAACAGTGCCTCATCGCCGAGCTTAGCCGCTTCCTTCCCCTGGAGGAAGATTTTGCGCTTCAGGTTCTCGAGGTTGTTTATGTACTGCTTTAGGGCCATCTTGGCCTTTCTCATGCGCATCTTGCGCTCAATTTCCTTCTCCTCCTTCGATTTCCACAGGCGGACCATACGCAAACCTCCCTACTTCCTCAAGACTTCTCCTTCGATCCTCTTCACTAAGATCTCAATCTTTTCGGCCAGGGAACCGCTTATCGGAATCCCTTCGCGGGCCAGCATCTCAACCTGTGAAATCAGGCTCTCCAGATCGGCTAGGTTCTCCTGGGTGTACTGGCGGAGGTCATCGAGGGCCGTAAGAAGTTCGGCCTTGTCGTTGAGCTTCGCGCTGAGGATGGCTATCTTGGTGGTCTTCCTAACGCTCTCCTCCTTCAAGCGCTCGAACTCTCCCCTTGAGGTGCTCTCCTTCATCGCCCGAACAGTCCTCTTGAGGTCCTCCTTTTCCTTCTCCAGCTCGGCGAGTGAGCTGAGGGCACTCAGGAATTCCTCAACGCTCTGGTAGCGATCCTCCTTCCTCTTCGCAAGAAGTCGCTCAAATACTCCGTCGTATTTTGCAAGCTCCGGCCGAATCTCCGACGGCTTCCTCGGTTTTCCACCCAGAATCTTGCCCGCCAGTGCTCCGGGAGAAGTTGCCGAGTAAGGAAGTTCCCCAGTGAGGAGTTCGTAGAATATCAATCCAAGCTGGTAGATGTCCGTCCTGTGGTCTGGGGTTCCAAAGGTCTCCTCGTCAAGCTGTTCTGGTGCCACATAGAGTGGCGAATATCCATGATGCTGGCTTAGAGAGCTTCTCGCACTTATTCTTGCAAGCCCCCAGTCGGTAATTTTTGGGGTCAGGTCACTCTTGAGGAGAACGTTGAGGGGCTTGAGGTCGAGGTGGTAGATGCCCTTTGAATGGGCGTGTTTCAGCCCTTCGGCTGTTCCCCTGATAATCCTCAGTGCAGTGTCCTCATCAACCGGCTTTGGATACTCGTCAAGGTTCCGGATTCTCCTCCCATCAACCTCCACGCCCTCAACGAACTCCATTTCAAGGTAGGGAACAGGTAGAATGTCGGCCTTGTAAAGCCTGACAATGTTCTCGTGGTTCAGGTTGTACCACGCGGCAACTTCCTTGAGGAAAAGCGAACTCGTCTTCTCGTCTATCCTGGGGATTTTAAGAGCGACGATTTTCCCGTCCGATCTGCGCTTAACCTTGAAGACCTTCGCAAAGCCGCCCTCACCGAGGAACTCTAAGGGCACGTAGCGATCGAGGAGGGATTGGGGGAACCCCTCAAAGTCCTGATTAGACGAGTCATCCTTTATACCGCGTTCTTCGGGCGTCACAGTCATCTCATTCAGGTTTTTTCCTGCCCCATTCTGCTTCTCGTTTCTGCGCTTGATCACGACTGCCGTTCCAATAAGGATCGCCCCAAGTAACACAGCACCCGCTAGGTATCCAACCGGGATTCCTGGGGATTCCCGGACCTCCACGGTGCTTTCAATGTGCGTTTCACCAGTGGTTGAATAATCCGTGACCACCAGAGGAGTGCTCTCACTCTGGGTGGCCGGAGAGGCCGTCCCCCGCGGTGCCGCTGATGATTCCATCCTCACTGACGCCTCAGTAATCGCCCACTTGAGTAGGTTGGATACAAAGGTTGGCCCGTCAAGGGAGATGTTGTAGTATTCAGCAGTCCATATTGGAAGGTATCCCCCATAAGGGGTCTCACCGCTGATGATTATAACGTCTGGCTGCTTGTTGTCTCCGAGTGGAACTATCTGGGCTGCAACAATTGGGAAAGCACCCTTATCACCAGCTTGGTATGCATTTGCTACCGGAACGCTGTTCTCGACTATGTCTGAGCTGGAGTTGGAGTGGACGATAACGTACGCATACTTGGGTTTGCTGGTCTCGTTAAGCTGGTGCCAGTTGCCGGTTCCGTCTTTTTCATCAACCCATGCGATAACACCCGGCCCATGGGTAAGAACTCTTCCGCCGTGTTTGAGGTTCTTGACGAGGATGTCCCTCATCGGAGTATCCTTCCAAGGATCATCGTAGGCAACGACACGGTAGGACTTTCCACCGACGTTGCTCACTGGATCCTCGACGGAACAGAGGTCAACACGGAGGTTAGTCATGTTAAGCTGAGTTAGAAAACGGTCGACAATTTCCTGAGTTTTGGCACCGTTCCCATAGTCAGAATCTGCCGCAATCCAGAGAATCCTACCACCGTCCTCGAGCCAGCGCCGGATGGCACTGACCTCATCGGGAGTGAAGTCGGCAAGAGGCTGGCCAATTAAGAGCACGGTAATGTTGTGCCTTTTTAGAGCGTCGTATGTTATTTTGCCTCCCAAATTCATTATGCCCAGCTCGCTCTCGTATTTGGGATCGCCGAAGTAGAAGAAACGGTACTGAGTCAGGACGTTGAGCATTCCGTCGGAAAGGGTTTCGTTGTTGTAGACAATCGGCGTAAGCCCGTTGGTGTTCTCGCCGTGGGCAAGGTCAACCGCTATGTTGGTCGCACTCACCGCAGGGAGCAACGTCATCACTACGAACATGATGAAAGCCGCCTTTCTCCATTCCATGCTACCACCTACCCCCGTTTAAAGACCACAACGGTAACGTTGTCCTTCGTAACTGGTAGTGCTTCCTTGATAAGCCCTCTGGCAATGTCTTCTGCCGTATTTTTGGATGAAACGACCTCCACAATCTTGCTTTCATCAACGTAGTCATGGAGGCCGTCGGAACTCAGAAGAAGAACGTCGCCCTTTTCAAGCTTCCACTCGTAGAGGTCAACGCCGAAGTCTATTCCGAGAGCTTTCGTTATGACGTTCCTCATCGGATGCCTTTTCGCTTCCTCCTCAGTTATCTCACCCTTGTCAAGGAGTTCCTGGACGAGGGAGTGATCCTTGGTCCGCGCAATCACTTTGCCGTTCCTTATTAAGTAGGCTCTGCTGTCGCCAGTGTTTGCTATTATCGCCGTTCCGTCCCGGACGAAGGCCGAAACTAGGGTAGTGCCCATGCCCTCCCGCTCGCCGGTGGCGTTCTCTTTAATCCTGGAGTGGGCAAGCTCGTGAGCTTTTTTTAGCAGGAGTCTCACAAAACTGACCTGCAATCCCGCTTTGTACTCTTCCCAAAAAACTTCTTTAAGGGTCGTTACCGCAATCCACGAAGCGACCTCACCCGCTTTGTGACCGCCGAGACCATCCGCCACCGCCATTAGGTAGGCATCCGGGAGCTTCATTATCAGAAAACTGTCCTCATTATTTTCCCTTGCACCAACATGGCTTATCCCACAAATAAAAGGAAAACAAACCACCCTCACGGCTTTTTCAGTATCCATGCTCATCCTTCCACCTCCTTCTGGACTTTGTGGAGGAGAACCTTCAGCTCGTCCAGCGTTGACTTGCTCACCGGCACGCTCTCGCGCATCATTAGCTCAAACTGACCTATCGCGTTCTCAATTTCCTTCCTGTGCTCCTTTGAGAGGGCCTTGAGGTCCTCAAGCGCGTTTATCAGCTCGGCCTTGTCGTTGAGCTGGGCATGTAGAAGGGCCAGCCTCGTGAGCTGTTCAACCACCTGACGCTTGAGCTTTCTGAGTTCCTTGCTGTCCGTGGTCAGGCTCATCGTCGTCTTCGTCTTCTCGACGGTCTTCTCAAGCGCCTTTCTCTCTTCGTCGAGCTTTCTCATCAGTTCCAAATCTTTTAGGAACTCGTCAACTGACTGATAGCGATCCTCTTTCCTCTTCGCGAGAAGCTTCTCGAAGATGCCGTCGTATTTAGCCAGTTTCTTGTCAAAGTGGCTCGGTGGCTTCGGCTTGACCTCGGGGTTGATGACCTTCGCCATCACTACAGCCGGAGAAGTCCCCTGGTATGGCAGTTTGCCCGTTAAGAGTTCATAGAAGATGAGGCCGAGCTGGTAGATGTCCGTCCTGTGGTCCGTGTGACCATAGACTTCCTCGTCTAACTGCTCCGGAGCCGCGTAGAGGAGGGTTAATCCTTTGGTTGTGGTTGCCGTCGTTGAAACCGCCCCAACCTTAGCCAGCCCCCAGTCGGTTATCTTGGGGGTTAGGTCACTCGTTATCAGAACGTTCTGGGGCTTAAGATCGCGGTGGTAAACCTGCTTGCTGTGGGCGTGCTTAAGCCCTCTGGCGATGCCTCGAATGAGGTTTAAGGCCTTTTCCTCATCAACGGGCTTCGGATACTTGCCGAGGTCCCTGATTATTTTACCGTCGGGCTTTATCCCATCAACGAACTCTATTTCCAAATGCGGAACCGGTTCGTCGAATGCGTTGTAGAGTTTAACGATGTTCGGGTGGTCGAGCAGACGCCAGGCTTTGACCTCCTTTAAGAAGAACTTCCTGGCCTTTTCATCGAGATTCGGGACTTTAAGGGCAATGATTTTGCCGTCTGACTTCCGTTTGACCTTGAATACTTTGGCGAAACCACCCTCCCCAAGGAACTCAAAAGGTTCATATTTGGAGAGAAGCTCAGAGGGGAAGTTGGTGACGGGTTTAAAGGTGGCCTCGGGAGTGGGAGTTACACCACCGGAGGCTTTTCCTCCCCTGAGTTTGACGGCCGCACCGCCGATTAATCCCAACACCAAAAGGCCGACGGCGATGTACGTTGCCGGGATTCCAGTGGCTATCGCCCGAGCGGTTTGAGTTGGAGAAGATGGCACTATTGTGCTTGTACTTTTGGTTAAAGGTTGGCTGTTTGCTGTAGATTTACTAATGGTTGCTGTACTCCCAACTTGACTGGTTTCTGTGGTGATTGAGCTGGTTGTGCTTGCGGTTTGTGTTGCAATTAGACCAGCTTCAATACTCACCTTTTCACCAGAATTTATCGTCACTGTCTTGGTGAACTCCTCATAACCATCCATAACAACCTTAACTGTGTGCTCTCCAGTGGGAAGCTTGTAATCCTTGAGTGGAGTGTCCCCAACGTAGGAATCGTCAATATAAACTTTAGCGCCCTGTGGAGTGGAGTCAATACTCAGATAACCGAATGTGGGTGTTAAAGTTGCGGAAATTGTTTTACTCTCGCCTGGGTTGAGTGTTACACTCGTTGTGTAATCCTCGTAATCATTTTTTGAGAGCTTTACAGAGTGTGTTCCTGGTGAGAGTTGAAGAGTTAAAGGGGTAGTCCCCTTGTAAGAATCATCAACATAAACACTCGCTTCAGACGGATCTGAGGTTATCTTTAACGTAGCTTTTGCTTCTAAAAGCGTTGCCTCTATTTTAGTTGTCTCTCCCGGGTTTATCTTGACGGTCTTAACATAGTCCTCATAGCCATCCTTGACGAGCTTTATGGTGTGTGTTCCCGTTGAGAGCTTGTATCCTTTCAATGGCGTCTTCCCAATATAATCTTCATCAACATATACCTCTGCGTTTGTTGGAGTTGAGTAGACTGTTAGGTGACCAAATTTCGGTATCAAAATTACTGAAAGGACTTTGCCTTTCCCTGGAACTAGAGTTATATTCCTTTTGTAGTCATTATATTCCTGCTTAGTTATTTGTATAGAGTGAATCCCAGGAGAAATGTTCAATACTAGCGGAGTTGTGCCCTCATACGAACCATCAATATAAACACTCGCTCCGGATGGACTAGAAGTAATTGTTAAGGATACTACACTATATTGAATCGTAACTTCTAAATCCCCCAACTTCGGGTAAATATTGGTATTTCCTGTCGCTATAATGAGGGTAGTGGGAAACATCTGAGAGGATTGTGCCAACAAATTAGTCCCACTTAATGAGATATTAAATTCGTGACAAAAGTTACAACCGGGCATATCCCCCTCTAAAGGTATATGAAGCACCCAAGCGTCAGCACCACCAACACCAAAGCTTTCAGTGTCACTTCCGATGATAATGTTGTTGTTAAGAGTTACATCAACGTTAACATCCCAGTATCCATCATCACTGTTTCCCCCATAGGTTCTTGTCCAATTTACATCTCCATGTGCACTTAGTTTAAGAATTAAAACATCCCTTTGGTTATCACCAAAACTTTTCGTATAACCCGCCACAATAATGTTACCATTACTGGCTATAGCAACTTCATTGGCAACGTCGTCGTTTGTTCCTCCATAAGCCTTAGCCCAGATGATATCTCCGTCTGGATTTAATTTCATTATAAGTACATCCTTCCCACCAGCACCAAAGCTTGTTGTATAACCCACCGCAATAATACTCCCATCCTGTAGAACCTTGACATCATTAATAACATCAGTCCCGCTCCCACCATAGCTCTTCGCCCAGGCAACATCTCCATTCTGATTCAATTTCATTACAAAAGCATCTTCATCGTTGTTCACACCACATAGGACAATGCCTTCTCCAGAAGTCAAGGCAATGTCACTAACCCCATTCGGATGATATCCCCTGAAAATTCTTGCCCATGTAACTTTTCCATTAAAATCAAGCTTGAGAACCCAAACTGCATAGTAATAACCAAAGCTTGTGGTGTATCCTGCCACGATAATGTCTCCATTTGGTGCAACCGCAATTGAACTAGCTTCGTCTTGTCCATCTCCACCATAAGTTTTCTGCCAGATAATACCTCCCTCTGTATCAAGCCTTAAAATCCAAACATCCTTTTTACCTGCACCAAAACTTTTCGTATAACCCGCCACAATAATGTTACCATTACTGGCTATAGCAACTTCATTGGCAACGTCGTCGTTTGTTCCTCCATAAGCCTTAGCCCAGATGATATCTCCGTCTGGATTTAATTTCATTATAAGTACATCCTTCCCACCAGCACCAAAGCTTGTTGTATAACCCACCGCAATAATACTCCCATCCTGTAGAACCTTGACATCATTAATAACATCAGTCCCGCTCCCACCATAGCTCTTCGCCCAGTAGTTTAAGCTATCGGCCTTAACTCCTGGCGTTTGAACAATTAAAAGCGAAAAAACCAGGACCAGAGCCAAAACCACGGAGAGTTTCTTCATTCCATTCACCCCCCAAACTCCTCTGCCCACTTCTCATAGCGCTCAATGTCCTTCTTCGTGAGTGGCGACTTGATCCTCTTGAACGCCTCCTCGAAATCGCGCATCTCCAGCGGCCTCGTCCTCAGCGAGCGCTTTCTAAGCTCTTCAAAGGGAAGCTCTGCAAGCTTATGAAGGTCCGGATTCTCCTCGCGTATCATGTTCCACACGGCAGCCTGGCAGAGGTTCTTCAGGTCCCTGCCGGAGTACAGCCTTTTAACGCTCTCCTCCGCTATCGCATCGAGGTCGAGCTTTGAGATGTCAAGCCCGCGCGTGTTGATCTTGATTATCTCCTTCGTTGCCTTCTTGTCGGGCAGGGGCACGTAGATCCTCCTCGGGAAGCGTGAGAGAACTGCTTCATCCAGATCCCAGGGCGTGTTGGTCGCGGCCAAGGTGAGAATGAGCAGGTCGCTCTTCTTGTCCTGGAAGCCGTCCAGCTCGGTCAGGAGCGTTGACAGCATCCTCCTGCTGGCCTCGCTCTGCTCGCCGGAGCGCTTCGTTGTTAGGGCGTCGATCTCGTCCATAAAGACTATGCTCGGCGCCTCCTCTCTGGCAACCTCGTAGAGGGCCGAGATTATCTTCGCCGACTCTCCGAAGTATTTGCTTAGAACGTTAGAGGCCTTAACCGAGAAGAAGGTCGCGTTCAAACTGCCGGCGGCGGCGCTCGCGAGCAGAGTTTTTCCCGTCCCCGGCGGGCCAAAGAGGAGGATTCCCTTCCACGGCTGTATCGATTCAGGCCTCTGAAGGGCAGCTATGACGACGGTCTCCATGAGGAGGGCCTTAACCTCGTCGAGACCGCCTATGTCGCTCCACCGGACCTTGGATTTGGCTATAAGGTTGTTCCTTACGTAGGCCTTGAACTTCTCCTCCTCGTTGTCTCCTGTCTCATCGGTTTTATCCCTCCTTGAGTTGCCTTCCCTCATGGGTCTGTTTTTCGTCCTCTGAAGGCGCCCGCTTTCTATGTCCTTGGCCAGCGCCTCCCACTTCTTGGCCTTCCTGAGGTAGCTCTCGCGGTTAAACTCGTCGTATTTCGAGAGCTGCTTAAGTATGCGGGCGCACTCGAGGGCCTTCTTCTTGGCAGTTTCCATGTCGCCCTCCTTTATGGCCTCCTCGTATTCCCTCTTGGCTTTCCTAAAGGCGCTCATCAGCGGTCCGGATAGGTCAACCGGCATGATACCACCCCGTTTTATCCATACGCGTCATTCCCTTCTCTTACCTAATAATTTTTCTGCTTATCACAACAACAAAGAAAGCCATCATGAATGCTCCGATAAACGCCTCTGTGGCCGCCACCAGTCGGTAGCCAGCCCGCGGGACTATGTCCCCGTAACCAACCGTTGTAAAGGTCACGACGCTGAAATAGAGCGCGTCCCTCGCCGAGCCGCTTCCGATGCCTCCTATCCAGTAGAACAGGGCAAAGAAGAACACTATTGCCACGGTGGTCGCAAGGACTCTTGCGGGACTCTCGCCGTAGTTCGAGGTTATCCTGTAAAGGACGTTGGCGAGGTAACGCAGTTTCCCTTCGAGGGCGATGAGCCAGCGCTTTCCGCTCCTTCCCGTCAGGGGGACAAAGTCCACAAGCTCCGCGGGCCTCGGGTGGCGGTGGGATATTCTCTGAATCTTTCCCCGAACGCGCCACTCGCCAACGCTGTAAGCCGAGGCCTTTCCGTATAGGCCTCGTCCCCTGAAGAGCGTTTTCAGCGAGATGTAAACCGAAAGGGCCTTTCTGTAGGCTTCAACGGCCTCCTGGAAATTTCCCTCCTTTAGAAGCCTGTCTCCCTCTTTCTCCTCTGCGACCGTAGTGTCCAGCCGCGCGTATTCAATCCCCCTTACACCGGACAGACTGACGCCGTATAGCCGTGCACCCCTAAGGTCAGCGCCCACAAGGCTGGCGCCATCGAAGTTAGCCCCGTATAGTTCTGTTCCCCTCAAATCCGCCCTCGTCAAATTTGCCCCCGAGAGATCTGCCAGCGATAAGTCCGTGCCTATCAATGACGCTCCGCTGAGGTCCGCCCTCCTTAAATCAGCACTTGTGAAATCCGCCCTTTCTGCCCTGGCCTCGCTCAGATCGGCTTCATAGAGAACCGCCCAGCTCAGGTTTGCTCCGAAGAGGTTGGCGTCGCTAAGGTCGGCGCGGGTGAGGTTCGCCCCGGATAGGTTTGCCCCGCTCAAATCGGCTTCGCTGAGGTAGGCCTCCTCAAGGT
>Ga0256831_1002191_pt1 | contig 10262 bp, 5 predicted proteins | sample 132544metaG_FD_189087 | JGI IMG/M metagenome (GOLD analysis project Ga0256831, IMG submission 189087) | Hydrothermal vent microbial communities from Lau Basin, Pacific Ocean - 132-544 | ecosystem: Environmental > Aquatic > Marine > Hydrothermal vents | place: Pacific Ocean: Lau Basin | collected...
CTCAACGGCTCCCTAATCATAAGCAGTCATGCCCGGCGACTTGGGGAAAAAACAACAAGGGAAGATCTGCCGCATCTGGCGGCCATTATCAAGCAGGCTGAACACAATGAAGCCGTGCTCAAGCAGCTCAAGGAGTCTGACTTTCTCCAGCAGATTGATCCCACTGATGCCACCTACGAAAAACTGATTGAGCTGAACCGGAAAATTGAAGCACAACTGAAACATGCACCCGGAGAGGTATAATGTCCAAACAACAATTGATTGAAATCCTTACAGTGCCTGGTTGTTCGAGTAAACGCCCGATGCGGGATCTGGTTGATTCCCTGCTGCAGGAAAATGAAATTGACAATGCCGAGGTACGAGAAGTCGAAGTTGCAACGGATGCCATGGCTGTGCGGGAAAAATTCCCCGGCTCGCCGACCGTCCGCGTAAACGGGATTGATGTTGATCCTGAGGGTGACAAGCAAGGCAACTACGGCATGGGCTGACGCGTCTATCAAAACAAGGCAGGCCGCTTTGTCAAATTCGTCCCGGCGGAACTTATTATCAAGGCGATTACCGGGCGCTCACCTGTCGCCTAAGCCGGCAGCCCAGAACAAAAACCAGGAAAAATCGGGGCTGGGGCGGTCTGCGTCCTTTGCCATGGATGAATATTACACCCTCGCCGCTGCCCGATATATTGCATTGAATCCAGTCAGGGCGGATATCGTTAAAAGACCGGAAGAGTACCGGTGGAGCAGCGGCAAAGCACATCTTTCAGGTGGAGATGATATTTTGATAACAACAACTCCCTTGTTGCAAATGAATCCGGATCGGCAGGAATTGTTATAGAGTAAAGCATTCGATCAGGAGTATAAAGCCTTGCAAAGGAACGAGCGTACAGATCCAGATCGCCCGCTTGGTTCGGAAACATTTGTCGAGTAATTGGAAAAACTCACATCAAGGGTATTGAAAATACCGAAACCAGGGCCAAAAAACGCAATTAGGTGTAGATGTCCACTTAACTGACAGCAGCTTTTGGAACAGGTTGATATAGGTCAACGGCGGACTTGACCCCTTTTTACTCACTATTTTCGCTGAATAGTTACCATATGCATTAGAAAAGGTTCAACAGAGCATATTTATCAACATGCTGGCCGAGGCATTAACCGTTTTTGTATTTCAGGTTATGCACAGGAGAATGATTCGCTTGGCGAACAAATGACTTTTTGAGGACACTCTAAGTATGGTTATATGGTATCCCCTAATTCTCACACGCCTTACAGGATGAGCATCATTTACTATGGGCGGTTATGGCTGGAAGGAACATGGGCCAGGGAAATGTTTCCTCTACACCTGTAAACAGATAGACGGTTTCAATTTTTTTAGATCCCTCGAGCATATAACCACCGGAAATCAGGATATCGCCATCGATCATAAGTGATTTACCAGCCCCATATCGCCAATCATGCTCCAGGAAGGATGATCCTGAGATATTGCCCGAAACGCGAGACCAATCGGTGTTCTTGTCGCCGAAAAGAAATATATCCGAAGGATTTTTTTTGCTGGTTACAATAAGGTGTCCATTAGTGGCCACGGCCTTTCCAAATGAAAACGACCATGGTGCAGCATTTTCCTCAAAAAGTCTGCAATTTTGAGTCAACACGCCTGACCAGCCACCGGTTGGTTTAGTATAGACATAGACGGTTCCCTGACTCTGGTTCGTGCCAATGGCGTAACCTGGGGCTCCAACCACCACGGTATCACCGCTGATGGCGACAGCTTTTCCAAACCAATCCTCCGGCATACCATCATCTGCTACCAGTTGTGCCGTATGGACTAAGGTGGTCGGCCAGCCGGAAGAAGGTTTGACGAATATGTAGGCCGCGCCCTGTGCTAAATTATGGTAAGGTGCCCCCACAATGACGACATCACCATCAATGGCTATTGATTGACCAAAACATCCCCAGGGCCTCCCATCACCGGCATATAACTTTGCTACCTGAGTCCTTTTATTGTACCAGCCAGGCACGGGTTTTTCGAAAATATAGACAGCGCCCTCATGGTTATCTGCTATGCCTCGCCCCCATTCTGCGCCGGCGAACACGGTGTTGCCGTCGACGGAAATTGCCACTGTAGTTCCCAGATGACCCTGAAAAGCAGGATCACTTGCAGTAAGACTTGGTGAATTGATCATTTTTGCGCCAACACTGTCCCAGCCTGCATCCGGTTTGACAAATACATAAACAGCACCAGCTTCTTCTGTAGCAATTACTTTATGATTAGGAGCGCCAACCACAGCTGTATCGCCCCTGATGGCAACACTGTATCCAAATTTGTCACCTGCTGCTCCTTCACCTGCCAGCAGTTTAACCCGTTGATGCATATCAACCCAGTTATTACCATTTTTGGTAAAGATATAGGCCGCGCCCTGATACACATTCCCACTGGATGTTTGCGTCGGAGCACCCACAATAACCGTATCACCGCTGATAGCAATGGAATCGCCAAAATGAGGAACCACATCCGTGTCAGGGGCGTTAATCTTCACAGTCTGTATTGTGGCAGGTGACCACCCATCGGCTGGTTTGTCAAAGGTGTAGACCGCTCCCTGGTTGTAGCTTCCCTGTGTCCAGGCACCGACAACAACTGTGTTGCCGTCAATGGCCACTGCGTTACCGAAACGATCCTCAGCAGCACCGTCATCCCCGGCCAGTGTTGAGCTGGGAACAGCAGTATCAACCCAGCCTGATCCGGGTTTGCTATAAATAAATGCCGTTCCCTGGACAAAATTGCCGTTTGTGTAATTCGACCAGTCACCAACAACAATGGTGTCACCGCTTATTCCAACAGAAGAACCAAACACGCTGTGTACCATACTTCCGCTGTTTTCCAACTTGGCTGTCTGGGTCATGTCGGCCCAGCTTGCACCGGGCCTGACAAAAACATAGGCAGCCCCCACGCCGTTACCAAGAGCGCCGGCAACAATAGTATCACCACTGATGGCTATGGATTTGCCAAGCCGATCATGAGGGGCACCATCATCCGCAGTTAATTTGGCTCTCTGGTGCCAACTCCAGTTTCCCGCCAGGTTTATACCCGCAAGCACATACGCGGCACCGGGGCCGTTATTGCCATTTTGATATGCTCCAATAACGGCAAGGGAACCGCTCAGCGCTACTGAATATGCGAAATTATCTCCGCCAGCGCCGTCGGTGGCTGTCAATTTTCGAGTCTCTGTTGCATCGACCCAGCCGGAAGCAGGCTTAACAAACGCATAGGCAGCGCCCTGAGAAATATTGTCGCCGACATCATGGCATGCGTCGCCGACAAGTATTTTATCTCCATCAACAGCCACGGAGCTGCCAAAGCAATCAGAAGCAGTGCTATCGCTGGCCCTCAATCTAGCGCTCGGGTCGTAATCAGATTTTACCCATCCGTTGTCGGGTTTCACATAGACACAAGCCATGCCATTATCAAGATGGCTCGTGACGACAACAGTATCACCACTGATGGCAATGGAGCCGCTTGAATATTGTTTCAAGTGAATAACTCTACCCCATTCAGAATAGCCGGGTGCCTGTTTGAGAAAAAGATAGGCTGCTCCAGCCCCTTCATTCCCATCGGTATCATATGAGGATGCACTAACAACCATAGTGTCTCCTGAAATGGCAACGTAAAACCCGAAGGCCATGTCGGTTACCGGTTCATCATTATTATTGGCTGTAAGTATTGCAGTTTGGAAAACAGGATCAATGGTGAGAGGGTATCGGGCCTGTGCGTCATTGACCAAAATTGCCAGGTTTCCCGTCTGTAATTCAAGCCGGGCCGGGATGCGCCTGCCGTCGGCATCAAAAGCGGTCAGTCCGCTGTAATGCAAAATTGATTTACCGTCTGGGGTTGTCAGTTCCATGCCAAGACTATCCGAATCAAGAGCTGCCCGGAGACTTCCGTCAAGCGCCAGGAGGAGCGTGAGCGGCTCTTCCGCCATCGACTTTCCTTCGGGCGGAGATTCCAGGGTAAACCCCTGCTGCAGCCCGTAAGGGCCATTGATATACCATTCTTCGAGTTGGCCATGGCGGTAAGTGATTTTATTTTTACTCTTTCCAGGAAGAGTTGCTTGAATGTCAAGCAGTTCATCACCATAACCATAGGCTTTTAATGTCATGAGCAGTCGACGGTCTCCGGAGCGCAAATGGAGCCCCTGAGCGTCAAAATCAGCAGAGTATTTCTGAACAGTGTTGGTCAGGACGATGGATGTTCCGTCAACAACGCCATGGTAGCTCTTCTGGTCATTACCAATGACTGAAGATATTGCGTAACGACCGTTGAGGGGGATGTCCTCAAGGGACGTATGGCCATCTACCTTGTGAGGATCCATCGGCCGGGGCTGTTCGGATACTGCAGCAATAACCGGTATCGCTGAAAACTGGAGAACAGACAACAAGAGAACAAAAAACGCTTTCATGTTTACCTCAATCATTTAAGAGTAAATTACCACCATTACACACTATTTATGCAGATAAAAACCACGACAGAAATCAAAGTAAAGGGCGCTCAACACCTAATATCCATTGGTTGAAAATTCTTCCAGGGAAATTCCTGAGAGCGTGTCACCATTGGTGAAGCTACCTGCCGACTGAAGTCCGCCATGTCCCTGGTAACTGCCGATGTTCGGGGTATACAGACAGGTCTCTCCCGATTCACACAGACCATTGCCATTGCCGTCCTTTTCCACCGCGTTGCGTAAAAAGGTTGAGACGCTGTTGTCACTCCAGGTATGGGTAACAGTGTTGGCGGCATCTCCGTTTGCCGGGATGCTGAGAGAATTTCTGAGAAGTGTGTCGCCGACTTGTATATTCCAGTCCCAGATATGGCCGTTATCATGCCAGTATTCGTGCCAATAGGCACAATAGGCGTTTGTAAGAACAAAATTATTAGAACTGCATCCCATTTTGCCCACATCTATCAAAGCAGTATTGTTGTACTGATCAGTAGCATAGACTTCCGCGCCCCATGTTCGCAAAGGACGCTCAAATGATGTCCAGTCAAAGGCATTGGCAGCTACCACCGTTGAGGGAAACGACGCGCCGCCGTTACTGTCTTCATCGTTGGCACTGTCCGATGCCGCTTTTCCGACAAACGATCCCAGGGCAGGAGATGAGGTTGTTACCGTAAAATCGGAACCATCTGCAACGCCGCAGGTGTCGGTAATACCGGTGCTTCCTGAAACGACGCAATCATTTTCGCTTCCGTCCCCGTTGGTTCCAAAAATCAGCCTGCCGGTAAAATAGCCCCCGGAAGAATCCATAAGCAGGCCGTATGTGACCGTATCGGAACTATAGGCAAACAGATTGGACACCGGGCCGGAGTTTGTCATTGCCATATTTTGAAAGGTGTTGGAGGTCGATGAGGCAATACTTGCGCCATGAACAGCGTTCCCCACCAGGGCAAGATTATTGAAAATGTTGTTGTTTGATGAACCTTCTACATTAAGACCGAACCGTTGATTCTTGGCACTGGTTGAGTTACTGATAACATTATCATCAGATCCGTCTGTCAGGCGCAGACCGAATGATGAATTATGAGCCGCAGTAAAGCCGGTAATAACATTGCCGTCACTGGCCTGTAAGCGCAAACCTATCAAGTTATTGGTTGAAATAATATTGTTCAAATGATTGCCCTGGGAGCTGTAAACCCATAAACCGGCATTTCCATTCATGGTCAGGAAGCAATCCTCCAAACTGTTATCTCTAGAATTTTCAATCCGGATTCCATAGGTGTTGAGTTTTGAGATTACATGTTCAATTCTATTGTTGTTTGAACCGGTTGCAAGCCTCAACCCCCAGCCGTTGGTTTGGGTACCAGCTCCCATGACCGAGATATAACGTAAAACTGAAAATTTAAGCTGTCCAAAACTCATGACCTCGGTGTCACCGATACCATTGAACTCGCCTTCAATCCAAAGGAAGTTACCACCGCCGGACACAAAGGGGCCATTATTGTCCCTTGAATAGATAGGAAATCCGGGGAATCCGACCAGAGCGATTTTATTGGCCAGGATAAAGATATCACGCTGATACGTAGTTCCTCCGGTATGCACATAGATTGTTCCCTCTTCATTGAGATATAAATCATTCTGCACCCCGACAAAACTTCGTATAGGATTACTCCACCATTGTTCGGGATCAGTTGTGTAAACAACTCCCGAGCCGTCGGAGACAATAAGTGAACTCTCAGGCCATTTCTGTGGCCCTGCCAGGTCAACCAACCTGACATCTTTTTTTAATCCCGTGGAGACAAAACGAACTTCTCCGGTGTTGTCCAGGCAGGTCCAGTTCAAGAATCCATTGTTATCTTCTGCTGTTAAGCCGATGCAGGAATTTTGACCAGGGATGGTAAAGGCCCGCAACTCACCACTGTGAATACATGCTCCATAGCCGCCGGTTTCCGTGCCGTCACAGGGTGTGCCTGTGGCGTTGAAGATATCCTGGCCGTCATTTTTTACATAATCATTCCAGTTGGGTGCTGCGGGATAATAGGCCGTGGAATCACGGGTGGTAAAATGAAAGACATAAGGCTGTTCCAGGGTGTTCCCATACGAGTCCTTAACATTTTGGGTTACGGTCACCGTATAGGTCTCGTTTTCCTGCAGAGGAGCCGTGTGATGAAATTCATAAGCATCAGGAGGAGATCCACCACTGGGAGGATAATAAATCTGGAGTGGAATCTGTACCCCACTGCTGCTGACCAGGGTGATATACTCAACACCGTCATTAAGAGGGATATAGGCCATATTCTTGGAAAAAGTGATGACCAGGTTTTTCTTTACTGACTGTTGAGCCGCAGTATCCTCGGGGATTGTCACGATAACCGTTGGCGAAACAGTATCCAGATATAATGTCTTCTTGGCATTTTCAGACCAGTTTCCGGCATCATCCCTTTCCTGAACGCACATAAAATAGCCACCATCGGACAATGGAGAAGCGGGTGTTGCCTGGGTATCGGTTGTCGTTATTGAATTTGTATCATCCAACAGATACGGCCAGACACAAGGCAGACTATAACGATAGGTGCCGTTGCCGCCACCTCCGGAAGTCCATGTCCAGGTATACAGCGGATCATTGGTCTGCCCTGCAGGATTAAGAAGAGGCTTGTTCGGCGGAGTTGTATCAACTGCGCAGGTAATACTGATATCACTCACATCATGATCAGGCATAACACCGCCTGCATTGCTTATTGCGCAGTCGTAACCGGCAGGTGTGCTGACAACTTCAACAAGATAGGGGTGATTATATGTAACCGAAGTTGGAAAGGTAAATGGGCCATCGCTAGTAATGGTCAGGTTGTCGGCGCCGTTTTGGGTAATCTCCAGGCTGCCGGTAAGACCGGAAACAGTGCCGCCCAGGGTATACATGGGAGCAGGTGCGCAGACAATGGAAATATTGTTGACATCAGTCCCGGCATGATGCCGGTACCGTTTGTAATTGTGCAATTATACCCCGCCGGCGCACTGACCACACTAATCGTATAACTCGTATTTTCCTCAACAGGAGATGGAAAGGTGAAGGAACCGTCAGCCGTAATGATCAGGTTGTTGGCGCCATTCTCGTTTATTTCCAAGGTGCCGGTAAGACCGGAAACAATACCGCCCAGAGAGTAACTGCCGGAAGTCCCGGAAGCCTCCCCGGATAAAAGCAATAAATGCACAGCGTTGAGCGGCAATTCCTGAGCGGATGACTCTACCGGGTTCAGGGAAGGAGAAAAAAAACAAAACAGAATCAAAACCCACAGTATTTTTTGCATCCTGGTCATTATGCACGCCTCGTTTTAGTGATGTATAATTGCGGTCGCTCTGCGCAGCTCTCCTGCTTAAGCTCTACTGACCTGAATGCAGGACAAGCCTGAAACCCTGGATGACGTCGATGGTGCCTGGCGTGGTACTGGATCGTTGCGCCGACCGCACGATTCTGGCAATGCTGTCCCATCTGCCGCCGCGAGCCACGCGGTAAGAGCCGGTTGGGTCGCCCATTGGATCGGTAACAGGATCAGCAGAATAAGCAGAACCATCCCACCAGTCCTGGCACCATTCCCGTACATTGCCGTGCATGTCATACAGCCCCCAGCGGTTGGCCTGTTTGGCAGCCACCGGCTTGGTGCCGGCCTCATAGGCTGTTTCCGCACTGTGGTTCTCCATGGAATTATTGTACGAGTACCAGCCCATGGCATGGAGATTGGTATTAAAACCATAGGCGACTTCTGAATTTGAAGCATCAAAATACACCGGGTTGGCATAGGCGGTGGTGGTCGTGGCCCGGGCTGCGTACTCCCACTGGGCTTCAGTGGGCAATTGATAGCCGGTGCAGGTCTCGCTGATATCAACGGAATCACATACCATACCAGCGCCGGGGACATTGGCATTGCAATTATTCAGAGTGTAGCATGGGGTGCGGCTTTCAATTATGGATAGGCGGTTGGCAAAATAGGCCGCTTCATACCAGTTTACAGTCTCTACCGGATAGGTATCTCCGGTGTGGCTGGTGGATGGCTTGGCCCCAAGACCGCTATCGAATATAATGGTGTTCCATTGCTTGTTGGTCACCTCGGTGGTCTGCATGTAAAAGGACCTGGTCAGCGTTACCTCATGTTGAGTTTCTTTTGAAGACCGACCCGGTTCGTATGGTTCGCTGCCGCTGCCGTCCGGGCTGCCCATGGTAAAGGTACCGGCGGGAAGCAGATTAAAGGTCATGCCGATACTGTTGGTGTAGCTCTGCCCCATCGGGTGCCGCTCAAGCGTACCGGCCACCCCTTTACCAGCGGTTTTACTGGAAAAGGTCTTGCCCTTGATCACATCAGCGGCAGTGGCATCGCCCACGACTCCCCCCAGGGGAATGACCACCACCCGATCGGCAGCTGTTGCAGTTCCGGCAGGCATGAATAATTCCCCCGCAGCTACAGCAAATAACAGGTACAAAAGTTCTTTTTTCATAGTCCCTCTACGCTTTGATTATTCCGTTATTTTCCATGGATACATCGTTTTCGCACTCCTGAAGAAAAAGCATATCCGAAGCGAACCAGAGGTAGAGCTGGAACGACCCACGTGAAAAAAACAACTTTTTCTCAATAACCGACGGTGTACAGTGCCGAACATAAAACGGGTACAGAAAAAAACTAAACCGAGATTCAGCAGTTTCGTCAATAATTGAAAAATAACTATAAAATAACTACCATAAATAGTCTGTACTGAGAGAAGCGGTATTCAGAGTAGAGGGTCTGGGTTAGCCAAAGCGGCTATTCAGAAAAGGAAAGAAGGGTTGCCTGGAGATTGATTTTTTTGTTGTACAGGGAGAGGCGTTTTCGGATTTCCTGCCGATGGCAGGCAATGGTTGATGGGGAGAGGTTGAGCAGAGATGCAATTTCTTTACTTGTCAGCCCCTGTTTTATCAGGTTGGCTACCTGGATTTGCATGGGAGTAAGTTCAGTCAGACGGGCTGTCTGGTTTCGGGTGAGTGAGGAGGAAATTTGTTCAAGATTTGATTCTATGGACTGCAGAAGGATGTTTTGTTTCTGCTTACTGTTTGTTGACCGTAACTTGAGCAGATATGGATATATTATTTTTTCAATATTAAACCGCACCGTTTCTTCAAGCTCTTTCTTGTCCTCATCCCGTTTTTTTAACAAAACCTTGAGAGCAATATTAATTTCCATAAGCTCTTCTGTTTTCTGGTTGAGTTGGGTTGTACGAAGAGTAACTCTATGCTCAAGTTCATCATGAGATTTACGTAATGATTCTCTGGCTTCTTTCAGAGCGGCCTCTGTCTGCTTGCGCAGTGTGATGTCAGTACACACGCCACCAATGGCATACATCTTTCCTTCTTCATCGAAAAGAGGGAATTTTGAGGTCATAAAGGTATATTTTCGGCCATCGGGCAAGGAAACAGTTTCCTCAAATTCAATGGTATCTTGCGTACGAAGAATTTCTTCATCCTGAGTACGAAAGAGCCTGGCTACTGGTTCGGAAAAAATGGCAAAATCATCTTTACCTTGAATTTTTTTGCCAACCACATTGGCGAGGCGCTGCAACTGATGATTCATTGCGATATACTTAAAATTTAAATCTTTTACAAAAATAGGCAGGTTCGATTTATTGAAGATATCCACAAAGTGACGCGAGTTTGTTCGCTTATGAAGTTCTTTTTCCAGAAAATGAATTCGTTGTTCCAGTTCTTCGTATGTTAATTTTGAGGTCATTTACCCAAAACTCCATATTCTAATGTTTGGAG
>Ga0256831_1002192_pt1 | contig 10262 bp, 6 predicted proteins | sample 132544metaG_FD_189087 | JGI IMG/M metagenome (GOLD analysis project Ga0256831, IMG submission 189087) | Hydrothermal vent microbial communities from Lau Basin, Pacific Ocean - 132-544 | ecosystem: Environmental > Aquatic > Marine > Hydrothermal vents | place: Pacific Ocean: Lau Basin | collected...
GAATATATCCCGGTGCGTAGAGTACGTACCAAAGACGGACGTGAGGAACGCATGGATGTGGCCAATATTTCATCCGGTATTATTTTTCCCAAATATCGCCTACCCACCGAAGCCGAATGGGAATATGCCGCAAAGGCCGATATTGGCAACCGTTCTTATAACCGCTTGGAAAACCGTAACTTGTATCCTTGGAAAGGTACGGCTACGCGCTATTTGGGACGTGGACGTAACAGGGGTAAGGAATTGGCTAATTTCAAGCAAAGCGATGGTGATTACAGCGGTTTGGCCGGATGGTCCGACGATGCTGCCGATATTACTGCACCGGTAAAAACCTATCCGCCCAACGATTTCGGGCTCTACGATATGGCCGGAAACGTAAACGAATGGGTGGCCGACGTTTACCGCCCGATTATTGATGACCAGCAAAGCGATTTTAATTATTTCCGTGGAAATGTTTATACCAAAAAGGCTTTTGATGCAGATGGTAATTTGGTGGTGATTACACCCGACAGCATTCCTTTTGACACCTTGTCGAATGGAAAGATCGTTTATAAAGCTTTGCCCGGCGCACCGGCTACCAAATTGGTGGATGAAAAAGAACTCTACTTGCGTCAAAACTTCTTCCGTGCCGACAATCGTGACTATATGGACGGCGACATCCAATCGTCGCGTTACTTTACCGAAGATTCCACAACGCTGGCTGGCGACGACAACAAACGCATGTATAATGCGCCCGTTCATCGTATTTATATGGACTCGATAGACGGACAATGGAAAATGGTTCGTGAATTTGACCGCACCAATAACCGAACTACTTTGATCGACAACGAAGTTCGTGTTTACAAAGGTGGCTCGTGGAAAGATCGCGCCTATTGGTTGCAACCTTCCAAACGCCGGTTCCTACCTCAATATCTTTCCACCAACGATATCGGATTCCGTTGCGCCATGTCGCGTTTCGGGCGAAAGACTATTGCCAGGTCGTATCGCAGACCGGCTCACTAATATTTGAAATCAAAGAACCGGGCTTTGAAAAAAGCTCGGTTTTTTCCTTATACGATTTTATATTAATTTCTAACGATATTTTATGGCCAAAAAATTATTGATTGTCGAGTCGCCTTCCAAAGCCAAAACCATAAAAAAATATTTAGGTAAAGATTATGATGTGGCTTCATCCTACGGGCACATTGCCGATTTGCCCGAGGACAGGATGGGAGTGGATTTGAAGAGTTTCGAACCACAATATATTATTCCCAAGGATAAGAAAAAGGTCGTAAATCAACTCAAACAATTGGTGGCAAAGTCCGACCAGGTATTGCTTGCCAGCGATGAAGACCGTGAAGGGGAAGCCATTGCCTGGCATTTGAAAAATTTTTTGGAATTGGGCAATAAGGCCAAGCGAATCGTTTTTCACGAAATAACCAAGAAAGCCATTACCGAGGCGGTACGTTCGCCCCGAGATATCAACCAAAATTTGGTCAATGCCCAGCAAGCCCGCCGTGTGTTGGACCGTTTGGTGGGTTATAAGCTATCGCCGGTGCTATGGAAAAAGGTCAAACGAGGTTTGTCCGCCGGGCGGGTCCAATCGGTTGCCGTGCGTTTGATAGTGGAACGCGAAAAGGAAATCCGGGCCTTCAAATCGAATTATTCGTTTCGTGTGTCGGGTGAATTTGCCAAGGATTCGGGCGAAAAGATTCAAGCCGCTTTGGAAAAAGAATTCAAAACGGACAAGGACGTTAAAATATATTTCGAAAAAATCAAAGATGCCGGCTTTGTCGTTAGTTCCATTGACAAAAAACCCGGAAAAAAATCACCACCTCCTCCTTTTACAACCTCCACATTACAGCAGGAAGCTTCACGACTTTACGGATTTAGTGTGAGTAAAACCATGCAAATCGCCCAATATTTGTATGAAAACGGGTTGATTACCTACATGCGAACCGATAGCGTTCACCTGTCGGACGAGGCATTGGCCAAAGCCAAGCAAGCGATTATTGCCAAATTCGGTAAGGAATATTCCCGCCCGTTCCAGTATAAAACCAAATCCAAAAACGCCCAGGAAGCGCATGAGGCCATTCGTCCCACATCGTTCGAAAACGAATCGCCCGCATTGGATCGTGATGCCCTGAAATTGTATCAATTAATATGGAAACGCACTTTGGCATCGCAAATGAAACCCGCCGAGTTGGAATATACCACCGTAAGCATCGCCAATAATAAAGACAAAGCGCTTTTCAAAGCCAAAGGCAAGGTTATCCTGTTCGAGGGTTTTATGAAATTATACAAAACCGAAGATGCCGACGAAGAGCAACAAATTTTCAAAGTAAAAAAAGGCGAACCATTATCGCCCGTTTTGTTGTCGGCCGTTCAAAAATACAGCCGTCCGCCGGTGCGATATACCGAGGCGTCTTTGGTTCGCAAGCTGGAAGAATTGGGTATTGGCCGCCCTTCGACCTATGCACCTATTATTTCCACCATACAACGCCGCGGTTATGTGGAACGAAAGTCCGTTCCTGCCAAAACACGCAGCATTTTACAGATTGTCATGAAGGACGGCAACATCACCGAACAAAAAACCAAGGAGCGTTACGGTGCCGAAAAAAATAAGTTGCTTCCCACCGATATGGGATTTATTGTAACGGATTTTCTTGCCGAACATTTTGCCGATATTATGGATTACCAATTTACGGCCAATGTGGAGGAAGAATTCGATAAGGTTGCACGTGGCGAAAAAGATTGGCATGAACCCATCCGGGTTTTCTATGAGGCCTTTGCGCCGGTGGTGGCCAAGGTGGAATCCGAGAGCAAACGGGCCAAGGGCGAACGCTTTTTGGGCACCCATCCCCAAACGGGCGAGAAAATTTATGCCAAATTCGGCCCTTACGGCCCAATGATTCAGATGGGCGAAAGTTTACAAGGCAAGAAACCCAAATACGCGTCCTTGTTGCCCGGCATGAGTTTGATGGATGTTACGCTGGAACAAGCCGTGGCTTTGTTGGCCTTGCCCAAAGTGGTGGGACAGTTGGAAGGAGAAGATATGGTATTGGGTATAGGAAAATACGGGCCGTATATTCGATACAAAGGCAAATTCTATAATGTCCCCAAACACATGGACGTGCTACAAATGACGGCCGACGACGCACGGGCGGTTGTAATGCAAAAACAGCAGGCCGATAAACCTTTGGCCGAAATTGACGGTCATCCTGTGGTGTTGGCCTCGGGACGTTACGGGCGTTATTTGAAATGGAACAATATGAACATTCCGTTGCCGCGGAATACCGATCCTGCTTCCCTGACCGAAGAAGACATCCGTGAACTGATCAAGGCCAAAGAGGAAAAAGACAAGAAAAATACCCTTCGCAGCTTCGAAGGAGGTTATTCCATCCGCAAAGGAGGGTGGGGCAGGTTATATGCTTATGCACCCGATGGCAAACGTAAAATGTTGCCCCGGGATACCGACCCCGGAAAAATCACCTTGGATCAAATCCAATCTTTGTTTAAGTAACCGTTGTGTTGGAAGAAGTCTTTTTACCCGTGAGTATCCAAGGTTTGCACAATCATCCTATTGATTGGCATACAAAAAGCTCATTTCCCGATGCCGGACAAGCCAAGCTTTTGGTCTTCGGCGTAACCGATAAGCCGGAAATATTAACGGATTTTCCGGTTTGTCGTGCACTTCGGGATTTGGTTTGGAATGTTTCAAATGGAACAAAAATAGCACATCTTGGTGTTTTTGTCGATAATGATAAGGGGGCGGGATTAGCTAAACTCATTGATTTTCTGCATAAACGGTATTCCCAAGCACGACTTTTGATCTATGGCCTCCGTGGTAATGAGACGGAATTGACATCGTTAGTTTTAAATTTTAAACAACTAACTTTTTTTGTGCCGGAATTGGGAAAGGATTATTTCCGGCTGATTCCTGAAATTATTTCATCGCTAAAATTTGATCATATTGTTTTGGCAGGGGTTCAACAATATTTAACGGGGCATGATTATCAAAAATTGGCATCCTACCCCAGGATTGATCTATGGTATTTACGTGATTTGGATAATGAGCAGATAGAAGTGGTTGAACGCCATGCCGGTTTGATTTGGGTGGACTACCGGGTTTTGGCGCGAAGCGTAACAGGAAGTGAAATTTTGCCACATCCGGCCGGAATGGATATTAAACAATGGGCGGCTTTATTTTATTATGCCGGTATATCGCTTGCCAACCGGTTGACGGTTATCTCACATGTGGACTTAGATAATATTTTTCATGTGGATAGCGAAGTGATGGCCGTTGGGATTTGGCATTTTTTCGAAGGAATGAAAAATAAAATCAAGGATTATCCGTTATTATCCATACAAAATTTGGAGAAAACCGAAGTGTATGTTCATGATTATCGGACATTTTTATATCACAATGCGCAAACCGGCAGGTGGTGGATTGAAGTGCCCGATTCCGAAAAGGGAACAAAACTGCTTCCCTTATCGTCACGGGTTGCTATGGATGTTATCGAGGGAAGGAATTCGGACTTGTTGTTAAAGTTTTGGTAATGCCTATGACATTCATCTCAAACATCGATTTTCGTATGAAAAAAAAATTATATATTGCACACCTGAAAATGGCATGTTGTAATGTGTTTGTTTTATAAGAAAAAAATAAGTTTCTCATGAAGAGAGTCCTCATTATTTTATTGGTTGCCGGATTGGTTTTGACATCCTGTGGCAGTCCTAACCAACGTGGTGAAATTGTCGGTGTACGAGGCAGGACATGGCATCCTTATCAGCCCTACGGGATGGTTTTAATACCGGGAGGAGCCTTTATTATGGGTAAACAAAACGAAGATAAAGGCTATGCCAATGACGCTCCTGCCAAAACCGTAACGGTTCATTCCTTTTATATGGATGAAACCGAAATTACCAATTCGGAATACCGTGAATTCGTTAACTACGTACGTGACTCGGTTATTCGCACTCGTTTGGCCAAGATGGTGGAGGAAGAGGGTATCGAAGGACGCAAAGGAATTGCCCGATACGCCTATTTATCCTTGGATACTGCGCGTAATGCCTATAACCGGTATATGATTGATAAATATGGAGGACTGACCTATGAAGATGAAGAAACGGCTGGCAAACGTCTTAACTGGAAGGTGCCTATTATTTTTAATCGCAACAAATTTCCCGATGAATTTTATGCCGAAGTTTTCGATTCGCTGTATTTGCCCTTGAAAGAAACACCCGATGGCGAACGATTATTTGATGTAAAACAATTCACATATCGTTATTCTTGGATTGATTTAAATAGTGCCGTACGTGCCGGCAAACAAAAATCAGCTTTTAAACACGATACGGTAATTCAAGTATATCCCGACACCACTGTTTGGGTCAAAGACTTTATGTATGCCTATAACGAACCTATGCTCGAAGAGTATTTCTGGCATGATGCCTATAACGATTACCCAGTGGTAGGTGTTAATTGGTATCAAGCCAATGCTTTTGCCGATTATCGTACCAAAAAAATGAATTGGTACTTGCGTAGCCGTCATAAACCCACTTTACATCGATTCCGGTTGCCCACCGAGGCCGAATGGGAATATGCGGCACGTGGTGGACGCATTGGAACCGATTATCCTTGGGGTTCACCTTACACAATGAACGAAAAAGCCTGTTTCCTGGCCAACTTTAAACCCCTGCGTGGCGATTACGGTTCGGATCAAGCCGTATTTACCGCCCGGGCTAAATCCTATAATCCCAATGGCTATGGCTTGTATAATATGGCCGGAAATGTTTCCGAATGGACGGCCTCATCCTATAATCCCGATTCTTATCTCTATGTAACTACCTTTAACCCTACCACACACGATTGGTATAACAAACGGAAAGTTGTGCGCGGAGGTTCGTGGAAAGACGTAAAATATTTTATCCAAGTATCCACACGTACCTACGAATACGCCGATTCGGCACGGAGTTATGTGGGCTTCCGTTGTGTACAGGACTTTATGGGAGCCAATGCTCGACACTTTGTCCGTAAGCAACGTGGATCCAAAATGACCTATTATTAATTTCATTAATGTATAAAGTTAAAATCGAATAACCTAAAAATTGAATAAATATGGCAACTTCAAAAGGTAGAAAAAAATTCTTTCAAATGGTATACGGACTCGGTGCGTCCGTAGTAATTATAGGTGCTTTGTTCAAAATTGCACACTGGCCAAACGGAACAACGATTTTGGCCATTGGTATGATTGTCGAAGCTATTGTATTTGCTATTTCGGCTTTCGAGCCCATCGAAGACGAATTCGATTGGTCGTTGCTTTATAACGAAATCAAAAAAAGCAGCTTGTCGGGCAATCAGTTGGAAGCCAAATTATCCGAGAAATTGGATAAAATGCTTCAAGAAGCCAAAGTTGATGCCGATTTGATGAATCGGTTGGGTATGAGTTTGAATAAATTTGCCGAAGCGGCCAAAGGTTTGGATGTGGTGGTGGATGCTGCCGGTTCTACGCAAAAATTCAACGAAGAAATGCTCGAAGCATCGGCACATTTGGAAGGATTAAACCAAGTGCTGCGTACCGAACTGGAATCCGTGGATAAAAGTGCTAAGGCCAATCAGGTAATGGCAATGCACGCCGAAGAACTTCAAAACCGTATGGCCGAACTCAACGAAAACCTTGCCAAACTCAACCAAGTTTATCAAGGCATGCTGTCCGCTATGGGCAAGTAATTTTTATTTAATCTTTTAAAAAACTCGTTGTTATGGCAAGTGGAAAACTCTCACCACGTCAGAAGATGATCAACCTGATGTACTTGGTCTTCATCGCCATGTTGGCATTGACCATGTCCAAAAAGGTGTTGACCTCCTTCGGACGTGTATACGAAGACTTGAAATCAAGTGTGGAACTGACCAAACAAAAGAACACGCAATTGCTCAATGAATTGTCAGCCAAGGCACAGGAACAACCCGAAAAATATGCCGATAAATTCAAAGATGCGCAAAGCCTGAACCAACTCACCGTGGATTTTCAATCCTATTTGGACAAATTTGAAAAAGATTTATTTAAAAAATATAAACAAGATCCGGCCAAACCGGACTATGAAAGCTTGGATAAAGGTTACATACTTGACGAAATATTTTTTAAAGGGGAAGGCTTAACTAAAACAGGTAAAGAATTCCTGGACAAGGTAAATCAATATAAGAAATCGCTTTTGGAATACGCACATAAGTATGGTGACGAAGCTGCCGTACAACGCATTCAAAAACGTTTCAACACCGAACCCGTTAAACTAAAAGGTGGAGGCAAAATCGATTGGATGCACTACACCTTTGAAGATTTTCCGGCTATTGCTTCACTCACCAATATGGCACGTTTGGAAAGCAATGCCGTTAATAGCGAAAACGAATTGCTCTCCTCCATGTTCCAAGGTCAGCTTAAAAGCGATGTGTCGTTCAAAAATTATCAAGCCTTGGTACTTTTGGACAAAAGCGCCTTTTTCCCCAGCGAACGCGTAAAAGGTAAAGTAGTCCTGGGTCGTTACGACAAAACCATGACCTTCGAAAAAGCCGTGATCAATGGCAAAGAAGTACCTGCCGAACAATTACAAAACGGCCAGGTGTTGGTTGATTTGCCGGCTGGAAATCCCGGCGACAAGGACTTGAAAGGTTTTTTGGAATTCAAAGAAGGCGATTCGCTGGTGAAGTTGCCGTTTGAATATACCTATTCGGTTATCCCTATGCCCAATTCGGCAGTTATTTCGGCCGATAAAATGAACGTGGTGTATAAGGGTGTGGATAACCCGCTTTCCATTTCCGTTCCGGGTATTCCCGACAATAAAGTCAATGTTTCGGCTCCCGGTTTGCGTAAAATCAAAGCCGGAAAATATGTGGTCAATGTAACCAACTACAAAGGCCGTACCATTGACATCAAAGTTTCATGGAAATTACCCAACGGACAAACCAAATCCGACAAGAAAACCTTCCGGGTCAAAAACATTCCTCCACCCGTGGGTACCATCAGTGGACAAGACGGATATGTTAAATTGCCCAAACGTAATATCGAAATCGGAACCGTGGGCGCTAAGCTACCCGACTTCGACTTTGATGTTAAATTGGTGGTTACCAGCTTTGACTTCAAAGCACCCGGTCAACCAACCATTCATGTGAACGGTACTCACTTAAACCAACGTGCCAAGAGTGCGCTGCGTCGTGTGAGAAAAGGACAAACCGTTCAGATTTTCAACATCAAAGCCAAGTTGTTGGGTAACAGTAGCTATCGCCTGCAAAAAACCTCTCCGGTTATCATTGAAATCACCAATTAATTCTGATAAATACAGGTTGTTATGAAAAGGTTGTTTGTTTTGGTTTTCCTCATGCTGTTGCCGGTGATCGGTAGTGCGCAGAGCAATATTCTCAATGCGCACACGCCGCAAGAAATCGGCCGGCCCACGCCGCAGCAAATCAAGGAAGATCATTCCCGTCCGTTACCCTATCCGTATACGGATGACAAAGACGTGTTGTGGAGCATTCAGGTATGGGAAAAAATCGACCTGGACGAACGTTTCAACTTACGTCTTTACTATCCGGTGGACACGGCATTGGCCACACCCGGTCAGGTCTCTCTCTTCGATGCCCTGATGTCGGGTATCAATTCGGGTAAAATCACCGAGGTTTATGCCGATACCTATTTTACCGAAAAGCTCACGCCCGACATGCTCAAAGAACGCATGACCTTTACCGACACCATGGATGCAGGTATCGAACAATACAACTACGAGGGCAAGGTGGACGAGCAATACATCCGCCGGATGAAAATCACATCGGCCGAAATCGAAGAATATCATATCCGCGGCGTATGGTATTTCGATGCCCGCTACGGCGAATTACGTTACCGGCTTATCGGCATTGCTCCTGTGGCCTACGACTTGGCTTCGGTGGCAGCCGGTATGGATGCCGAGTTGGTGGAACTGTTTTGGGTATTTTTCCCCGATGCGCGTGAAACCCTGCATAAATACTATGCCTACAATCCGCGCAATGCCGCACGCCCCATGAACTACGACCACCTGCTCAACGGACGATTTTTCAACACAATCATCTACAAAACAAGCAACGAATACGGCGACCGAAGTATCCGTGAATATATCCACGATAATGCTTTGCGCCAACTCCTCGAATCCAATCGCATCAAGGAAATGATTCGCGACTACGAGGAAGACCAGTGGAATTACTAACACAACCTGTAATCATATCCCAAGCCGCAGCCCGAGGCTGCGGCTTTTTTGTTACTTTTGCACATATATCCGCCAAGGATGAAGGACAAATTTCCCCTTATCAAACAACGTTTTCGTGAGTTGGCCGACAAACTGGCCGACCCTTCGGTCATGGCCGACCAAAAGCAGTATGTCAAAATCAGCAAGGAGTATAAAGAACTTCAACCCTTGGTGGAAAAAATCCGGGATTACGAATTGCTCTCAGCCCGAATGGATGAGGCCAAAGAAGTAATCCGAACCGAAACCGACAAGGAATTGGTGGAAATGGCCAAAGAGGAGCTGGCCGATTTGGAACCGCAACTGGAAAAAACCGCCGAGGAAATTAAGATGTTGCTCATTCCCAAAGACCCCGAAGACACCAAAAATGCCGTGGTGGAAATACGCGCAGGCACCGGTGGCGACGAAGCCGCCCTGTTTGCCGGCGACCTTTTTCGTATGTATACCAAATATGCCGAAAAAAAAGGCTGGAAAACCGAGATTGTGGATTACAACGAAGGCCCCGCAGGCGGTTTCAAGGAAATTATTTTCAACATATCGGGCCCCGATGTGTATGGCACCATGAAATACGAGGCCGGCGTGCATCGTGTTCAGCGCGTTCCGCAAACCGAAACCCAGGGTCGGGTGCACACCTCCGCCGCCACGGTAATGGTGCTCCCCGAGGCCGAGGAGTTCGACGTGGAAATCAACATGAAGGACATCCGCAAGGATTTGTTTATGTCGTCGGGCCCGGGCGGGCAGTCGGTAAACACCACCTATTCGGCGGTCAGGCTCACACACATTCCCACGGGCATCACCGCCCAATGCCAGGACCAAAAGTCCCAACACAAGAATTTCGAAAAAGCGCTCCGCGTGCTCCGTTCGCGGCTCTACGAGATGGAACTGCGCAAGCGCAAGGAGGCCGAGGCCCAAAAACGCCGTTCCATGGTGAGCAGTGGCGACCGTTCGGCCAAAATACGCACCTACAATTTTCCGCAAGGCCGCGTTACCGACCACCGTATCGGACTGACACTCTA
>Ga0256831_1002193_pt1 | contig 10260 bp, 17 predicted proteins | sample 132544metaG_FD_189087 | JGI IMG/M metagenome (GOLD analysis project Ga0256831, IMG submission 189087) | Hydrothermal vent microbial communities from Lau Basin, Pacific Ocean - 132-544 | ecosystem: Environmental > Aquatic > Marine > Hydrothermal vents | place: Pacific Ocean: Lau Basin | collected...
TATACGTATAGAGTAACATGTAATAAAGTAACTTTTTAAAAACATGCATAGGATTAAAACGTAACGCCTTTAGCAAATAAAGCATGTAGAAGAGAGATAGCCCTATTTAGAAGATAAAGAAATATTCATAGGATTTACCTGCTCACCTTTAGCAAACATATTTGTGATAGAATATGGAAAAAGTAAGGCTTAGAACATGGCTAGTAGACGTGAGAAAATAGACCCACATACGACAGTAAATATATCGGACGCTATTGTAATCCAAAATATAAATGATGTTCCTGTATTTTGGAGCAACGATGCGATAACGGACACAAACAAAGGAAACCTGTTAGATAGTAGAGACACCATAGGTTTAGCGACTGCAGGGGCGTATATACGCAACGATACATGTTTTGATGATGTTTATGTCCAAATAGAGACAACAAGACCGTAAGGGGCAAATATGGGCAATTATATTGATTTTGGTTCAAGTGGTGGAAGTAGTGGTGCAATAACGAAAGATGAGAAGTGGGTAGAGAGCAGACACTTTATTAAGGTAACTGATGTGCGAAAGGCTAATAATAAGCTTGAGCCTAGGATAACAGATGTAAGAAACTATGCAAATAACAACGCACTGGCTAACGTTATAGCATACTGGAATGGTACAAATGACAGGAATCAAGGCGTTATTACGGCTTACTATATCGACAAGGACAGCAAGGTAACACAGCTTGATAAGCCAAATACGATTGATACAAATGTTATTGAGTCGTATGGATACTATACGAGTGATAGGACGCTTGATTATAGAGAATACGCACGTTTTGGAAGCCCTACAACTGTTAGAGCAACCCTACCACCTGCTAAGCTTGAAGAGTACGGCTCGTGGTGTATGATTGATAATATCAACGATGGTACGGTATCTTGTAACGGTAAGGATATTAAGCGTGGTCAAATGTGTATGTTTATTTTAGTTGGTGGCATGTGGCACAATGTTATGCCTGACCAAAATCATACTATCCTGCCATTGATACAAGCAAGGACGCTAACAGGAAACTCGGACATATCACAAAGATATGTGTATTCATGCTCACCAACAAAAGGAAGAATAATCAAGTTAAATATCCCTCTTAGTGGAGAGGATGGTAGTATGATAGTTGCAAAGAATGACGGATTAGGTAAGGTTGTTGTGCGTGTCCCACCAAGGAACCCTTTCCCTGAACTTGTAATAGATGAACTTGAACCAAAAGAGGTATCTTACCTTATTTACGTTGGTGGTACATGGCAACGAATCACGCCGTTGCAGTTCCAAGATAAGACACTAAAAGTTGTAAAGTACGACAACAACGCTACTATAGGCAATAATGAATATGCTATGTGTAGTGGATACTCTTACAGCGTAGACAGTAACGCACCTGATGGTACAAGATGGAAAATTATGAACGTTAGGGGTTCAAATTCTGAATTGGAGTTTACTATCAATGGGATAGCAATCGAGGGAATCCTGAACATGGAAGTACTTGACGTTGTAAAAGAAAATGGAAACCTACACTATTCAATAAAAGGGAAAGGTCTTAGAGCGAAGTCATTAACAGATTCTTACGATATTCCTGATTCAAGTAGGGTAACATTATTCCATGCAAAAGCTGAGCAGAACATAGACCTAGAAGTAAGCCTACCTAGCCCTTGGAGTTGCATCAGTAGATACACTATAGCGAATACAGGCGACAATAAGGAGATGAATGTTTACGCAAAAGACTTGATAGGTGGAGCGTCATTCTTTATTCCTGAAGATGGTTCTCTTACACTGGAAAGCGATAAGAATGGTAAGTGGGTTATAGTAAGCTCTCACCTTCCTGTAGACAAAAGATTGTATTCACCAAATCCTTTCAATTATAATGTGGCGACCAGGGAGCTTTTTAGTGGATTGTATTCAAATAGAGGTACTGGTAAATATATCTATCGTGTTGATGATGTAGACCCATACCATGTTGATGGTTACGAGGGAGTAGAGAGAAGAGCTATCAGATTCAGAAGAGGCGACAAACGATATGCAATCTCAAATATATCACTTGCTTCAAAGAGTTTCATTTTATCCGTTTGGCTAAAGATTGATTATAGCAAGGATGGTACAAATAGTGCTTACTTCCTTGGAAATACTAACAGTGGAGCATTGAATAACGCCTTACATATAGGTTGGAGAGATAACAGACGTTTAACCTTAGCATTTTACGGAAATGACGCAGACTGGACGGTGTTGAGCCAACACTATGCAGACAAGGTTATTGGTACGCATAAGTGGGTACATATATCAATGCTCCATAACGCAAGTACAAAAAAATCTAAACTGTGGGTTAACGGTACATACTATGGAGAAAAATCACACAGTAGAGGAAATTACGCTTCAAATTTAAATCTTGTGTTTGGAGCAAGGAACACAGCAAAGTTAGCAGGATTTGCAAGTCATTTTAGATTTATGGTTACAGGTGGGAGAGACAACATAAGTTACAATTGTGCAAGGTTCTATGAGTTAGAGAAGCATTACTTTAGTGGAGACATCATTTAAATGGCATAACTACGGATACGATTTTAGCGTCTGCATTGCCTGAAATTTGTGCAATAGTTGTAGATAATGTATGGTACAATTAATATAAAAAGGAATAATATGAATTTTAAACAATGGATAGATGGCTTAGAAAGTAAGACTGCAATTGTGCATTTACCTGAAAAAGACGAGATAGTAATCAATATACCTAAGGAGCTACAACACGAAAAGATATTAGAGGGTAATATTACTTGCAACGAATGCCAAACAGGAAGCACAACGCTATTTGTATATACTAAAGAGTTGAGTTTTGCTCTGCATGACGGTGACATATTTCGCTCTGATATGTTAGATAAGTTCACAGAAGAGGAGCTAAAAGGGTTTAGTCGCTTAGTTGACGCAGGTGTAATTATTCAAAAGGTTTACTAGATGACAATGTTCCTTAAAGCACTCATAATAATCCTGTTCATGGCTTCACTGTTTGTATTTGTCAAAATATACAAGCACCATATCGGAATACTAAAAAACGATTCTGAGCCTGATAGCCTTAAGGGGCATGTAAGGCAACACCTGTACATTATAAATTTTTCTCTCATAAATGCTATGGTTACCGTGTATGTATCGCTTAGAGATATTGGTAACCCACTGCTAGACTATACAAATATGAGTTACTATAATCTAGTCTCTCTATCTTCAACTATAATTTTTGGTGGTATTCACTACATTAACGAGCTGAAAACAGAGGAAGATAAATAATGATAGACACAAATAGTACCATCGTTGCTTATGCGTGGGGAATTGCCTTATCAATATACAGCATGATTACGCATAGTATTGTTGTATTTATATGTGGGGTGACAGTAGGTGTTGTTTTGGATGCAGGGGTCAAGTATATCGTACGAGCTATTAAGTATGAAAAAGGAGACGGCAGAAATGGAAGAAAAGAATGACAAAGAGGAGTTAAACGACAGGAAGGTTCAAACATCAATATTTGACTTATCTATACAGGTGTTAGCCATAGCTCTTTTCTTAGCCTTACTTGTTTTTGATAAAGGACTGGGGCTAATGAAGTCTCCATTAAGTGATATTTGGTATGGGATTATAGGTGGGTTTGGTGTTGGTGGGATTGACCTATTAAAAGCTATATTAAGAAGAAGATAGTACAATACGTTTGTGCTTGTAGGCTCTCCTTTTCTTGAAATGTAATTATAAAATTAATCCTTTAAAGTTTACAACCATTGTGAATCGCTACAAGCACAATCCTCTAAGACCTAAAAATCTTTCTAACCTCTATCGCAAAAAATAGTAAAATCTTCGGAACAAATACCAATATCTCTTTAAGAATATTAAAAATAGTTGACAAAATATTAACAGAAGATGTTAAACCTTTTTTATAAGATTCTCTTATAGAAGCTACAACTGGAGACAGAATCAACATGGCTGACCAATCAATGAAGTAACCAATTTTAACTAAAAAATCACTCTCATTTTTTGCTCTATCTTCGAGCATAAGCAGTTCACTTTTAGCGATAAAAAGCCCAATGGCTAAATAGAGTGTTGTATAAAAAATAATCATAAAAAATCCTTTTCGTTTTAGACATTATACCACACAAAAACAACTTTCAGTTCTCTTTAAGATTACCCACGAGGAGAATTCTAGGAGAATGGATTTTTGCCCAAAAAAGCCGTTTTTCTCCAAGATTGCGTATATGTCCAAAAAACTATGATTATCTTATATTCTTGGAGAATGATAAAAAATTATTTCCTTTTAAGGTTTTTTTGTGGCTGAAAATGGATAATCTTAATTGTTTCTTAACCGTATAATGGCTTTTAATATGTGATATAATATTATAAAAAGGAGTCGTATATGTTTTCTTTTTGTGTTACAAGCGTTCTAGTAGCGTTGGTTGCAGGTATAATCATCGGATTAGAGACGCATAGTGGAGCAAATCTAGTAAGCAATGACATAATTGACAGCAAGGAGCTATTAAATGACAGGATTAAGGCTATTAATGATGAAAAAGAGCCTACTATTGACCATGGTACTGGTAAGCATAACATCGTGTTGTAAGCCGTGCAAATGCCCTAAATTAAGCACTTCAATGAGTGTTTACGAGCCTATAGAAGATATAAATATAACCTACATAGTTGAGGATTCAAATGAAAGTTTTTAAAGCACCTTTTAGCAAGATGAAAGCCATATTTAAGCAGTATTTGCAGTTAAAAAAGGCTCTTAAGGAGTGTAATGAACGCAATACATGGCTAAATTGGCAAATAGATAAGTACAATAGAGAGAACACATGAGTGATTTCACAATAACAGAACAGGAACTAACAACTGTATTTGGGGATGGGCTTGACCAACAATTCGTTAATGATACGGTCATCGTTTTGAATGAGTATCGCCTATATTTCGGTGTTTCAAAGCGTATTGACATTGTAAGATTCTTCGCACAATGCTACCATGAGACATCATTTTATCAGACGCATACAGGAATGAAGCCTAGGCTGGAAGAGAATTTGAACTTTTCAGACGAAACGCTGTTTAGGCTATCTAGGTATTGGAGAACTCACAGGGAAGAACTGGCAGAAGTCCGTAAAATGGGCGTTTTGGAGCAACGCAAGGCTATTATTAACCGTTGGTATAAGGATGGTTATGATTGGATTGGTCACGGATGTTTGATGGTTACAGGCAAAGAAAACACGATTAAATGCCTAGAAATGATTGAGTTAGCCATAAAAGAGCCTCTCCTAACATGCGATGAATCCCCAAAAGATGGGGTTTTCGAGAGGTATGACATATTTTGGCTGTTAGGATTGGCATACTGGCGTTTAATGGGTGGATATACATGTAACAAGACGATGGATTGCACAAACAAGATTAACAGGGGGCTTCCTATGAGAGAAAAAAAAGCTAGGGTTAGGACTGCGAACCGTTTAAATCACAAATTGTTCACAATTCAATAATTAAACTAATCACTTAAGAATTTGTTAAGACTAATACATCAATTTTTTTTATCAAAAACGCACTTTTTGTTCAAGGGGAATGATGACGCACTCCATTCTCCACCATTCTCCACCATTCTCCAACTTGGAGAATGGAGAATTTAACTTTAAATAACATCGTATGTTAGCTCTTTTTTAACATTTTCTATAAATCCATGTTTATTTTTATTGTTATCGTACCCTTTGCTTTTCAGGAAGTCCCTTATTTTTTTCTGATACTTTTTTGCGACGAAAGGTTTTCTAGTTTTTGGGTTAATATCTCTCATGTGTTTTTGAACGACGATATAATTCATCTCATCTAGCGTCATATTTTCCTCATAAGAAGTTCTTATAATAGCGTTGAATGTTGCTTCAAGTAGAGATACATTATTGTTTGCTTTTGTTAGTTCACTTGCAGATGTCGCAGTGCTATAGATATTTTTATTGTAAGCAATCATTGCAGACTCCTCTGTTTTTTCAAGCTCTTTTACCAACCCTCTTTGCTTCTCATAGCTAATCCAAAATGAAGCATTTGCAAATTTTATTTCGATAAAGTAACCAAACAGGAACATAGCTACATAGAATACCCACACTGGAATCTTGTTCTTTTTCTCAATCTCTTCTATGTCTGTTTTTAATTTTGTCTTTTGTGCTTTTAGGTTGGAAATTATTGCTTCATACTCACTTACTAAAGGAGAGGAATCTGTGTTAAACGAGTTTAATTTAAGGTTATATTTGCATACTGCTATCGCGTTTGGTGCTGATGAATCTGATGGAATATGGTATCCACTGTTCTCACAGACTGTAAAATCCTCTCTATACTTAGATGATTTCTTTTCGCTCCAACTCATCTTTTTATATTGTTTTCTCATTCTTTTATAGATGGCTTCTTTAGATGATATAAAGCTCTCTTTGCCTCTCTTAAAAGACTCAATCTCTTCCATCTTCTTTTTCTTGCTATCCATTAGAGACTCTTTTTCTTTGTCTAACTTTAATTCTGTCTCCAATATCTTCTTATTTATAGGCTCAATATCAACGGCGTATTTGTGCTTTTTAATAGAATATTCTCTATCTACAACAACATCCATATAGGTGTTAAACACAGCAGGTGTATTAAGAACCCACATCAACGCAGGGACAAGTCCATATTTTAAAAGAGCGTTCTTATTTAATGAATCAACAAATGAACCCATAATATAGAAAGTCCAAACCAAAGAGAATATTAATCCAACACTTCCAAACAGTACTTGCATACCCATAGTGTAGTAAACAGGGTTTATCATCGCCCCTATCGACCATGTTTCATAAATTGTAGCTATTGCTGATACGCTTCTACCTATCTTATCTATCATTTTTTTGCTCTCCTATATATAATGTAAGTTTAGTAATTATATCAAAAAAACATTAAATTGTATTGACTTTTTAAGGTTTTTGTGATACAATTACCTCAACTTACATTAAAGGATTAAAAATGAAACAAGTTACGGTAAGAAATACAGCTAGAAGAACAAAGCCAAATAGCAAAGCACTTTTTTTCAGTGTATTGACTGTAATTAGCGTTACATGTATAGCTATTGCTTCATTGAGATTTGTATAGGTCACAAACATGGAATTGACAGTAACAGAGAGAAACGAGAGAGCGAACCTATATTTGAAAGGTAAGCAAAGACAAAAACTAATGTATGGGGTTGTATCAATGATACTTCTCCTTATTGGTTCATTAGGATTACTTGCAGGGGCTTTAAGATGATTAAGACACCTATAAGATTGATTGTATCAGGGGCTTTACTTGTTGGGGTTCCTGTATATTTGACTGCTACATATACACCAACTGAAACGATTAATGGTCTTATTTATGGTGGTGTATCTTGGAGCGTGTTTAACCTTGTAGCTTATATCAGCGACATCATGAGTGATAATAGTGAGATTGCAGATTACAGCGAAGAGGTTTCAGACGCATATACACATGGATATATAAGTGGTCGTGAAGAGACTGGTAAGATTGCTAGAAAGCGTGAGAAGGTCATACGAGAGTTTTATGACGAAAAGATTTCTTCTGTTGCAAGTAAAGCTAAAGAGGTTAGAAATGTTACGAATCATGTAACACACAACACATACACAACAAATAACAATATTAACGCTTTGCCTAGACTGGCTAACGATGAAATTATAGAGACACAATTAATTAAAGGATAGAAAATGATGTTAGATGACGCTTTTAGAGAGAATGGGATTTTGATGACACAGGACGTTGAGCCTGTAAAAAAAGAGCTTGTAGAAGTTACACCAAAAGACTACATCAAGAATATCAACCTTGATGGGACTGGTAGAGTTGCAAAGAAAGCAGTTAAAACAGATATTGGATACACACTGTCTTTATCTGCAATAGCAGGAATTGGGATGTCAATCTACTTCCACACATTTGAACCATTTGCTTACTTCATGGTTGCAGGTATTGTTACTGATGTGGCTTTAAGAATAGCAGATAAAACAAAATACGTAGAATTCAAATAACACTCCACTGGGGTTAACGCCCCAAACTCTCACCTATTACCTCATACAAAAACATAAACACTAATCACCTTTTAAGGTTTATTGCAATATAATGCACTAAATCAAATTTAAAGGATTACATCATGTTCAAATCAATATTAAGCCTATTCAAGACAAAACCACAGCCACAACAAGTAAAACAGCCTATAGAGGACATATATAAAGGGCAAATCAGATTAAATCTAAATAAAGAAAAAACTTGGGTATGGAATAATTTTCAACATCTGCCAAACCAAAACTTTATTGTGCTTGGGCAACAAGGAGCAGGTAAAACGCAGAACATATTAAGCATGTCTATCCAATGGGCAAAGCATGTACCAAAGACTGTAATTATCGACTACAAAGAGGATTACACTGATAGCAAATACCTGTCTCTTATGGATGGCAAAGCGTACTTTCTTAAAAGAGAGCCTCTACCATTTAATCCAATGTTGAGTAACAAATTCGATGAAATTCCTGTAAGGGATATTAAATATAGATTGCAATCAATCATCTCAAACTATAGTGGTACGGTTGGTGGAAATCAGGAAGAGGAGATTCGAGACGCAATAAGCACCTATTTGACCGTAAAGAAACTAAAGGAGCCACTATCTATCTATAACACTGCCAATGAACTATTAAACAATGCTTCAAAGGATAGTAAGAACAGCATAAAGAACGCACTTGTTACCTTTGCTTCTATATGTGGGATAGAGACATTAGAGCTTGATAATAGTAAGCACATGGAAATTATGTATGATTATCACGTAGATAATATTGATGAGGTTGAGAATTTCAGCAACTTTGTTGAGTTCTCTGTGGACAGCAAAAAGTTAAGTGGTGCGTTTGTTGGTAAAGTGCTTAAACCTTTGGCTGAATTCAACATATTTCCATCAAACAATGTATCCTTTGATGACTTCATGGACGCAGAAAAAACAAGCGTATTGGTAGTTAAAGGCATGTATAGTGAAGATATGCAAAACCTCATCTCTTTGGTAATCATAGAGCATTTAGAGGCATTTAGAGGTGCATGTAAGAAGTCAGGCATAACCAATGGCAAATACAGGGATATAGAAGTTGTACTTGTTCTTGATGAGGCTAGAACGCTAATGAGGGACAAGGTAGACTCTCTATTGAAGTTACTAAAAGAGGGTAGAGAATTTGGTTTTGTATGCGTGTTTGGTTCGCAGTTTATAGAGGATTTTAGACAGATTAGTAAAGTAAATTACGACAATTATTTTCCTACGGTGATACAGGGCAAAAACAAAGACTTTCCATTAGAATTTTGTCATTTTATTTGCGACGGAGAAGAGATTTATATCACTCCATATTTCAAGAGGGTTCAATAACCCTCACGACTCAAATATCTTCTTTACAAGAGCAATGTGTTCAAACTTAGATATATACTTCTTCTTTTCAAACTCACCCTTGTAGGTCTTCTCTATTATCACGGTAATCTTTGCCAACTCATCTAAATCCACCAACGCTTTAATATCCGTACTAACATTATCCATTGAATCGAGCTTCTTTAGCAAGTAAATAGCCACATAATCCATATCTATTAGCCTATGCTTTATGAGAGCCAAAGCCTTAGTTACTGTCCTATTATTAATCCTCTTAGCCTCTAAACGTTCAACATGTGACAATCCACGATAAGTTGATTCCAGGAATGTATTTATCCTATCAGCTAGATTATGTCTCATTGCTTGTAACTCAACTATCGTATCTTTTGGAATAAGTCCATCCATAACCAAATCCTCCTCCTCTGTTCGTGTAGCAGAAACTAGGAAGGCTTTTGTTAATGCAAGGTAACTCATCGAGCGTAAAAATCCTTTAGAAATCATGTCTAATCCTTTAAGTTTGTATGGTGATATTATATCGTTTTACAGGTTTTTAGTCCACAAAAAGTTACTTTTCTGATGTTACCTTTCTAGTAACACGCGTTACTTTTACCCTAAAAAGTTACCAAATCAAGAAAAAAGTTACTTTTCTTTCTTAAATGTAACTTAGAGATTTTCAAAAATCCTTAAGTATAATTTTATGTTCCTTAATTTTTTCTTTTGTTTTTTTTATTTTTTTCTTTATCCAACAAACTAATAAACACCAAAAAGTTACCTTTTGACCTAAAAATACAATGGTGTTACTAAAAAGTAACAAAAAAGTAACACGCTCAAACGCCTATTTTATGGGCTTTACAAGCTATCCACAACTAATAAT
>Ga0256831_1002194_pt1 | contig 10257 bp, 9 predicted proteins | sample 132544metaG_FD_189087 | JGI IMG/M metagenome (GOLD analysis project Ga0256831, IMG submission 189087) | Hydrothermal vent microbial communities from Lau Basin, Pacific Ocean - 132-544 | ecosystem: Environmental > Aquatic > Marine > Hydrothermal vents | place: Pacific Ocean: Lau Basin | collected...
ATAAAAATCGTCGTGATTTCCCAGTGTAATCTTTTTAAAGATCCCTTTTCCCTTGAAAACAGCAGTACGAAAGTCTGTCTTTCGCTTGAAATCGAGAACGACTCTGTCCGGTTTGACGAGTTTGAATTTCCTTACCAGCTTGTCCTTCGTTTCAATTTTGAGTTCGTTTTTATAGACATAAAAGCTGATAAAAGGAAGAGATGCTATTTTTTTGAATCGTTTTGATTCCTTTTCTTCTTTCTTACACGCTTGTTTGTCGTTTAGAGCCGATTCTTTTGTTACGACTAAAGCTTCGTGCCAGTCGATCGCTTTGTTGACAGGTATCTCTTTTGTGCTGATGGAGCCATCGAGATTTTCACACGTCAGAGTCACGCTTTTGAGTATACGGACGGTATCGGGAAGTTGTATGCGGACGTTTTGGAACGGTTTGGGTCTTTTCACTTCGTTGGTAGAGTAGTTTGGAACCAAAGTACTGTTGACGGGAAAGAAAGGATTTTCTCTGGCAAAGAGCGGAAGCAGCAGGATTGAGATGTAATAAAGGACTCGCATACGCATGATATTTACCTTTTATCCGTTTCGCCTGAGATCTCTTTGAGCTCGAAGTACTCTTTTTGCAGTTTTGCGTTTTCCTCTTTGAGGTTGTGAATCTCCTCTTTGAGATATATCTCGTACGTCTGGAGATTCAGCAAAACTTTTATGGAGTTCTTTCCGTAGAGGATAACCCCGATATATATGCCTATTAGTATAACAGAAGTTGCCAAAAGAAGAAAGGTTTTGGTAGAGAGACCAAGGTATTTTTGTATGAAACCCGGTTCATCTACTTCGAACTCTTCCTCTTTGATGCTCATTGATTAGTTAAAAAGCGACTTTCCGAGATACTCGCTGTAAAGAATCTCCTGTTCTATTTCCAAAAGACGGTTGTATTTGGCGGTACGCTCACCTCTTGCAGTAGATCCCGTCTTAATCTCGCCGCAGTTCAAAGCCACTGCAAAATCGGCGATAAAGGCATCTTCGCTTTCTCCGCTTCTGTGACTCATAACACATTTATAACCGTTTCTTTGAGCGAGTCTGACGGTAAGCATCGTTTCGCTTACGGAACCGATCTGGTTTGGTTTGATGAGAATGGCGTTGGCAATCCCTTTGGCAATACCTTCGGCGAGGATGTTTGCATTTGTAACGAACAGGTCGTCACCGACAAGCTGGATTTTGTCTCCGAGTTTCTCAGTCATCAGTTTGAATCCATCCCAGTCATCTTCACTAAGACCGTCTTCTATGGAAACGATCGGATACTTTTGGCAGAGATTGACATAGTAGTCGACAAGCTCGGCGCTTGAAACGGTTCTGTTTTCGCTTTCGAGTCTGTAGCCTTTTTTGTAGTCACCCTCAACTACGAGTTCGCTTGCCGCGACATCGAGCGCGATAGCTATCTGATCACCCGCTTTGTAGCCGGCTTTTTCGATAGCTTGCATGATGACCTCTATAGGTTCTTCGTTTGAACTGAGATTCGGTGCGAAACCACCTTCGTCACCGAGTGCGGTACTGTGACCCTGTTCGTGGAGAATCTTTTTGAGGTTGTGATACACTTCGGTACTGGCGCGAAGCGCTTCAGCAAAATTTTCAAAACCTATCGGCATAATCATATACTCTTGAAAATCGACCGAGTTGTCCGCATGGCTGCCGCCGTTGATGATGTTGAGCATCGGTGTCGGCATAACCATGGCATTCGCTCCGCCAAGATATCTGTAAAGCGGCATTTTGAGGCTTTTGGCGGCCGCACGCGCTACAGCCATAGAAACGCCCAAAACAGCGTTGGCTCCGAGTTTTGAATAGTTGTCTGTTCCATCAAGCTCTTTCATGGCGGCATCGACGATAGCCTGATTGAAAGGACTCATACCAATTAGCGTGTCCGCGATATCTCCGTTGACATTGTCAACCGCTCTTAAAACACCTTTGCCCATATAGCGATCACCGCCGTCACGAAGCTCGAGAGCCTCCCTTTTTCCGGTACTTGCTCCACTTGGGACGATTGCACTGGCAACGGTTCCGTCACTCAGCTCTACAGTCGCTTTAACAGTTGGATTTCCTCTGGAGTCCAAAACCTCCATCGCTGTAACATTTTCTATAAACATACAACTTCCTTCGATAAAATTGGGGTGATTATACAAAAAAAAGAGTAAGAAGCAGATAAAAAAGTGCAGTGGTATGCGCTAAGCACATTTTTTCAGAGGAGGGAGGGTCAGAGTTCACCCTCTTTGGCAGCTTCGGCTATATCCTCTTCATCCATGACCATTATCGGACTCATACCCATCGCCTCTTTGATCTTCTGTTCGATCTCGGCTGCAAGTTCAGGTTCGTCTTTGAACTTTTGTTTGACGTTTTCACGACCCTGTCCCAGTTTTTTGTCGCCGTAGCTGAACCATGCGCCGCTTTTGTCTATGATATCAAGTTTGACACCGTAGTCCACAAGCTCACCCTCTTTGGAGATTCCCTCACCGAACATGATGTCGAACTCTGCCTGTCTGAATGGAGGCGCGACTTTATTTTTGATGACTTTTGCTTTGACGCGGTTTCCGATTTGTGTTTCGCCCTGTTTGAGCGAAGCGATACGTCGTACGTCTATACGCACAGAAGCATAGAATTTCAGCGCATTTCCACCCGTCGTCGTTTCCGGTGAACCGTACCCCATCGTACCTATCTTCATACGGATTTGGTTGATGAAGATGATGGTACAGTTCATCTTGCTGAGAACTCCCGTGAGTTTACGAAGCGCTTTGGACATCAGTCGTGCCTGTACGCCGACGTTTTGATCGGTCATCTCGCCTTCGAGTTCACTCTTTGGAGTTAGTGCGGCAACGGAGTCGACGACGATGAGATCAACCGCGCCGCTTCTTGCAAGTGTTTCGACGATGTCGAGTGCCTGCTCACCATAATCGGGTTGTGAAACAAGAAGGTTGTCGACATCGACGCCGAGGTTTTTAGCATAGATGACATCGAGTGCATGTTCTGCGTCAATAAAGGCACACACTCCGCCTTTTTTTTGCGCTTCGGCGGTAATTTGGAGTGCCAGAGTAGTTTTACCAGAACTCTCCGGACCGTAGATCTCGACAACTCTGCCTTCGGGAATACCTCCTATGCCAAGAGCGAGATCCAGTCCTATGGATCCGGTGCTTATGGAGTCGATCGGAGTTATCTCTTTGTCTCCAAGCCGCATCAGCGCGCCTTTTCCAAAAGCTTTGTCTATCTGTTTTATTGCCAAATCGAGTGATTTTTTCTTATTTGCATCCATTTGTGCTCACTTCTTTCATTTTTTGTATGGTATTGCAACTTTCGTTTTCTTTAGAAAAAAATTGCAGTCTGTCATGTTTTGTGCTTATTTTATCGAAATATAGACTAATTGAGAAGCTCGAACGATTCATTTCGCGTCAAGTCGTGAAGGGTGACGATTTTTATCAGCTCCTCTTTTTCTACACTTTCTCTCGCCTGTGAAAAATAGGCGAGGGCATTGCTTTGGCTTAAAGGAGTGAGCATGCCAGAGCCCACTTTGCCTCCTCTTGTCGGATGAAAAACGCCGTTTTGCACATTTCCCAAAACGATATGGGAGCGTTTACCTCTGAAACTCAGAGTCTGGCCCATTCTCGCAAGTGTCGGCGTGTGGTGGATCCGAGTGCTGCCCTGCATATGAAACAGTATGGGAAGAGAAAGGGTGTGAGTCATTATCATCGTTGTAAGCGGGTTGCCCGGCATACCCATGATGAATATGTCCCGCATCACTCCCATCATGGTCGGATGTCCCGGTTTGACCGCCACCCCGTGGAAGAGGCTTTTCATACCGTTTGTCACAAACGCCTGATAGAGGTAATCCGCGTCGCCGTGGCTGATGCCGCCAGTTGTAAGAATGACGTCGTAGGATTTTATACCGGCGAGATAGGAGATCGCCTCTTCGAGGTTGTCGGGAATGGAACCGACATAAACGGCATCGAATCCGAATGAGCGCAGCAATGCGGTGATGCCAAAGGCATTGGCGTTGTAGATCTCGTCTTCACTTGCCCGCTCCCATGGCTCGCGAATCTCGTTACCGCTTGAGACAATGGCAATTTTGAGCGGGAGTATCACTTTTACGGCAGTAATCCCCTGAGCTGCAAGCAGGGCAGTTTGGGCAGATCCTATAAGGGTTCCTTTTTCAAATAGTATGTTTCCGACTTTTGTCTCTTCTCCTTTGCGGCGGAGATTCGCTCCTTTTTGAATATTCTCGGGCAGGGTGACGGCATCGTCTGTTATGTCGCTGCATTTCTCGAAGGGGACTATGGTATCCGCATCGCTTGGAACCTGAGCACCTGTCATAATTTTATAGCACTCTCCCTTGTTGAGTGTGGCTTTTGGTTTGTCACCGGCAAATATACTGCGTTGGATTTTGAGGCGTTTGCCTGCATCGCTTGCTTTGAATGCATAACCGTCCATTGCGGAGTTGTCGAAAGAGGGGAGATTTTTTTGTACAAAGAGATCCTCGGCAAGCACTTTGCCGGGAGCGTCGTCTATCATGACGATTTTGGTTTCGCGTTTTATCGGGGCTGCTTCAAGCGCTTTTTCAAGCGCTTCTTGGAGTGAGAGGGAGTCTAGCTGCAAAGTGAGCTCCTGTAAGCTTTTTTATCGTGAATTATAACACGAAATCAGAGCAACATGACCTTTGCGAGCCAGAGAAAGCTGAAGAAGCCCATGACGTCCGTTACGGTTGTGAGAATAACGGAGCTTCCCACAGCGGGATCTATGTCGAGTTTTTTGAGAATAAGCGGGATGATTGCGCCGAAAAATCCTGCCATCAGTAGGTTGATGATCATCGAAAGCCCGATGACGACACCCAGCATCGGCATATCGAACCACAGCCACGCTATGACTCCCATTACAAGAGCGAAGATACCGCCGTTCATAAGAGAGATGAGAACCTCTTTTTTTATGATGCGTATGGCATCATCAGTCGCTATTTCACCCAGAGCGAGCTGACGTACGACGACCGTTAGGGTTTGTGTACCGGCATTTCCACCCATCGATGCGACTATCGGCATCAAAACGGCAAGTGCCACCATCGAGTCGATGGTATCTTGAAAAAGTCCGATGACCAAAGAGGCGAATATGGCGGTAAGAAGGTTGATACCAAGCCATGTCGCACGTTTTTTCCCTGCGACGAGAATATGATCGTCCTCCTCCGCATCATCGTCGACACCGGCAAGGTTATACATCTGTTCGGTTGCCTGTTCGTTGATGATATCGTAGATGTCGTCTGAGGTGATACGTCCAAGAAGATGTCCTTCACTGTCGACGACCGGGATGACACTCAGATCGTACTGTTCGAAATAGTGGACGACATCTTTGATGTTTTCTCTGTCGTACGCTTTGATAGGTTCGAAGTTCCCTCCGCTCTCTTCTATATTTTCTTTGATCGTCTTTTTGAAATCGAAAGTCAAAAGATCGGCAAGGCTGATGGTGTACTTCAGCTTGCCTTCTTCATCGGTTATGAAAAGGTTTTGGACATTTTCGAGTTCGTTCGCTTTTTTAAGTTCGGCAAAACGCTTTACTACATCTTCTACGACTTCGTTTTCACGGGCGGTAAAAACTTCGGTTTGCATATATGCGCCCGCTTCATCTTCATCATACTGTTTGAGAGTTTCGATCTCCTCTTTGTCTTCGTTGTCCAGTTTTTCGAATACCTGCTCCGCTACTTCTTTGTCGACCTCTTCGAGTTCTTCGAGAAATTCGACTTTGTCATCGGACTCGAGCTCTTCGACGACCTCTTTGAGCTCTTCGACACTGAGATTTTCGACTACGTCGTCGAAATATCTGTCAGGAAGAGCGAGCGCGACATCTCCGAGGAGGGATTTTGGTATTTTTTTGACAGCCTCGGAGAACTCTTCGTCGTCGAGTTCACGAAGCAGCTCCGCTATTTCACCCGGATGCATTTCGCTTTCGTCGTGTGAATTGATGTACTCATAAAATTTATTGAGACTCATGGCTATTCCTGTTGTAAATATCTGAAAACTGAATTTCGGGCGGAATTATAGCCTAAGAGATTGAAATTTGTGCTACTTCCCTGTCACTTAAAGGTTTTATTTGCGGATTACAGTTGATTTTGTGTTTCATATCGATTTTTTTGCCTTTTTTGAGAGGTTTGAGAGAAGCCAGGGTGAAGTCGCGAACACCCTCCGTTTGTGCGAGATAGATGGAAAAACCGTTTTCGTAGAGGGCCAGACGCGTTTTGAGAGCTGTGGAGTAGGTCGTGAGGATTCCGTCGTCCTTTATGGCTTTTGCGATGTCAGCGAAATATTCTTTTGTCCAAAGCAGAGGATTGACACTAGGAGAGAAGGCATCCTGATAGACGATGTCGAAATGTTTGTGAAATCTTTTCACATACTCCCTGGCGTCACCCAAAAAAATTTCTACGCGAAGCGTTTCGTCCTCATAGATATTTTTTTTACTGAGAGCTTCTATAACTTTTTGGAGCGGTCTGAACTCCGGAGGATAGTTGAAGTGTACCAAAGACCTGATCAAATCGGCATCGAGTTCGGGCGAGTGGATATGCAGTTTTTTTTGCGGGGCATGTTTTTGATAGTACAGGATTGTTGCGAGCGTATTGAACCCCAGACCGTAACATATATCGAGTATATTGATTTCATCTTTCGTTTTTACATGTTCAAAAGCGGGTATGACATGTTTTTTGAGTGATTCGCTGAGTGCCCCGTCTTTGGTAGAATGGTAGTGTTCTCCATATTCTTTGGAGTAGGCGGTAAAGGAGCCGTCTTGGCTTGGGGCATGTGTATGGAGCGTGTCGTCGAAAGAGCTGGTCATTAGAGCCCGTTGCCCCACATATGCATCTTTTTGGCTACAAAAACATCGTAACCGTCGAGAATGTCTTCGATGAGATTGGGAGCGCGAAACTCCATCTCCTCGAGAAACTGACAGGTTTTTTGGGTGTCGAGCAGGTTTTTGGGTTCAACGATGATGACTTCCGCGGCGTTTGCAAGAGTACGGTAGGCAAGCTGCAACAGCATCTTTGGTGAGGTATGTTTTGCGAAAATATCATAGAAGATGACCCTGTCGTTATCTCTTGGCAAAGCACGAAACGGTTTGGAGAGAGAGTCTATTTTTTCGATTTTGACGGATTCGGACTCTCCTTCACCGTAAAGAGCTATGGAGAAGTTCCCTCCTACTTCGGCTATCTTACCGTGGAGGGCGTCAGCTATCTCGTCTATTTTGGAGGTGACAAGCAGATAGCTGTTTCCAGGCAGCGGATGAAAAAGTTCTAGAAACTGTTGCATCAGTATTCGAGTTCGTGCAGTTCTTTGAAGAGATAGGCTTCGACGATATCGTCTATGCTGCGCTGGAACGGAGCAACTAGAACGAGCATGTTGTATTCCATGAAAGGCCAGACATACTCGCCGCTGTTCGCAACAACGACGCACTCGCTAGGGTGTTCGAAATCTTCCCACTCTTTTGCATGGTTGACCTCGACGAGTTCCCCTTTTTCTATCAGGAGCTGTGCCCACGTCTTGGCGTCTTCAATTTTGACAAGTTCGGCTTCTTGAACATCGTCGCTGTCCATTGGAAGGAGTATGCGCATCTATTTTCCTTTTTCGAGTTCTTTGAGACGTTTTTCGGAGAGTTTGAGTTTATTGTTGTCCATGATGCCTATTTTTTCCTTGAGTACCTTTTTTGCTATCTCTTTGGCTTTTTTGAGAGAGTGCATTTTGTAGCTGCCGCACTGGTAGACGTTGAGTTCTGGAATATCTTTTTTACTTTTTACTTTCAGAACGTCTTCCATCGACTTTTTCCATGCTTTGGCAACCTTTTTCTCGCTGGGTTTTCCTATGACGGACATGTAAAATCCTGTTCGGCAGCCCATTGGAGAGATATCGATGATTTCAACATTCTTGGAGTTGAGATGATCTCGCATAAAACCTGCGAAAAGGTGTTCTAGAGTATGCAAACCACGCGCATCCATACGTTCGACGTTAGGGCGTGTGAAACGTAGATCAAAGACCGTGATGGTGTCTTTGCACGGTGTTTGCATCGTTTTCGCTTTGCGTACCGCGGGAGCGGGCATTTTTGTGTGGTCGACTGTGAAGCTGTCAAGTAGTGGCATCTCTGTTTCCTTGCTTTTTCGGGTATTTTAGCAAAAAAGTGCATAACTTTTTTTAAATTCTCCAAGAGTCTCGGAACTTAATCTCTTTGTAACTTTGGTTGTACTAACATTATTCGACAAAGGAAACAGACAATGCATTTTGCCAAGCGGGATATTTGGAAGCTTTTTTATACGATTCTTATTCTTTCGATTATTTTTATAGTTGCGACTTCCTATTTGTTATGGGAGGTTAAGAAAGAGGACTACAGGGAACGTCAGGAGACTCAGGTATCTTCAACGAGTTACTATCTTGAAGACCTTTTCGGACAGTATGAAACCATTCTCGATATCATAGGCGAAAATATTCTTCAAGAGGATGGAACGATTGAGAAAAAGAGAAAACTTCTCGATCAGATCCTCGCACTCAACCCCACACTGGCCTGTTTTCGTATCTACGCCCCAAATGGAGAGGTGATCTTCGCCAGCAGCAACATTCGCGGAGAGACGGCAAATATCTTTGAGACGATCAAAGGGGAGTACTTTGAAAAAACGCTCCGGTCACATTCTATGGTGATAGGGCGCACATATTATATGAATCGGATGCATGATCTTATCATCCCCATACGCAAGGCGCTCAGAGACAAAAACGGGAAAGTCATTGCGGTTATAGCCAGCGCGATGCGCATCAGCAAAAAAAGCAAATTCGTGCGACTACTGCTGCAGCAAAACCATATATGGCTTTTGAAAGACGACAGTCGTTATATACAGTTCTATGACTTTGACAAAAAACACTATCTCAAACCGATTCCAAAAGAACGGATAGAAAAAACGCTCCAGACGGTCGAAAAAAAGTATCATACGACGCTCAGGGAAATAAAAGAGAAGGGCAAAGTGGTGACCTTTGTTCATAACTCCTATCTTACGGGAAAAAAATCGCTCATTACTTGTAAATATCTCAAACGTTACAGACTGTGGGTAATTTCCTCCACACCTTTCTCGGTTATCGAACAGGATTTTCTCGACGAGGAAGTGATCATATTGCTGAGCTACATCTTCATCATGCTTCTTATCTACTATCTTGTCGACATTATCGACAAAAACGAGATGCAAAAAGAGCGTACTTTGAGAACACAGGCTGTGACGGATTCGTTGACGCATCTGCACAATCGTCTTTATGTCGAAAAATGGATAGAGAAACATCCCGAGAAATACATACTCTTTTTTATCGACCTCGACGGATTTAAAAATATCAACGACAGTTTCGGTCACGAGTACGGAGACAAAGTATTGCGGATAGTTGCCGAAAGACTTGTGGCACTCGTAATAGAAAACGAACGTGAATTGATCCGTTACAGTGGGGACGAATTCATTTTTCTCACGGAATATATGAGTGATATACAGATCAAAAAAGTCGCCGAGAAGATCCTTGTGAAGGTATCTGAAGAGATCGTCATAGATGAGTTTAGAATCCTTCTTGGCGCGAGTATAGGCGTGGCACGCTATCCGGACGACGGAAAAAGTTTCGATGAGGTCAAGCGTTATGCGGATCTTGCCATGTACAAAGCAAAGGAGATTAAAAACAGCTGTGTCATTTTCCAAAGTAGTTTGAAAGAGGAATATCTGCGAAACGTGCTGATAGAACAGGAACTCAAACTCGCACTCCAGAAAAACGAGTTTTTTCTCGTCTATCAGCCACAACTCCTTGCCAATGGAGAACTCTATGGGGTCGAAGCTTTGATCCGTTGGGAGAATGAAAAGCTGGGGTTTGTTTCTCCCGCAGAGTTCATACCGATTGCAGAAGCTACGGGTATCATCAAAGATATAGGACGATTCGTTATTGACCGGGCGCTGTTGGAAGTGGAGTCTTTCATACGACAAACGGGTAGAAAGTTCCATCTCTCGATAAACGTTTCCGCAAAACAGTTCGCGCAGCATGATTTTTTAGAGTGTTTTATAGGCAAGATAGAGGCTTCGTCGATACCAAACGAATTGATTTGCGTAGAGATAACCGAAACCGCTTTTATAGAGGATCAGAGTCATGTCGGGTTCATACTCAATGATCTGCGTCGCAAAAAGGTTTTGGTTTCACTTGATGACTTTGGTACGGGTTATTCATCTATGGGGATTTTACGCAGTCTGCCTATAGA